>Ga0209309_10000688_pt1 | contig 37864 bp, 32 predicted proteins | sample COGITO_mtgs_1204_2_FD_184807 | JGI IMG/M metagenome (GOLD analysis project Ga0209309, IMG submission 184807) | Pelagic marine microbial communities from North Sea - COGITO_mtgs_120412 (SPAdes) (version 2) | ecosystem: Environmental > Aquatic > Marine > Epipelagic ... | reverse complement strand
AAATGTTTCTCTAATTTTAAAATAAAACATATATTTGCACCCGCAAAAAGGCCTCGTGGCGCAACTGAATAGCGCACTTGATTACGGCTCAAGAGGTTGCTGGTTTGAATCCAGCCGAGGTCACTAAAAGCTATATCAAATAGCATCAAAACCACGCAAATCTAAGGATTTGCGTGGTTTCGTGGTTTTTAGGGATTCATTTAATTTGATGTTGTTTGGTTTAAAATGATAGTTTAGAGGTTACCTCATTTTTAAAATGTTACCTCGGGTGTATTTTAAGCTAAAATGGTATCGCTCAATTGTTTGTTTGATTTTGACTTTCGTAAATCAAGTTTAATTTAAAACAACAACTATGAGAACATCGAAAACTCTCGGAATTCATTTCTGGGTTAACAAGCAAAAAGAAATTGATGGTGAAGTGCTTCTTTACGCACGAATTACTGTTGACAAGAAACGTGTCAATATCAGTTTGAAAAGAAAAGTCCCATTAGATCAATGGGATTTTAAACAACGAAAGATGACAGGAAATTCTGCTAAATCAAAAGAAATTAATGATTATCTGGAAGTAACCAAATCGGAAATTTATAGTACTTACCAAATTCTACGCAGTGATAATAAACCTATTACGGCAGCCAGTATAAAGAATGAATTTCTACAAGAAGGAGAAGAGTCAAAAACAATTCTTGAATTGTTAAGATATCACAGTCTCAAAATTGAAAATACACTGGCAATTGGGTCAATTAGAAATTTTAAAGTGACTGAAGGTTATATTGTACGTTTTTTAAAGAAAAGAAAGCTTACTGATATTTCTTTATCTAATTTGAATTATGAGTTTTTATGTGACTTCGAAAATTTTCTTAACGGATACTATCCAAAAGGTCATCCTAAGGCAATGAGTCATAATACCGTAACAAAGCATATACAACGATTACGGAAAATAGTAACGCTTGCATATAACCTTGAATGGATAAAAGAAGATCCTTTCCGTAGATGGAAATCGAAATTTGATAAAGTGGATAGAGAGTTTTTATCCGATAGCGAACTTTCGAAATTGGCAATACATCATTTCAAGATTGACCGTTTAGATCGTGTTAGGGATCTTTTTATTTTCAGTAGCTATACAGGAATTTCTTTCATTGATATTAAGAATTTGACTAAGAAGAATGTATGGATAGGAGACGATGAGGGAAACAAATGGATTAGCACATTTAGGCAAAAGACAAATAATAAAATAAAGATCCCATTATTGTTTAGAGCAGAACAAATTCTGAATAAATATGATGCGCATCCAGTCACCGAATTTTCGGGCACCCTTTTACCAACGATAACAAATGAGAAAGCAAATTTATATTTGAAAGAAATTGCGAAGGAGGTGGGAATTGAAAAAAACCTAACTTTTCATATGGCTCGTCATACGTTTGCCACAACAGTTGCTCTAAGTAACGGAATGCCTATTGAAACCGTTTCCAAAATCTTAGGACATACTAAAATTACAACCACCCAAATTTATGCTCGTGTGATGGATCATAAAATAAAATCAGATATGGATTCGGTTCAGGAAAGGCTAAACGAGAAAGCAAGAAAATGTGAAGAGGAAACAGAGCTCCTTGATCTACAAAAAAAAATTATAGAGGCTGAAAAGAATAGGTTTTCTCATTTAACAAAAGAGCAATTAATTGAGATATTGTATGAAGCTCTTAAAGATAAACCTGATGGAAATCAAGTTTGATATAACCTTAGTTAGGTTAAAAAACGCAAATCAAAAAAATGTATTCCCGACTTAATATTGATGAATTTGATCCAAAAATTAGCTGTATTTGAATATGTAAAAGAGGGAATTTATAAAGGAAAAGGGAATAGCAAGAGGGTAACACGCAGAGCGATGTTACATATTCCCAAATTACTGATTATCAGTATTTTACATTACTTTAATTCTTCCTTTCTTACAAAATTTGCGACAAATGCATCGTGAACCCCAGTAAATAGGCTCATTTTTGCGACAAATCTTACTAAAAAATAAATTTTGAATTGAAATTTAGTACCGTCCTCATCATATTCCCTTGCATTTCATTTCAGGGAAAAAGATTCGTCCAAAAGTCTTGGACACGAGCCAAAAAGATTTGATATCTTATAGATTTATGGAATAAATATTTTTGACTCAAGTCCGCTAGTTTGGAACTGTAAACTATACTTTGTGTAAAGAACCCGATCTTCACTTTTTAAACTTTATAATACTTTCAAAGAATTAACTTTTGATACCAAAAAAACAGGATTTGAAATTAGCGGCCTGCATAAAGCCGCTTTGCTTTTTATAAGGCCTTTTTAATTTCACATCCTGAGAAGATAGAGTATCAAAAGGTAATGCATTCAGCTCTGAAAGAAGTAAATGAGAAAGCACAGAAAGTATATTATTTGATCTGTACTTGGAAAACACAAAAGGAAAATGCTCCAGATAAAAAAAGTAAATGGGTTAGACCATGGAATGAGCGCAGAGGTTTCTAATAACAGAGAATATTCTAATTAACCATCATTGTCACCATTTAGGTTATCTAGTAAGTCTACTACATGATCAATGAATTGGTGTTCCTCAAAGGGAATAAGTTGTAAGGTATGTCGCAATACCTCATTAACATTATATTTCGGTTGGGGTATTTGTTTATCGTTTAAACATTCATTTTCCTCTAATGCGAGGATGCACACTTTAATAAGATTTGTAATCAAATACATTAGTTCTAAATGACTCTGAACCTGAAAAGTTCCCGTGTAATACTTGCCTTTCTTGTTCTTTTGTGGAGTCAAATGGTTAAGATTTTCTTCTTTAATCTTATTTAATTTTTTGAGTATCATTTTCCTTTTCATCTTAAATTTATTTTCATTGAACCTTAAATTCTCTGTAAAGGGATTCTAATTCCTGAAGTTTCTTTTTTCCTTCATTAGCCGCTTTCCTAAGGAAGCTTCGACATAAGCGCTGTGCATAATTACTGTCCTTTATTGAGACATCATCAACTGATATAAAATTCACATTATACTGGGCATGGTAAAGGGCATGAAATACCCGCTTGGATCTAAATGAAGCTTTAGGTAATACTATCTTAGGACTACTGCAGAAGTTATCACAAAGATTTAAAAGATGACTCAGATCATAGTAACTAGGTTTATACTCCCAACAAACATTCAACAACCCAGCACAAGCTTGTTGAAGTGATTGAGAGATTAAGAGCATCTTTGCAGATTCATCATAGATATCGTCGCACACATCTACTTTATCTTTAAAGTAATAAGCACGATTCATACGGAATTCCCATTCCTTTTTTATCATGGCATACATTTTCGGATGATAAAAATACCTGCAAGACAGTAGGCTTTCAGCAGTATATATTTCATTCTCAGGTTTGAGAATTCGGCTCAGAAAATTGTCGCCATGATTCAACCGATACTTTACATCATTTATAGTATAATGAATGGAATCTATTCTTACACTTTCGTTCATTTTAGAAAACACCTCACTCATAAATTCTTTAGGTTGTGCAATGCATTCCTCGCTGATAACCAATAAAGTTAATTTATACGTATACACAGTTGAACTTTCCTTTTGTAGAGTAGGGTTAAATAGGTAAAATGATGATTTACTCTCCTTTTGCATACCGATGAGATAAATTGAATGAACCTTAGTAATAGATTGTATAATCTGGATAAGCAAAGTATTTACTTTATCTGGAAAAAGTTCATTGTTGATAGTATTAATATTTAATATAGGCTCCATAATATTGTTTTTAAATTATGGATATCAAGTTAGGTTGAGGCATTGCGGTATCGAACCAAAAGTGCTGGTAATTTATCTAAAAAGGTTTGTTTTATACCAGAGAGGGTTATATCTTAATTTTTAGAAAAAGAATACTTATATTTGAGTTATGACAATAACAAAACCAAACCATATAGGCCGTAAGATCGCTCGTATCAGAGAGCTTCGTGGCATGAAACAGGAAACGCTGGCCGAAGAACTAGGCATGAGTCAGCAAAGTATTTCTCATCTGGAGCAAAGTGAAACTGTTGACGATGAAAAGCTTGAAAAAGTAGCGAGGGCTTTAGGGGTAACTAAAGAAGGCGTCGAGAATTTTTCTGAAGAAGCCATCTTAAACATTATTGGAAACACTTATAATGTAGATAACTCCTCAGCAGTAAATTATGGTTGTATTATAAATCCCCTAGAGAAATTACTTCAAGCCTATGAAGAAAATAAAAAACTTTATGAAAGGCTTGTTCAAGCTGAGAAAGATAAAGTGGGATATTTGGAAAAATTATTGAATAAAAATAGCTAAAGTTTTTTTTTAAAAAATCTGCAGAAACATATTAATAGTACTTTTCTAAATTACTGAATTCATTTATTCTCTATACTATCTGAATGCAACATTTAAGTTACATTAGCATTTCAAAAATGTTAATGTAACTTTTTTAATTATGGGTTATTCTGGAAAAAATATCGGCAAGCTTATTAAAGATGCTAGAGAAAGAAAAAATCTTACTCAAGAACAGTTAGCTGAAAGAGTCGGCAAAAAGAGGAGTTACATTTCTCGAATTGAAAGCGAAAACGGAAATAATATTAAAATACATACTTTTATCGAAGTGATAGAAAAAGGTTTAGGTGGTTCAATAAATATAGAATTTTAAGACCTTATGGCAATAAAAAAATCAGAATTATACAGTTCACTTTGGAAAAGTTGTGACGAATTGCGAGGCGGAATGGATGCCTCTCAATACAAAGATTATATACTTCCTTTATTATTTATAAAATACGTTTCAGACAAATATGCTGATGATGAAGATGCATTAATTACCATTCCAGAAGGTGCAAGTTTTGCAGATTTGGTTAAAATGAAAGGTAAAGATGGTATTGGCGATTATATCAACAAAAAAGTATTAGCGCCTATTGATAGGGAAAACGGATTTGATATGCTGTCTAAAATGGCAGATTTTAATGACGAAGACAAGTTAGGAAAAGGTAAAGAGCTCATTGAAAAATTAAGCAAATTAGTTGCTATTTTTGAAAATCCTGCACTTAATTTTAGCAATAACAGAGCTGAAGATGACGACCTTTTGGGCGATGCCTACGAGTACTTAATGCAAAATTTCGCAAAAGATTCTGGAAAGAGCAAAGGGCAATTCTACACGCCTTCTGAAGTTTCTCGAATAATGGCTAAAATCATAGGTGTTGATAGTACCACTTCTCAATCGCAAACCGTGTATGACCCAGCATGTGGGTCGGCTTCTTTATTATTAAAAGTCAACGATGAAGCACCTCACGGACTAACAATTTACGGTCAAGAAAAAGACAATGCTACGGTAGCTTTGGCAAAAATGAATATGGTACTGCATAACAATCCCGAAGCAGTACAGGACATTGTTCAAGGAAATACCTTGGCAGACCCAATCCATAAAGACGGAGATTTCTTAAAACGCTTCGATTTCTGTGTGGCAAATCCGCCATTTTCGGTTAAATCTTGGAGCAATGGGTTTCATCCAGAGAGTGATATTTACAAACGTTTTGATGGTTTTGGTATTCCACCTAATAAAAATGGAGATTATGCTTTTTTATTGCATATTATCCGTTCTTTAAAAACCAAAGGAAAGGGTGCGGTTATTTTACCTCACGGTGTTTTATTCCGTGGAAATGCAGAAGCTACTATTAGAACCAATATCGTAAAACGTGGATTGATAAAAGGCATTATTGGTTTGCCTGCCAACTTGTTTTTCGGCACAGGTATTCCTGCCTGTATTATTGTAATCGATAAAGAAAATGCAGGAACTCGCAAAGGCTTGTTTATGATTGATGCCAGCAAGGGCTACATCAAAGACGGAAACAAAAACCGTTTAAGAGAACAAGATTTGCATAAAATCGTTGATGTGTTCAACAACCAAATGGAGGTTGCCAAGTTTTCAAGAATGGTATCTTATGAAGAAATTGAAACCAACGAATACAATCTTAACATTCCAAGATATATTGACAGTCAAAATGAAGAAGATATACAGGATATCCAAGCCCATTTATTAGGCGATATTCCTAATAGAGATGTAGATGCCTTGCAAAACTACTGGGAAGTTTACCCAAATTTACAAGAGCATTTGTTTCATCCTGCAAAACGTGAATCGTATTACAGTTTGGTCGTGCCTAAAGCCAACATTAAAGAGACCATTTTTAATCACGCTGAATTTATAGAATACCGAGAAACATTGGATAAAGTGTATGCCGCTTGGGAGAGTAAAACCAAACCAAAACTTTGGAACATCAATGAAACCACAAAACCAAAGGAACTCATTTTTGAAATTTCGGAAAGTCTTCTAAAACATTACAAGAACAGAGCGTTAATCAATCCGTATGATATCTACCAACATTTGATGGATTACTGGAATGATATTCTAAAAGACGATAGTTTTTTAATTAAAGAAGATGGTTGGAATGCCACCTTAACACCACTTAAAGACAAGAACGGAAAAATTAAAAAAGGCGAATTTGAAAGCGAATTGATTCCTTTTGAATTAGTTATCAATCGCTTTTTTAAAAACGAGCAAACCGAAGTTAAAACCATTGAAGCCTATTTAGACACCTTATCTGCTGAAATGACCGAACTCATTGAAGAACATTCTGACGATGAAGGTTTGTTGAATGATGTTATAAATGATAAAGGCAACATTACCAAAGGCGACATTGCTAAACGCTTAAAAGAAATTAAAGGAGATGAAGAGTATGCTGAGGAATATGACATAATCCATAGCTATGAAAAGCTAATGACTTTAGAGGCAGCCAATAAAAAGACTTTGAAAGAAGCAGAGGCAAAATTAAAACAACAAGTATATGCCAAATACCCAAAATTAACAGAACAAGAAATTAAAACCTTAATTGTAGAAGACAAATGGTTAGCGGTCTTAAAAAACAGTATCGATAGTGAGATAGACCGAATTAGCCAACGACTAACCAATCGCATTACAGAGTTGGCAAACCGTTATGAATATCCATTACCAAAAGTAGAGCAACACGTACAAGAATTGCAAACCAAAGTTGCTGAACATTTACAAAAAATGGGAATGGTATGGAATTAAGAGAAATTACTTACCCTAAAGATTGGCAAGAAATTAAAATTGGAGAGTTATGTAAAACTTTTACAAAACAAACTGGCTTTGACTATTCTAATCATATCAAACCTACACTTGTTAAGAAAAAGACCGATAAGGTTATACCATTTATTCAAAATAAAGATTTCGATGGAATAGGTATAAATTATGTTACAGATTATTATATACCTCTTGACATAGCAAAAAGATTTCCAATGATACTTTTGGATGAGAGATGCTTGTTAATCTCAATTTCAGGAAGTATTGGTAAAGTAGGGGTTTTTGATAATTTTAAAGTTGCTTTTATTGGTGGTGCTGTAGCGGTAGGGAAATTTAATAATCCCGCGTATTTAGATTGGATAAAACACTTTTTGCTTTCAGATACGGGACAATACGAATTATTAAGTAAGGTTAAAGCAGGTTCACATCAAAATTTAATTTTAGATGATATTCGTAAAATTAAAATGCCATTGCCTTCTTTAAAAGAACAAAAAGATATAGCCCAAGTCTTAAATGATACTGACCAACTCATACAAAATCTAAAAACACTTGTTGTAAAAAAGAAATCCATTCAAGAAGGCGCTTTGCAAGAATTGTTAAGTGGTAAAAAACGATTAATAGAATTTACAGATAAGTGGAAAATTAAAACTATTAGAGACATCGGTAACGTTAAAATGTGTAAGAGAATATTTTCTTATCAAACAACAGATGAAGGCGAAGTTCCTTTTTATAAAATTGGAACATTTGGAAAAGAAGCAAATTCCTTTATTCCAAAACGCTTATTTAATGAGTTCAAAAACAAATACTCATACCCAAAATTTGGCGATATATTAATTTCTGCTTCTGGAACAATTGGCAGAACTGTAGTGTATGACGGAGAAACTGCTTATTATCAAGATTCAAATATTGTCTGGATTGCAAATGATGAAAGTTTAGTAACAAACAACTTCCTCTATTACATTTATAAATCAATTGAGTTTAAGACGGAAGGAAGCACTATCAAAAGACTTTATAATAATCTATTGTTGAGTATTTCATTTTTTTGTCCGAGTCTTCCAGAACAAAAAGCCATCACTCAAATATTAAGCGATATGGATTCCGAGATTGAAGCTTTAGAAACCCAATTACAAAAAACGCAAAACCTAAAGCAAGGGATGATGCAGGAGTTATTGACTGGGAAGATTAGATTGATTAATTCGGTTGGCCAATCCACCAAAAAAGAATTGCCTACCAAAGTAAAAGCAAAGACCGAAATCAAAACATTACCTATTGCAGCTGAACCAGAGAAAGATTATATAATTGAAAAACCACGCAATGAACATATTACTGATGCAGTTCTAATCGGTACGATGGCAGATGCATTCGGAAGTGATAAATTTCCATTAAATCGCTTTATGTACACTAAAGTTTCTTATTTGCTAAAACGTTTTAAGCAAGTCGAGGATAATGGCTATCTAAAAAAAGCCGCTGGCCCATACAAACCTAAAACAAGATATGGAGGTGCTGAAAAAATTGCATTAGACAATAACTATGTGAAAATGCATACTTCTTACTACAAAGGAAAAAAATACGAAAACTTTATAGCAGGAGATAATTGCCCAGAAGCAATCAGCTATTTTAAAAAATGGTATGGAGAAAACGCTTTGCAATGGATTCAACAATTCAAATACACAAAACGAGACCAATTAGAGCTATGGGCAACGGTTGATATGGCAATGCAAGATTTATTTATAGCTAATAAGTTAGTCAATTTTCAAACCGTAAAACAATTAATCAACGAAGATAAAGAGTGGCGACCAAAACTTAAAAGACCAATTTTTTCAGATGATAATTTAAAGCGTGCAATTAATAAACTAAATCAATTGTTTAGTTAGAAAATAGAATTGAAATATGAGACAAGAACACGCAGAAGATTTATATCCATTATTCGATAGATTTATACAGGAATTTTTAATTGAGGGCAATAGTATATTAAGCAATCATCAAAACATCTTAACAAAAGAAGCTATTGATTATTGTTATCAAAACTTCATATTAAAGCCAATACATGAAGGCAATTTTTTTGATAAAATAGCCATTCAGTTTGAAGGCTCAAACGAAGAAACAAAATTAGTTTTTGCGCATATAAAATGGCTATGGGCTTTTGCAGTAGATGACATATTGGAATCTACTAAGCGAAGCTATGTAAAGCGGATAACTGGTTTAGAGGATAACGAATTAAACCAAGATGTCTATCCAAGCGGTTTTGGTAGTGCTGGGCAATGGCATACAAACAAAAAATATGGAGAAATAAGTTTTTTACTGCAAATTATAAAGTTTCTTGATGATAATGCTATTAAAGATGTCCAGGAAATTAAAAACTGGATAGAGCATATTTGCTTGTATAAAAAATATGAGTTAGAAACATCTGAATATCCTATTAGTCAGGTTATAAAAGATTTTTGTGAGGGTTATAAAGTGGCTATGACTAATATTCTAACTTATGTTGGAAATCCTGATAAATACGAACGTATTGCCTCAGATAATCATAAAGACCAAATTACAAGTTCGTTTTGGAGTTTATTAAAAGAAGAAGAATATGAACTAAACCAAGACGAAAAGATTGAAGTAATTAGAAATCAATTAAGCGAATTTACAAAACCAAATTTTGATTTTTACGACCAAGATTATAAACGCATTTGGAGTTACTCATTAAGTGAAGAAGGCTTCTCTGAAATACAGGGTTTGCAATATAAAAAAGCAATTATTTTATATGGACCACCTGGAACCAGTAAAACGCATTCTGCAAAACATTTGGCTTCTGCATTAATTACGCACGGATATTTAAAAGATAAAACCAAAGTAGCAACTTATTTTAAGGATAAACCTAATTTAATCAAGGATAGAATACATCATTTGCAACTACATCCAAATTACACCTACGAAGATTTTATTGCAGGTTATCAACTAAAAGACAATAACACAGAAAAAACTAAAGGAACACTTTTTGAAATATGCGAAAAGGCAAGTGAGGATAAAGAGATGCCTCACGTTTTAATACTAGATGAAATTAATAGAATTGATTTATCAAGACTTTTTGGCGAAGTGTTTTCGGCAATAGAAAACCGTAACCAACCTATCGAAGTAAGTATTGGTGGTTTGTATTTAACCATCCCTGAAAACCTTTATGTAATTGGAACAATGAATGAAATTGATTTTTCATTAGAGCGTATAGATTTTGCTTTAAGAAGACGTTTTTTATGGTTTCCGTATGGGTTTAATAAACACACATTATGGCGTATTATCAGAGAGAAAAACTGGCAGCCAATTAAAAATAGAAACTTGATTAATAAAGATGAAGAAATAAATCGTTTTATAAATAATGCAGAATCTTTAAATAATGAAATTGCGTCTATACAGGAACTAGGAGAACAATATCATATAGGGCATACTTTTTTTGCTGAAGTTGTATATATATACAAAAGCTACATTGAATTAAAAGGCTTATCGAGTCCTAGAAAGCAATTATATAGAGATGATGGAGGAGCTGTAAAAATATTATGGGATATTTCTATTGAACCTATGATAATATCCTTTTTAGGAAACCTAGAACCTGAATCAAGAAAAGAGATATTAATCAAACTAAAAAGTGTTTACGATAAATAGATGCCTAGCAATCCAATAATCATATCTGCTAATGATTGTAGTCCTTTTGAAAACCAACAAGGACACGGAGAAGCTATACAATATTTTATTGCTCAAAAAAGTACATTTAATGTGTTTCACTTAAGTGATAAATCCAAACAAGACGATTTAGATATTGCATACTTCAGTTATAAAGATGCTCTCTGGTATGCTGGAAGACTAATTGGAGAAGCTACTTTTGATTTTGGAGAACAAACCTATAAAATTATCATTAAACCCAGATTTGGAAACGTTCAATTATTCAGAATGTTAGAAGAGGTTTTTAATGTACGTTTAACCGACTCAAAAAATACGATTCAAAAAAAGAATGACTTTCAATTTTTAATAAAAAAACTCATAGCTTTTCTATGGTTAAATTTATTGTCCAAGGCTAATAAACACGGAATTCCGAGAGAAAACGTAAGTAAAACTTATAAAGGAACTACCGTAAGAGGTCGTATAGATGTAAGACGTACAATTTTACCATTAAAAACAGAAGATAAAATTGTAAGCAGATACAGAGAGAAAGAAGCAGATACAGCAATTGCAAAACTATTAAAAAAAGCCTATCATATTTTAAACGCTGAATATCATTTACCACAAGTAAAAACAACACAGAACGCAAGAAACGCAATTCAGCAAATAATATCTACTAAAACATCCAACACCTATTTTACAGAGTTGAATTATCAAAATATTAGATACCGAGAAATATATAAATCGTTTAAGCCAGTAGTCGATTTATCTTGGGATATTGTAAGGAAAAAAAGTTTTGGTAATATGGATGACACTAAGAATTCAGGAATGAGTTTCTTTTTAGATATGGCAGAGATTTGGGAAATATATTTAAGGTCAATTCTAAAAAAGCGATTTGCAAAAACAGGCTGGAGACTCAAAAAGGAAAAATTAAAAACATATAAAACTAAAGACTTTGCAAGAACACTAATTCCAGATATTATTTTAGAAAAAGACAATGATGTAATGGTTTGGGATGCGAAATACAAGAGAATGGAGTTTGATTATTATGATTATGACAGAGCCGATTTCTTTCAAATACACACCTATATAAATTATTACCATCAGAGTAAAAATGTTATTGCAGGTGGACTTTTGTATCCTTTATCAAAAGATTTTAACATAGAAAGGCAATTCAAAAACAAATCCGAGACACTTTTTAATCAAGAAGCTACAAAGACAAAATATTTAATTGATGGAATTGATTATACAGATTTGAACGAAGAGAAAGTTAAGCGAGAAGAACTGAATTTTTTAAGTAGAATAGCCGAATTACAAATACAATAAATATGAGCAACGTAGGTCAAATAGAGCGCATCACGCAAAAAAATATAGTTCAGTTTTTTGAATTGGGCTTAAAGTATGACTATTTGGGCGACTGGAAAGATAGACCTGACAACGGTAATATTGAACCTCAATATTTAATTTCATTTTTAAAGAAACAAGGCTATTCAAATACGCTCATTACGAAAGCCATCGACAAATTAACCAAGGACACAAGTGATTTAGGTAAGAGTTTGTACGATGCCAACAAAGACACATACAGTTTGCTTCGTTATGGCGTAAAAGTTCGTCCAGACGTTGGAGAAAATAAAGAAACTGTTTGGCTCATAGACTGGGAAAAACCAACAAACAATCATTTTGCCATTGCCGAAGAAGTAACAGTTTCTGGAAATCACACCAAAAGACCAGATATCGTGATTTATGTAAATGGTATCGCTCTTGGCGTTATCGAACTGAAAAGAAGTACCGTAGGTGTTACGGAAGGTATAAGACAGAACTTATTGAACCAAGAGAAAGATGTGATTGGTTCGTTCTATACAACAATGCAATTTGTAATGGCAGGTAATGATACAGAGGGCTTGCGTTACGGAACTATTGAAACTTCAGAAAAATATTATCTGCAATGGAAAGAAAATAGCGATGAAGAAAACAAGCTGTTAAAACACATTTCCCAATTATGCAATAAAAAACGGTTTTTAGAGCTAATTCACGATTTCATAGTATTCGATAAGGGAGTTAAAAAATTGTGCAGGCACAATCAATATTTCGGAGTTAAAGCAGCACAAGAGCGAGTTCAGAAACGAGAAGGTGGTATCATCTGGCATACCCAGGGTAGTGGGAAAAGTTTGACTATGGTTTGGCTTACTAAATGGTTAAGAGAAAATGTTGATGATGCCAGAGTATTGATAATTACCGATAGAGAAGAACTTGACAGCCAAATTGAAAAAGTTTTTAAAGGGGTTCAAGAGGATATTTACAGAACAACAAGTGGTCGGGATTTAATTGATACGCTCAATCAAAAAAACGAGTGGCTAATAGGTTCATTGGTCCACAAATTTGGAGGTAAGGATGAGGCCAATTTTGATGCGTTTGCAGAAGAGTTGACACGCAGTTTGCCTAAAGACTTCAAGGCAAAAGGGAATCTGTTCGTATTTGTAGATGAATGTCATAGAACACAATCGGGCAGTTTAAATAAAGCAATGAGACAAATACTTCCCAATGCGGTGTTCGTCGGTTTTACAGGAACACCTTTATTAAAAAAAGACAAGCAAAAAAGTATTGAGATTTTTGGCTCTTATATTCATACCTACAAATTTGATGAAGCTGTGAATGATAAGGTAGTTCTGGACTTGAGATATGAAGCTCGTGATGTGGAACAAAACATTACATCTCAGTCGAAAATTGACCAATGGTTCGATTCTAAAACCAGAGGTTTAACCGACATCGCAAAACAAAGATTAAAACGACGCTGGGGAACTATGCAAAAGGTATTAAGTTCTCAAGACAGACTGAATAGAATCGTCGATGATATATTAATGGATTTCGAGATTAAGGATAGGTTACAGAATGGAACAGGAAATGCATTATTGGTTTCAGGAAGTATTTATCAGGCGTGTCGTTATTACGAGATATTCCAACAAAAAGGATTTAAACGTTGTGCCATTATTACTTCTTACAATCCCACACTTCAAAGTATAAAAGACGAAACAACTGGCGAAGAAGGTTATACCGAAAAATTGATGCAGTATGAAACCTATAAAAAAATGCTTGATGGTAATTCAATCGAAGACTTTGAATTAGAGGCAAAAACTAAATTTATAGAGGAACCTGCCCAAATGAAATTGCTTATTGTGGTTGACAAACTGCTTACTGGTTTTGACGCTCCATCTGCCACATACTTGTACATTGATAAACAGATGCGTGATCACGGTTTATTTCAGGCAATTTGTAGGGTCAATCGATTGGACGGAGAAAGTAAAGAGTATGGATATATTATTGATTACAAGGATTTATTTGAAAGTTTAGAAGATTCTATTGACGACTATACTAAAGAAGCTTTTGGAGAATTTGATAAGGAGGATGTGCAAGGACTTTTGGACAACAGATTGGAAAAAGCAAAAGAGAGATTGGAAGAAGCAAGGGAAACTATCAAGGCCCTGTGCGAGCCAGTATTTCCCCAGACCACCATTAACTTTCAGCGATTCTTCTGTGGGATTTCAGAAAACAAAGAAGATTTAAAGAATACCGAACCGTTAAGAGTTCATTTGTATAAATACACAGTAAGTTTAATTCGTTCGTATGCTAATATTGCAAACGAAATGGAAGAAGCGGGATATTCAACTCGTGAAATTGAAACCATAAAGCAAGAGGTTAAATTCTACACCAATTTAAGAGACGAGATTGAAAAAGCAAGTGGCGACTATATCGACTTAAAAAGATTTGAGCCTGCAATGAGACATTTAATTGATAGTTATATTAGAGCAGAGGAAAGTGAAAAGATTTCAGCTTTTGATGATTTGTCATTAATTCAATTGATAGTCGAGAGAGGGGAAGAAGCTATTGAGTCTTTACCCGAAGGAATAAGAAAAGATAAGGAATCGGTTGCTGAAACCATTGAGAATAATTTGCGTAAAGTTATTATTGAAGAAGCACCGACCAATCCACGATATTTTGCGAATATGTCGGTTATTTTAGATGAATTGATATTAGAACGTAAACGTGAAGCTTTTGATTATAAAAAATACCTTCAAAAAATAATTGAACTTACTACAAGGGTTACACGTCCAAATAAAACTTCTGAATATCCAATCGTTTTAGATACCAATGCGAAACGAGCATTATATGATAATTTGGGTAAAGATGAAGCGCTAGCTATAGTAATGGATGAAACGGTTAAGTATAATAAACAAGCTGATTTTAGAGGGAATAAATTAAAAGAGAAGAAAATCAAAATAGCAATAAAACACATAATGCCTGATGGTTATAGTGTAGATGAGATTTTTGAAATTATAAAAAATCAAAATGAGTATTAAAGAGAACCAAATACAAGTTTTGGACTTAACTATTGATGTTGTCAAAAAAGACATCAAGAATATGCATTTGGCTGTTTATCCACCGACAGGAAGAATCCGTATTGCTACGCCTAAAGGCTTAAATGACGAAGCCATAAGGCTATTTGCCATAAGTAAGATTAGGTGGATTAAAAAGCATCAAAAAAACTTCTACGAACAGTTAAGAGAAACACCAAGAGAATATATTACAGGCGAAAGTCATTATCTTGATGGTAAACGATATTTGTTGAAAGTTATAGATCGTAAAGGAAAGCACGAGCTTAAAATAAAAAACAAAAGCTATTTAGAATTGTATGTTAGCCCGAAAGCCACTATGGAGGCCAAAGAAAAGATTTTCAACGAATGTTATAGAAAACATCTAAAAGAAATCGTGCCTAACATTCTCAAAAGTTGGGAAGAAAAGACTGGTCTTAACTGTGAAAATTGGGATATCAAAAAAATGCGAACTAAATGGGGTTCGTGTAATATTGAAAAACGAAAAATATTATTGAACCTTGAATTGGCAAAGAAGCCTAGACATTGTTTGGAATATGTTATCGTTCACGAGTTGATGCATTTTTTTGAACGTAACCATAATGATAATTTTAGAAGCCTTTTAGATAAGTTTATGCCAAACTGGAAAACTTATAAACGAGAATTGGATGATTTGCCTGTGGCTTATTAAATTGAATTATAATGATAGTTAGTGTTTACTTAAAAGAACATCAATATTTAATAGAAAAACCTCAAACTCTAAATTTTGGAGGTAAATATCTGTATTCATTTCAGCCTGCAGGTGAAAATCTTATTGTTCATAGAAAGCGTAATGAAAATTATATTTCTAATTTTTTTAATACTACAGAAAGTGCCTGTAATATTAAGTTGTTGAGTGCTACTGTTGGGCAAATGGTATTAGTAAATTCTCGTTTTTTTGTTTAAATAGAGGTGTTTTTATTGAAAATAATTCTTCAATGCCTCATAGTCTAGCTACATTTTTAGTTGAAATCATTGAGAAAACGAAAGTATTGAATTCTAATTTTGAATTATATCTACAAGTTAACATAGGGGATGATATTGACTACATAGAATTAGATAAAATTAAAACAGAAAAAAAATCAAATATTGTATAAGAGAAAACATTGGTAAGGATTGTGATTTCTTAAAGGCTGTTTAAAATTTTAAAACCACACTTCCAGCACATATTTATTCCTTCGTTCCGCGAAAGCTATACTTTATCAACTGCAAGAGCTTCCATCTACGCACAATACTATTTTATGAACATTTCGCAGCTACCTAATGAATAGATGCTCCATTACCAGTCAGTAATTTTTGCATTATACTTGGAACACAATAAAAAAGAATACACCAAGTGGTGTTCAAGAAATACTATGTAAATAACAAAAAATGGGTCGATATGAAAATAGAAGAGATTAGTGAGACAAAATAAATGATTTTATAATGCGATACATAGATTTGGCAGTAATAACTGTTTACTGCCAAATCTTTGATGATTTACGAGGATTCACGTAAAGAGAAAAGAAAAGATATTTAAGACTAAATCTAAATTTTGGAATACTGTATTTGATTGTATTAAAGATATAGATGAGGCAAGTAATCTTCTTATAATATCTACTAAATGAATTAAAAAGATAGATGTCTTTAATAACCAAAAGAATCATAGTTTATAAGGGCTTAGTATTATTTCATCCCAGTTTAGGTAGACATATAGTTAAAGAAGAAATAGATAAACGTTAAGAAGATTTAATATTTTAATTAATGACGCTTTAAAAGATTTTACTCTTGAATAAGTTATTGTAATTAATAGTAAAACTACACGTCTAATTATCAATTAGAGCGTAGTAAATGGTATGTATTTTGCTTATAGAGTAGTAGTATCAATACTAAATAAGAACCCCTACAATTAACTTTTAGATATCTTTAATAAGATAAGAGTAGAGATTAATTATATTTGTATATTATTTGTCTTAATAAAGAGTTTTATAAAGAAGTTTTGAAAGCAAGAAAAGACATAACAAAAATTTTTCCAAAACATTTATTTTGGGATATGGATTATTCTAAATTATCTATTAAAAAAGATAAGGATATTATAATTCCAAGAGCTTTGTATGCAACAAACAAAGATACTTTTACAAAAGATATTGCTACATTAGAAAGTCTATATACTAAACAGGAAATACTTTCTTGTTTAAAAAATACTAAAGAACGTATTAGTAATAAAACGTGTGCTTTAGTAGCAGAAGAATATAATGTAAGGCCATTCTACCGTTTCGCTATATGAGTGCAGTTTCAAAGGAACTCATAAATACAATTCAAGAACTATTAAGTTTACCAAGTCTATCTAAGTTTGCTTTAGGTGGTGGAACTAATTTAGCTTATCGCTATAACCATAGAAAATCTATCGATATTGATCTATTCGCTAGTGAAATAATTGGAAAGAGAGGTTATAATAAAATCGAAACCGAGATTTTCGAACTATATGGGGATTCATTGATAAACAAAGATTATCCTTGTGATATAAGCGATCAGTATGTTTTTTTTAGATGTCTTATTAAAAAAGGTGAGCTTATTATTAAAGTTGAAATACTTCAAAATATGAAGATAATGTATGACATCGAGCTTGTAGATGGAGTACGTTTTATTTCTAAAAAGGATATAGGCTTATTTAAATTAGTAAGTGCTTCAAGTCGCTCTGCTAAAAAGGATATTTATGATTTGGATTACTTAACTGATGAAATTGATATTATAGAGCTTTTTGAAGAATTAAGAGTAAAGCAATCTAAATTCAATCAAGATGAAGATAAAAGCATTTTTGATTTAGATGGAGATTCGTCACCAATAGATAATCCTTCTCTTTTGCTAAGTTTTTATAATACCGCTACTAAAGCTAGATCTTCAAGACCTATACACTCGCAAAATACCATAGATATAGTAGAAGGAAGTAAAAGTTGGGTTATTGCAAGAATTGAATGGAGTAGTAAAATGAGGAAGTTATATAAACATCTGGATATAGAATTTCCTGCTCCTAAAGGCATGCCCATAAAATAGAAATTTTAGTTGAGGAGTGTTTGAAAAGTTTGTTTTCGTTGAAGTTTGTTTATCTTTACAACAAGATTAAAGGTCAAACAAATATATTGAACATCAATCCCTATGGTAGCTATTAGGCTACCTGATAAATAAAAAATTTGCAAATACCTTTGTTTATCAAGGTTTGCGAGACTGGTTTGAATCCAGCCGAGGTCACTAAATGAATAGAAAACCTGTAGATTATTTCTACAGGTTTTTTTTTGTAAAGAATTTTACAATCCTTTCTACAAATATTTTTTCTAGATTCCAGTAATGTTTATTCCTCCAGCTATAGATTATAATACATGAATATTCTGAGTAATAAATGGTTTAAGAAAATCACTGCTCGGATCTAATTCAGTAATTAAGGTATCAATTGCAGAGATATCACATATTTTGAATCGTTGGGTAGAATTTATTTTCTGTGAGATTGTAAGTAAGATAGTTTTTTTGGAAGCCTCCATCATTGCTTTTTTAACTTGTACTACTTCCCAGTCTAACTCAGATAATCCAAATTCAGAATCTATATATCCCGTACCTAAAAAGCATAAATCTACTTTAATTTGAGAAAGTGTTTTTATCGTGTTACCTCCTACGGTAATTTGAGCTTCTTTGGATAATTTACCACCTATAAAAATCACTTCTATATTTGGAAAGGCCGTCAATTTTACAGCAACAGGAAGACTAGGAGTGAAAATAGTAAGATTTAATTTTGAAGGAATTTTATTTACTAGTTCTAGAATGGTAGTGCCTCCACTGAGCAAAATAACTTGATCATTATGTAAAAACTTAACGGCTTTGTTTGCGATTTCAACTTTCTGTTTCTGTAAATATATGTCCTGTTCAACATATGGCGATACGTTAAATCCTAAAGAAACTGCCCCACCATGAACTTTTTTGAGTTTGTGCATAGCATCTAATTCTTTAACATCCCTTCTAACAGTATCTATTGAAACATTGAGTAAATCTGAGAGATCCCCGAGGAGTATTCTATTATGTAATAAAACTTCATTAAGAATTATTTTTTGACGTTCTTCTTTTAGCATGAGGAGTCTATAATTTTATTAAATAACTGCAATAAAATGCAGTTTAATTTAGATATAATTGCAGTGAACAGCAAATTTTGTAAGAAAAACAGCACAATATTGCATGTCAACTTATTTTACTACATTAGTGTTCAGGGCTTTAATGACATTAATTGTATTTCTATGGCTATTAAATTTCAAAATAATATTGCTGACGAATCACCTGATTCTGACGCGAGGATATTTGAAAGAATTAATACCTATGTATATGATAATTCTAATAATGCATCCTACTATGTTGCTCGGCAAATAGAAAAATTAATAAAGGATAAAGCTTCAAAGGACGAGTATGCTGTTTTAGGTTTAGCAACTGGATCCAGTCCTACTAAAATTTATGATTATCTCGTACAATTTCACAGGGAGGACGGGCTAAGCTTTAAAAATGTAATATCATTCAACTTAGATGAATATTACCCTATGGCTCCAGATTCTTTACAAAGTTATATGAGATTTATGAATGAGCACTTGTTCAATCATGTGGATATAAGGAAAGAGAATATACATATCCCAAGTGGAATACACCCGAAGGATAAATTAAAAGAATTCTGTTCCAATTATGAAGAATTAATAAAAAAAAGCGGAGGAATTGATATTCAAATTCTTGGGATAGGACGTTCTGGACATGTAGGTTTTAATGAGCCTGGTTCTTCAATAAATAGTATAACTAGATTGATAAGTTTAGACAAGGTCACTATTCTAGATGCGGCTAGTGATTTTTTTGGTGAAGAAAATGTGCCCACTAAGGCACTAACGATGGGAATTGGAACCATATTATCTTCAAAAAAAATTTTTCTAGTGGCTTGGGGGGAAGGCAAGGCAAAAGTTATAAAAGAGGCTGTAGAAGGTAATGTCAAAGAATCTATCCCAGCTACCTTTCTACAAAATCATAATAACTGCGAATTTATATTGGATGTAGCTGCGGCATCTGAGCTTACGAGAATAAAAACTCCTTGGTTAGTATCGGAATGTGATTGGGATGAACAGCTAATAAAAAGAGCTGCCATCTGGCTCTCAGGAAAAGTCAATAAGGCTATTTTAAAACTCACCAATGAAGATTATAGTGAATTTGGTATGGGTAATATGGTAACAGAGATTGGTTCTGCTGAAAAAATTAATTTAATGGTATTCAATCAATTACAAAAGACTATTACGGGGTGGCCGGGAGGAAAGCCTAATGCCGATGATAGCAATCGTCCGGAACGGGCTATACCATTTCCAAAAAAATCTTTGATTTTTAGCCCACATCCTGATGATGATGTAATATCTATGGGTGGAACTTTATTACGCTTGGTAGATCAAGGTCATGAAGTACATGTTGCCTATCAAACATCTGGGAATATAGCAGTATTTGATGATGAAGTAATTCGCTTCCTTGACTTCAGCAAAGAAATTATAGAAGACAAAAAGGCGCATAAAGAAGTGTCTGAGATAGCTGCTAGAGTAAGGAAATTTTTAAAAAACAAACATGCGGGAGATATAGACCAACCAGAAATTCAAGAATTTAAGGGACTAATAAGAAAAGGAGAGGCGCTTTCTGCTTGTCGTTATTGTGAAATAAAAGAAGAGAATGCCCACTTTCTTAATTTACCATTTTATGAAACAGGTGCGGTTAAAAAGAATCCCTATAGCGAAGAGGATATAAAAATTACATATAATCTTTTAGATAAAATAAAACCACATCAGATTTTTGCAGCAGGAGATTTGTCCGATCCTCATGGAACCCATAGAGTTTGCCTGCAAATTATTATTGAAACCATAAAAAAATTAGTAGAAGATAAAAAGACATGGATAAAAGACACGTATGTTTGGTTGTACAGAGGCGCTTGGCAGGAATGGGATATATCAGATATGGAAATGGCAGTTCCTATTGGGCCAAAGGATCTTTCAAGAAAAAGAGCAGCGATTTTTAAACATCAATCCCAAAAAGATCGTGCAATGTTTCCTGGTACAGATGAGCGTGAATTCTGGCAACGAGCAGAACAACGAAATAAGGAGACAGCTGAAAGATACAACCAATTAGGGTTACCAGAATATGAGGCTATCGAAGGTTTTGTGAGATATCAATTTTAATAATAACCAACTAAATATTTATTTATGAAGAAGTTTTTTAAAATTAGATCAGTGTTATTTAAAATGATACTGGTTCTTTCTTTATTCTTATTGCAAAGTACATTGATGTTTGGGCAAACGAACGATTATGTCTTTGCGGGAAGAATTGTGGACATGGCAAGTGAGACTCCACTGTCTGGTGTATCTGTGTATATAGAAAACACTAACAGGGGAGCATCAACAGATTTTGATGGTAATTATAACTTTAATGCTTCTTTGAAACCAGGAACGTACACATTGGTGGCAAATTTTATTGGTTATAAAGCACAAAGAATAAAAATCGAATTAGGGAACAATACTCAGATAACAAATAATTTTCAATTAACAGAAGACCTCTTGAATTTGGATGAGGTTGTAGTTACAGGAAATGTAGTTGGAACTAACAAAAGGGCTTTGGGAAATAATGTTTCCATCGTTGATGCAGGTGATTTAACTAATAATGCCTCCGTTCAAGTAGATCAAGCCCTACAAGGTAAAATTACCGGAGCCCTTGTAACCCAAAATTCTGGAGATCCTGCGGGTGGTATTTCAGTATTATTGCGCGGAGCAAGTAGTTTAGGAGGAAATCAACCTCTGTACATCCTTGATGGTGTAATACTAAACAATGCTAGTAATGAGCTTGTAGATGTTGGAGGTAATTCGCAAAACCGATTGGCAGATTTAAATCCAGAAGATATTGCAAGAATAGAGGTAATAAAAGGAGCTGCGGCCTCTGCTATTTATGGTTCTAGAGCAAATAATGGGGTGGTACAAATTTTCACTAAAAAAGGAAAAATTGGAGAGCCTCAGTTTACATTTACTTCAAATGTAAGATCAAGCTCCTTAAGAAAAAAAATAGATTACAATAAGACTCCATTAGCTTGGGTAGATCCTTTTGATAGAAACAATTTAGAGACTGTTCAAGTTGAAAGATTTGATCTTCAAGATGAAATTTTTCAAACAGGATTTGGCGTAGAAAATTTTCTTTCGGTTAGTGGTGGAGGGGAAAATACAAGATATTATATTTCTGCCTCACAATTAGACAATGAAGGGATAATAAAAAATACCGATTTTAAGAGAATTAATTTTAAAACTAATATCGTTCAAGAAACTTTCAATTGGCTAACGATTACAGGAGATTTTAATTATTCCAGAAGCACAAGTAATGATGTTCCCAACGGTGGGATTAATGCCGCTTATGGGGCAATTACAGGTTTTGTTTTTAGCGATAATTCTATTAACCCTGCACCTGATGAATCTGGTGTTTATCCTGTAACCTCACTTCTGGTGCCACGGACAAATCCCGCAGAAGCTGTGGAAAGGTTCGAATTTGGAAATAAAACCAATCGGTTTATAACTAGCTTTAAGTTGGATGCAAAAATTACTGAAAACCTTAATGCTTCTTATGTTTTTGGTTTAGATTATTATAATCAATCTGCCACCGCGTTTATTCCAGTGAATAATACTTCACCTAATGGAGATGGTTTTGCAAGACGAGCAGATAGAAATAATTTTCAATATAATAGTGACCTTAATTTAAGCTACAAAGTTTTTGTAACCGAAGATATAGAATCTACCACAACACTTGGAGGAACCTACCAATTTCAGGAAATTGAAACTATAGCTATTCAAGCTACAGGTTTGCCTCCAATAGTAGAGACTGCTACTTCAGGAAGTATCTTAGAACAGGGAGAGAGTAGAATTCCTTTTTCATTATGGGGAGGATTTATTCAGCAATCTTTCGGGTTTAAAAACAAACTCTATATAAATGGAGCACTTAGAACCGATGGTTCCTCTGTTTTCGCAAAAGATGAAAGAAATCAACTTTACGCAAAAGCAGGGATTTCCTATATTATTTCTGAAGAAGATTTTTGGAAAAATGGGATAGGAAAAAAAATAAACACATTAAAATTAAGAGCTGCATGGGGACAGTCTGGAGGTTTAAGCGCGTTGCCAGCTTTTAGTAGATTTACCAATTTTACTCCAAGCTCCATAAATGGTCAAAATAGTTTGCTTTTGGGGACACAGCTTGGAAATATAAATGCTTCGCCTGAAAAACAATCTGAAACTGAAATTGGTTTTGATGCTGGATTATTTGATGGTAGAATAGGTATTGAATTTACTTACTACAAACAAAAAGTATCAGATCTATTATTGAACAGGGAATTAGCTCCCTCTGCGGGTTTTGGATCTCGCTTTGAAAGTGTTGGGACTCTGGAAAATACTGGAGTGGAAGTTTTATTAAGAGCTAACCCAGTGAGATTGGAAAATTTTAATTGGAATATAGTTACTACTTATACAAGTAATAGTAATGAGATAACCAATGTTGCTGGACAGCAATTTGCCTTGGCAGGAAGTTTTTCTACAAATTATGTAATAGAAGGAGAATCCTTAGGAGTGTTTTTTAGACAATTCTACGCTAGAGATGATAATGGAAATATACTTTTAGATGATGCGGGTTATCCAATACGTGGCACCAATCCAGATGGTTCTTCTTCCAAAGTCATAGGAGATCCAAATCCAGATTGGTATGGCTCTATAATTAATGAGTTTACTTATAAAAATTTCGATTTTCGAATTCAATTTGATGCGGTTCAAGGATTTGATGTTTTTAACTGGAACCGAAGATTACTGGATAATGTAATATTTGGTGGTGGATCTAACGTTGGGGAAGAATTACTTGGAAACAGGCTTAAAGGTTTTGGTGGAGCACAAGCTGGTATTTTTGAAGAGTTTATTGAAGATGGATCATTCGTGAAACTAAGGGAAGTGTCATTAGGCTATACCATAAGCGAACCTTTTAAGTATATAGACAAAATAAAATTTAATCTTGTGGGAAGAAATCTTATTTCTTGGGACGACTACAGTGGTTGGGATCCGGAAATTAATACCGGAGGACAAGGTAATGTTCGAGGGTTCGATTTTGCAGCAGTTCCTATACCAAGGACATATCAGTTTGGAATAAATGTGAGCTTTTAATTAAAAATGATAGAAAAATGAAAAAATATATAGATATAAAAATCATCGCTTTACTATTTTTTACACTCTTAAATTGGTCATGTGAAACAGATTTTGATAATCAAAATCAGGCTACAGATGAGCAAACGTATTCCTCGCGTGAGGGTATTTTAGCTGCTAGTGTTGGTATGCAACAGTTATATGCTACAACTGGATTAAGATGGATTGTAGAAACACCTGCCATAACTACTCGAGAAGGTGGAATTACAACTACTTTTCAAAACATGATAGAATTAGAAGATGGAGGTACAGTATTGCCAAATTCTAATTCCAATGTAGAAGGTTTTTGGAATACTATGTCTAGAGTGATAAAAATTTCTGAAGATATAGAAGCCAATGTTCCTGCTCTTAATCTGGCTCCAGGAACTGAAAGTGGTCTAATAGCATATGCGAAATTATTTAAGGCTTTAGCTATTGGAAGTCTGTCGCAAAATTATGAACAAGTAATAATCCAAACTAACCAAGAAAACAATGCTAGTTTTATAGAAAGGAATGCAGGTTTTCAGGAAGCTATCAGATTGTTAACAGAGGCTTCATCTCTTATTACATCTACTCCAGTTTCAGCAGAGTTTGAATCTGAAATTACAAGGGGAAAGATAGATCTTGACAATACTATTCAAGCCATGTTGGCGCGATATAATTTATTTGCAGGCAACTATGAAGCGGCAATTACAGCTGCTAATAGTGTAGATCAATCTTCAATTTCTGTATTTGAATACGATGCATTAAACTTAAACCCTATATGGGCTAGAGTTTATCAAAATAGTGCCCCTAATTTTAAGCCTAGGGATAATTTTGGATTGCCTGAAGAATTTGTTTTTACTCCTGAAGATGGGAGGATATCTTTCTATCTTATCCCTTTAGATGAAACAAATCAAAATGGGCTTCCAATTGAAGATTTGGCAGGATTTTTTGATGAAAATACAGAACTCATTCCTGTATACATTCCAGATGAAATGAATCTAATTATTGCTGAAGCAAATTTAAGAAAGTCTTCTCCTGATGTTGAAGCCGCAACAGATGCCCTTAATTTAGTATTGACGGATAATGATGATCCTTTTGAAATTAACGCAAATCTTGAGCCTTATTCTGGGGAGTCTAGTATTGCTGCATTGTTGGATGAAATTTATAAAAATAGGCGCGCTGAGTTATTTTTAACAGGAATGAGTTTGGAAGATAGTAGAAGATTTAATCGTCCCCAACCTAGCGGTGACGCAAGAGTTTATAGTGAAGAACGAAACAGGAATTTCTATCCTTATCCTGAAAGAGAGAGAAACAGTAACCCAAATACTCCGGCAGATCCGGTTATTTAAAATAATCTCATTTTAACTTTTCCGGCTATTTTATATAAATTGAAATAGCCGGTTTTGAATTTTTGAATATGAAGAAAAAATCTTTTAAAATAACTGAGTCCTGGGATGTAAATGCTGAAGAATGGATACGGCTTTTAGAGCGGGATGGAATAGCTTCTAGACAGTTTACAAATACTACAATTTTGGAAACGGTGCAGTCTTATAATTTAAATAGCATCTTAGATCTGGGTTGCGGAGAGGGTTGGTTAACTAGGGCATTATCCAATAATAAAAATAGGGTAGTTGGCATAGATTCTACGGAAGTTTTATTGAAAAATGCACGTTTGAAAGGCCATCAAAACTTTTATAAAATGACTTATGAGGAAATAATTAAAGGAAAGGAAATCCCAGGAACTCCTTTTGATGCTGTTATTTTAAATTTTTGCCTGTACCAGAATGAACAGGTATTAGCTTTGCTGCAATCTATAAAGAAATCGCTTTTAAAATCAGGCTTGGTTTTTATACAAACTCTTCATCCTAGTTTTCTTATTCAGAATAATTTACATTATAAGAGCCAGTGGATTGATGATTCATGGAAAGGTTTAAAAGGTGATTTTGTGTATCCACATTCCTGGTATGCCAGAACTTTGGAAGATTGGATAAACACATTTAATGAAAGTAATTTTGCTTTACTAGGTATTAAAGAGCCTATAAATGTAGAAGGAATTCCATTATCTATATTATTTACCTTAAGAAATGAATGAGAATATATTTAATATTATTTCTTAATCTTCCATTAGAATTAAAAAAGGCTTAAGTAGTCGTTTTATTTTTTCATTAGTAGAACTAAACTTATTGATTTCCAAATAAGCGATAATTTTTTTGAGGTCGTTAGCATCCTTTACAATGTTAAACTTACTATTATATTCGCTAAAAACAGAATTTTTAAATTCCTTTTCAATAGCCACTAATATATTATTGTGTCTAGAATCAAGTTTAATTTTACTGTGAAATAGTTTATTAATAATCACAGTTTCACCCTCTATAATTTGAAAGAAATAATTATTATTGAAAAGTAAAATACCCTTTATGTTATTAGAATTATTGAAAATTGTAACCTGTTCAAAAAGTTCGTTCAACTTATTCTTATCTAATAGATTACTTGTTTTACTTATATAGCAAATGGTACAAAACATATTTTATTTTAAAAATGAATATTATAACTACATCTTAAATATACAGGTTTTAATTAGCTTATGTTGGCAGGGTTTAGATAGGTATAATAGCGAATAAGGAATGCGGTTTACTATATTTGATTTAAAAATTCTCAAATAATATTTTTTTATGACTAAAATTGACCAATTCATTGCCGATTTCGCCTCTTTTGTTTGGGGTCTTCCTCTTTTAATATTATTAATTGGTGGAGGATTATATCTTTTAATACTATCAAAATTTCTTCCTTTCAGATATTTAGGGCATGCATTGCAAGTTTTAAGAGGGAAATATGATGATCCTAATGATCCAGGCGAAATAAGTCATTTTCAGGCATTATCTACAGCGCTTTCTGCGACCGTAGGGATGGGGAATATTGCAGGAGTTGCTGTGGCTATTGCAATTGGAGGCCCAGGCGCAATTTTTTGGATGTGGGTAAGTGCAATTATCGGGATGGCAACAAAATTTTTCACGAATAGTCTTGCTGTGATGTACAGAGGAAAAGATACAGATGGTAAGATTCAGGGTGGACCTATGTATTTTATAATGGAAGGATTGGGAAAAAAATGGAAAGCTTTGGCAGTGATGTTTAGTGTGGCTGGATTAGTTGGTGCATTGCCTGTATTTAATGTGAATCAATTAACTCAGGCAATCAATTTCATTCTTTTAGAACCTAATGGAGTAGAAGTAGGTTTTGGGTCGAATCTTATAATCGGACTTGTGCTGGTAACTATTACATCTATCGTGATCTTTGGAGGACTTTCCAGAATTAGTAAAACCGTTTCTAAACTGGTACCGCTTATGGTGGTGCTTTATTTTGTTTCGGTACTTATTATATTGGTAATAAATTCAGATCAGGTTCCTTATTATTTAGGATTGATATTTACAGATGCTTTTGCTGCTAATAACTTTACCGGAGATTCATTTCTAGGAGGAGTTTTAGGAGGATTAATAATTTTAGGTATTCGTAGAGGTGCCTTTTCTAACGAAGCTGGTATTGGGACTGCACCAATGGCGCATGGAGCGGCAAAGACTAATGAACCAATAAGAGAAGGATTGGTTGCAATGTTAGGACCTGCAATAGATACTTTGGTAGTATGTACACTTACCGCTTTGGCTATTTTAGTGACAGGCGTTTGGCAAACCTCAGATCATAACGGAGTAAGCTTAACTGCTGCTGCCTTTAATAATGCAATGCCAGATTATGGGAATTATGTGTTGCTAATATGTATTGCGTTTTTTAGCATTTCTTCATTATTCTCTTATTCTTACTACGGAACTAAATGTCTTTCGTTTTTGATGGGAGCAGATAAAAAACACTATTACAACTACTTTTACATTCTTAGTATTCTTATGGGTGCAACTACCACTTTAAGTATGATGATCAACCTCATTGATGGATTTTTCGCATTAATGGCGATTCCAACAATGATATCGACATTAATTATGGCACCAAGAGTAGTGAAAGAAGCAAAGAAATATTTTACTAAGATGAAACTTCAGAAAATTTCTGAAGTAAAGAATTAATACTCTTAAATATAGATTTCTCGATACCGATAACTTTTTGGAACTAACGAAATGACAAATTTATGTGTTTTGTCATTTCGAATAACTTAGGAATCTCTATTTAGGAAATTTAATCGTTTATTAAGACTCTTCAACAAGCTCAGAATGACACTTAAATTTATGTCATATCGTTCCTATGGCTATCGGGAGAAGTCGAGAGGTTCTTTACTTAATAAGAGAACTTTAAGTTACTCTTCTAATAAAGTTTCATTAAACAATTTCAGGATTCTTTTATACTCATCTGTCCAGCTACTTGGTTCTACAAAGCCATGTCCTTCAACTGGATAAACAGCCAATTCCCAGTTGTCTTTTTTTAGTTCGATTAAACGTTGAGCCAACCTCACTACATCTTGAAAGTGTACATTGGTATCTACCATTCCATGCTCTATCAATAAATTACCTTTTAAACCTTCAGCAAAATAAATAGGAGAGGAGCGTCTATAAGCAATAGGGTCTTCCACTGGAGTATTCAAAATATTCGAGGTGTACCCATCATTATAATGCGCCCAATCTGTAACCGAACGCAATGCAGCACCAGATTTAAAAGTGTCACTTTCATTAAACATAGCCATTAGCGTGATGAATCCGCCGTAACTCCCACCATATATTCCAATATTTTCCTGATCTATTTCATGCTCTTCAACTAAAAATTGAGCACCATCCACTTGGTCAGATAAGTCTTTCCCTCCCATATGTCTATAAATCCCGGTTCTCCAATCTCTTCCATAACCTGCACTTCCGCGATAATCGATATCTAATACTGTATATCCAAGATCTGTAAGTAGATTGTGGAACATATATTCTCTAAAATAGGAAGACCACCAATTATGTGCATTTTGTAAATACCCAGCCCCGTGTACAAAAATCACTCCTGCACCATTACTTTTAGTTAATTCAGGCTTATATAATCTTGCAGGAATCATAGTGCCATCTTCGGCTTTGAACTTTATACGCTCTGGTGCTCTCCAATTGTAAGATTTAAATACTGAAGATTGCCCAGAAGTTAATTGATGTGCTTTTTCTGAAGGAGACGTTTTTTTTAGATATAATTCCCATGGATTATTGCTATTAGAGTACAAAATTGCCATCTGTTTTTCATCTGGAGATAAAGTAACCTGATTGCTTCCACTCATTGAAGTTAATTGGATCATCTTTCCGCCCATTACCGGCATTTTATAAAAATGACGTTCTCCGGCATCTACTTGAGAAGTGGTTAAATACCAGCTCTTTTTATCGTTGGAAAGTTGAGGTTCAAAAACTTCATAATTCCCGGAAGTTAAAGCTGTTTTTTTTCCAGACTCTGTATTCAATAGATATAAATGCGAATATCCACTTTCTTCAGATTGAAAGTAAATATGTTTATTGTCTGGTAGCCAACCTAGAGTTCCACCACCATAAGAATAACCAATTCCAGGCCCATTTATCCATGCTTCGTCTCTTTGTCTATTTACACTTTTTAAAGTTCCAGTCTCCAGATCTAAAAGAGCGATCCATCTATCTTTATTATCGTGAGAACGAACATTTATAATTGCTTTTTCACCATCGTCTGAAAAATAAGGCCCCCAAGGAATCACATTTCGTTCTTTTTCTTCCCATTCCTTATCTGGATAATCACTTATGTAATCTGGAAGATCTTTTATGCCTGGAAGATTTTCAGTTTTAACGAAATACACAGTATCTTTCTCGAAATTATAAATTGCTAATTCCACTTTTGTAATATCGTCTCCAACCTTGGATCTGGCAGGAAGGTCTACCGTGTAACCAGAGGCATCTACGTAATTTGGAACTACCGTGCTTTTGTTTTCGGCTCGAGTAAAAAGATTAAAAGTAGCGTATTTGGCATCTGCAGATAATTGTAAATTACTAACAGAACGTTTATCGGTATAAAAAGTAAAAGGCTCTTTTTTAATGCTTTTTTGGTAAGTCTCACTAGCATCATTTTTTTGTTCGCGCTCCAAAACAACTCCTAATAATTTTAAATTATCTTCTTTTAGCCAATTTTCTTTCCTCTCTAATTTTTCCTCTTTTTTAGTTTTATCTTCTCCCTTTTTTATTGAAGTCAATTTCTTTAAGCTTCCTTTATCAAGATCGTACAAGTATAAATTATCATTTAATTCAAATGAGATTAAATCTTCATTTTTTAAAAATTTTGGATTAAAAATAGATTCGCCTAAATCCAAAAGCAGTTGACTGGTGTTCTCTTTGGAATTGAAAAGCATCAATTTACCATCTTGTGTAAACACTTTTTTAGTACGAGAATTATTAAAGTCGCCGTAGGAAGCAATGTTATTTCTTTGTTCTAAAACCGGAGTTTTACTGATCTTAGAAATATTGGAAACTTCAATTTTATAAATAGAATCTGATGGGTCTTTTTCTAAATTATAATCGAAATAAATCGTCTTACTATCCTCGCTCCATTTTATATTGGAAGGGAATGTTCCCATCCAACTGGGATCTTGCATAATTTTCTCTACTGAAAGCTCACTGGTTTGCGAGTAAGCTTCAAAAGAAAAGATAAGAGCAATAATTACAATAAAAGGTGAGATAAAAGATGTTGAGCTTAAGTTGAAGATCTTCATATTATTTAGGGTGAGAATGGATATTTATAATGAAAGTGTTTAAAATTCTGAATTGAACTAGCAATATAATAAAATTGCAATGGCTTAAATGGGGTAAGGCATTTAAAAAGTGGATTCTAAAATAATTATTATGAAGGTTTTTCTCCCTCCAGATTAGAAGGATTCGTATTTTTATGCTAACCATTCAAATACAAGCAAATGCTAGATCTTAAAAATTATATTCGTGAAATTCCAAATTTTCCAAAATATGGAATTCAGTTTAAGGATATCACGCCCTTGCTGCAGAGTCCTGAAGCAATTAAAGAATCTGTTTCTCAATTTCTAAAATTAATTGGGGATGTAAAAATAGATAAAGTAGTAGCAATTGAATCTCGAGGTTTTTTGTTTGGAATGTTATTGGCAGAAAAATTAAATGCAGGTTTTGTGCCTATTAGAAAACCTGGAAAATTACCTTCAGATACATTTTCAGAAGTTTATGAGCTTGAATATGGAAAAGACACCTTGGAAATTCATTGTGATGCTATTAAAAGAGGAGAAAAAATTATTCTTCACGATGATGTGCTTGCAACAGGAGGAACCGCCAAGACGGCTTGTAATTTAGTGGAGAAAATGGGAGCAGAAATAGTTCAATTTAATTTTCTGTTAGAGCTAGAATTTTTAAACGGAAGGCGAAAACTAAATGCCTATCCTATAGAGTCTCTAATGAAATATTGATCCCTCATGAAGGATTTAATTACACGTTCCGAAAACTATTGGAGGTTACCAAATTTTAATGTTGTTTACCTCTTAAGTCATCGGGATATACATTTTTGAATTGCCCCAATCTTCTTGATTATAAGGCGTTTTTTGTCACCCATAATTTCCAACCAATAATAGCCATTTGAACTTTATTAGCTTTTTGAAGATCTAAACGGTTTTTAGAAAAACTTGGCAATAATTTTTTGTTGAGTTTAGAAAGCGCTTTAAAAAATCCCTTTTTCATATAATTTGTATTGGTTGCTTTCAAAGATATTTAAAATAAGGGGAATGAGATTTCTATATAACTCAAATTCAATCTTTATGATTTTCTAGAGCTTGTTTTATGTGTGCTAAATGATGATTACAATGCCATGAATATATTGCAATGGTTTCGGCAAGGTTTATTGGCTTGTCTTTATCAGGATGAATATATTGTTTGCTTAAAGTCGAATTGTCTAAAGATTTTAAAAGTACAGTCCATCTTGCATGCAAACCTTCAATGAGTTTTATGGAATTAGTAATATCTGGTTCAATGGCATCTGGTAATTCTGCCCATTTACTTTCAATATATGGTTTAATGGTTGGAAGATCTTCCGTAAGGCATAGTTTAAAACGCACAAAACTATTCATGTGGCTATCGGCACAATGGTGTACCACTTGTTTAATAGTCCAGCCATCTGGCCGGTATCTATAATTTAATTCGCTCTCAGAAAGGTACGGCACCAATTTGTTGAGTCTGTTGGGGAATTGCTCAATATCCGTGATCCAATTTTTTAGATGTTCTTCAGAAATTGTTTCAGGTTTACTGAATTTTCCAATAGGGTATTTTAATTTTTCTAAATCTGATTCTGACTGCATTTTCTAAAAATTATTTAGTTGGAATAAATGATGAGACCACCACCTACTTTTTCACCAACATAAATATCGGATATTCCATCTGATTCTGAGTAATTTCCAGCAACCATTTTTCCAGATTTTCCACTAAATTTTATTGCTATTTCAGTTATAAGACCTTTTTTGTTTCTTTCAATAGAATTCAAACTAAGTTTAAAATTGGTGGTAGCAGCAATAGTGCTTTTAAGTTCTTCTAACTCCGCATCGGTTGAGGTTGCATTAATTCGGAATAGGTTGTTGTTTGTAGTGTTTATTTCCACCACTCCATTTTTTCCTTTATTACCGTATTTTTTGATTGCAGATCCATTTTTAAGAACATAAATGTTCTCGATAGTATCAGGATTTATTTTTTCGGAGTTAAAATCATCATTTTTAATTTCTCCATTAACTATATAAAGCGGCTTGCCATTTCTTTTCCTAGAAACCACTTTAACATTTTTAGAAATGTTTGATGCATTGGTCTGAGAGCTGTCTAATACAATTATTCTGTATGTATGTTTAATGGTATCTGTATCATCACTTGTCCATGTGATCCCGTTGCCATTTTTTTTGTTCACGTGTATAATCTTTCCTTTACCACCAATAGAATCTGAATCTATAGCATAATAATGAACTTTATTTCCAACTGAAAATGAACCATTTGAGCTTTTATTGGATGGTGTTGTGTAAGTTACACGCTCCATTGTTACATCGTTAAGATTAGTTTTCCAAACTCTATTTTTATGATTTGAAATGGAATCCATTGTGATAGGATTGGAATTTTTTACAATTACAAATTCATTTTTCTCATCTATATTAATAGGAGATCGAAATTCTATTTTAAAATCTTCAGATAACATAATTTCGATATCATCTATATGGGTATCCCCATTTTTATTGAAGTTTCCGGAATCTCCAGTTTTTTCAATTTTATATTTAATATTGATTCTGGTTAACATTCCTTCTTTGGAAAATTTCAACTTTTTAAATTGAAGTTCTACTCCTTGCTTTTTAAATTCTCGAGCCAATTCTTCTAATTGTTCTTTTGTAGAATTTTTTGTGATAATTACTGATGCTAATTCGTCTGGATAAAATTGAACATTATCTACTTCTACTTTGGTTACTCGTTTTACCTGAGCTTCAGTCTTTACATTAAATGTGAGCATAAAAGCCAAAAGCAAAGGAAAAATTAAGCTCATTTTAGAAATATTGCTGCGGCTGGAGGATTTCTTGTTTAACATAACTATTCGTTTTTTGATGAATGATTGATAAAAATGATTGACTAATACGTTTTGATATTGATTTGTAGATACTTTCACTAAAACATGTTGGTATTGCTGAACACATTCTGATGCCTTTGCTGTCTCTTGATCTGCAATAAATTCCAGATTTTGCTCGACTGCTTTTTTATAAACCCAGCTTATTGGATTAAACCATAAAATAGCAGCGAAAAGTTGGGATGCTAACATATCAAATGAATGAAATTGCTTGGCATGCACTTTCTCATGCCGTAGCATTATTAGATATTCGTCTTCTGGTATTGCTTTAGCATTTAGAAAGAGATAATTGAAAAATGAAAATGGGCCAGAGGAGTCTTGAGTTTCAATAATTTTATATTTTCCTTCTTTCTGAATTTTGCTGAAATGGATCAATTTATAAATCTGAAATATTCTGAAGCAAAATCGAAGTAAAAAGAATCCGGTTATCACTAGATAGCTTATCCCCGCAATCAACCACCAATCCATTTCTTGGGGAACACTTTCTGGAATTATAATTAAATTTGAATTAAATGAAGATTCAGTATAGACTATTTCAGGAGCACTAACTATTACTTTTTTTGTAAAGTAGATGGCGGGCAAAATTAAAGAAGTAAGGATTCCTCCCAGTAAGAATTTTCTGTTTGCTGTAAATGAAGTGTCATTTTTAAGCAATAACACGTAAAGAATATAAAAAAGACTTATTAAACCGGCGCTTTTTAAAATATAGATAAGTAAACTTTCCATTATTTCTGCTTTTTTTCAATAATAGTCAGGATTTCGCGCAATTCTTCTGCAGAAATTTTTTCTTCTTTTGCGAAAAAGGAAACCATACTCTTATAAGAATTGTCAAAGAATTTTTTGGTTGCTGTATTCATAAATTGCTTTCTATAAATCTCTTTGGAAACTGCAGGATAATATTGGTGTGTCTTTCCAAAAGCGGTATGTGCTACATATCCTTTTTCTTCCAAGTTCCTTATAATGGTAGAAACAGTATTGTAATGAAGATTTTCATCAGTTAATTCTGCCTGTACTTCTTTTACAAAAGCTTTTTCTAGGTTCCATAAAATATGCATGATAGCTTCTTCTTTATTGGTAAGTTTCTCCATAATCTCACTATTTTTAAATAGAGTTTAAAAGGTAAAATCAAATATAACGATAAAAATAGTTATAAACCTATTTTTGTAGTTTTAAAAATGAATTGGCAGCCCTTGTAACTTTCTTTATCTTCGCAACAAATTGAAATAGATGAGTATACTTTACATATTAATTGGCTTTGTTTTATTGGTTGTGGGAGGAGAGTTCTTAGTAAGATCTTCTGTAGCAATTTCTTTTAAATTCAATATCTCTAAGATGATAATTGGACTCACAGTGGTATCTTTTGCCACCTCTTTACCAGAACTATTGGTGAGTTTGCAAGCAGCCTTAGGTGGATTTTCTGATATTGCTTTGGGAAATGTAATAGGTTCTAATATTGCAAATATTGGATTGGTTTTGGGGATTACGGCAATTATTTCTCCTTTAATAATAGACAAGGATTTCTATAAATTCAATTGGCCAATCATGATGTTCTTCTCTTTTGCACTGTATTTCTTTCTTTATACAGGTGGAAACATATCTAGATTAGAAGGGGCAGCATTATTTATTGGGATTATTATTTATGTGCTGTTTTTAATTCAGCGAGCCAGAAAAAATAGAATAATTGTAGAGGGTGTAGATGATTCTTTGCAAGTAACCTCTGGTTTTAAAATTATAGTTTGGTTAGTTATTGGTGGGGTTGCACTTTATGGTGGTTCAGAATTGTTGGTGAGCGGTGCAGTAGATCTTGCTGAAATGATTGGTGTTAGTGAACGTGTGATTTCGGTAAGTATTATTGCAGTGGGAACCAGTATTCCAGAATTGGCGGCTTCAGTGATTGCAGCACTAAAGAAAGAGAAAGCGATCTCGCTGGGGAATTTAATAGGATCTAATATTTTTAATATTGCTTCAGTATTAGGAATCACTGCGCTAATTCAGCCTATTTATTTAAAATCTGAAGAACTACTCACAAACGACATCTTTTGGATGATTGGTTTCTCTTTTGTATTAATCCCTCTTGCATTTATTCCAAAGAGATTCAGTATAAGTAGATATAAAGGAATCATTCTTTTTGTTTCTTATGTTATTTTTATAGGATTGGCTTTTATAAAAAAGTAAAGGGGTTAAATGCTAATAAAAGTTAAATTTATATTTTTTACCCCTAAAATTTAGGGGGCATATTTTGAAATAATGTATTTTTGCCGAGTTATTTAAAAAAAACAACTCAATATGGCGATTTTAAGATTTCAGGCTTTAAAAGAAACTTTAAACAGAAAACCAGTTAAGATAGACGAGACCGATCGTAGATCTGAACTTTTTGGAAGAAATGTATTTAACGAGACGGTAATGAGACAATTCCTTACAAAGGAAGCGTATCAAAGTGTTAAAGATGCCACACTTAAAGGAACCAAAATTAGTAGAGGTGTTGCCGATCATATTTCTACGGGGATGAAAGAATGGGCAATTTCAAAAGGAGTTACCCATTATACACACTGGTTTCAGCCATTAACTGGTGCTACTGCAGAAAAGCACGATGCTTTTTTTGAAACTATTGGCGACGGACTTGCAATAGAAAAATTTGGAGGAACTCAATTAGTACAACAAGAACCAGATGCTTCCAGTTTTCCGCATGGAGGAATAAGAAACACTTTTGAAGCTAGAGGTTATACCGCTTGGGATCCTACCTCTCCTGCTTTTATATACGGAACTACATTATGTATTCCAACCGTCTATGTTTCCTATACAGGAGAAGCATTAGATTTTAAAACACCTCTTTTAAGAGCCCTACAATCGGTAGATTCTGCTGCAACTGCAGTGTGTAAATATTTCGACAAAAATGTAACTAAAGTAGTTGCTACCCTTGGATGGGAACAAGAATATTTCTTGATAGATTCTGCCTTATACGCATCAAGACCAGATCTACAACTTTCTGGAAGAACTCTATTAGGCCATTCTCCAGCAAAAGGTCAACAATTGGATGATCATTATTTTGGATCTATTCCTAGTAGAGCTTTAGCTTATATGAGGGATCTGGAAATAGAATGTATGTTATTGGGAATTCCAGTAAAAACAAGACATAATGAAGTTGCTCCAAATCAGTTTGAATTAGCTCCAATTTTTGAGGAAGCTAACCTTGCAGTAGACCATAACTCATTACTTATGGATCTTATGGATAAGGTTGGGGAAAGACATAATTTTAAAGTATTGTTTCATGAAAAGCCCTTTAAAGGAATAAATGGAAGTGGAAAACACAATAACTGGTCTTTAAGTACAGATACGGGAACTAATCTGTTAAGTCCAGGAAGTACTCCAATGAAGAATTTACAGTTTTTAACTTTCTTTATAAACACAATTAAAGCAGTTCATGATCATGAAGAGTTATTAAGAGCTACTATTGCAAGTGCCTCTAACGATCATAGATTAGGAGCAAATGAAGCACCACCGGCAATTATTTCAGCATTTATTGGGAGTCAGCTTACAGCGGTTCTTGACGAATTAGAGAAAGTGACAGATGGAAAATTATCACCACAGGAAAAAACAGATCTTAAATTAAACGTTGTTGGCAAGATTCCTGAAATTTTGTTAGACAATACCGATAGAAATAGAACTTCTCCTTTTGCCTTTACTGGTAACAAATTTGAGTTTAGAGCTGTAGGTTCTACTGCTAACTGTGCAAATCCTATGACCGTTCTAAATACCATAGTTGCAAAACAACTTAAGGAATTTAAGAAAAGCGTAGATGCATTGGTTAAGGATGAGAAAATGAAGAAAGACGATGCCATCTTTAATGTGTTAAGAGACTACATTAAAAAATCTAAGAAAATTAGATTTGAAGGAGATGGATACGGAGATGCATGGCAAAAAGAAGCTGAAAAA
>Ga0209309_10000685_pt1 | contig 37891 bp, 32 predicted proteins | sample COGITO_mtgs_1204_2_FD_184807 | JGI IMG/M metagenome (GOLD analysis project Ga0209309, IMG submission 184807) | Pelagic marine microbial communities from North Sea - COGITO_mtgs_120412 (SPAdes) (version 2) | ecosystem: Environmental > Aquatic > Marine > Epipelagic ... | reverse complement strand
CTGGACGCGAACGTAGACCAACTGGCCATTGGACTCGTTCGTGTAGGGAATGCCCAAGGGGGCAGCCCCTGACTCAGCGTCCGCCTGGGTCAGATGGTAGCTCACCGTGTAGCCACCGTTGTTCCCCGTAACCTCCGCGCTCTTGACGCTAAGGTCGATCTGGGTGATACCGTCTGCCGTACCGTCGTCGCAGACCTCCAAGGGCGTTGGAGGAAAAATCGTGGGCTGAGAAAAAACAGTAAACGCTTGTAACGTTGTAGTTGGACAATCACCGCTAGTTGTATATTCAATAGTATATTCTGTATCAAAAGCACCTCCCGTTACCTCTCCTGTAGTTGCGTTAATAGTTGCTCCATCGGTAGGAACAGGATTAAAACTGAACGTCCCTCCTGATAAACCTGTCACAGTCACAAGAGCACCTTCACAAGTTGGTGCAATTGTAAAACTAGAATCATCTTGTGGAAGTATGGTCACTGCAACCGTATTTGTTTCCGGACAGTTTCCGGTTGTGCTATAGGTCACTGTATAGGTTACTCCTGAGGCTGCATTTGTAATATTACCCGTGGTTACATCCAAAACTGCTGGTGCAGAGGGAGAACTCGGTTCAAAAGCAAAAGTTCCGCCTGAAGTTCCCGTAATAGAAGCTACAGCTCCTTCGCAATTTGGCTCGTATGTAAACGAGGCATCTTCCGCAGAAAAAATAGTAACTGTGTTTTGTGCTGTTTGAACGCAAGGTCCAGTGGTTGTGTATTCCACAGTATAAGTCGCCTCTGAAACGCCATTTGAAATGGTGCCAGAATCGGCATCTATTGTAGCCCCATCAATAGGTACGGGATTCAATGTGAAAATACCCCCTGCATCTCCTGTAATTGTTGCTGTGGCACCCTCACAATTTGCTTGCATGGTGAACGATGGATCATCTGCAGGTATGATGCTTACCGTTTCTAAGCTTGACGCAGCACAAATTCCAGTTGTTGCATACTCAACGGAATACACGGTTCCTAACATTCCGCCTGTAATTGTTCCTGTTACCGCATCTATTGTAGCTCCATCACCCGGAAGTGGATTGAATGAAAAGACTCCTCCCACATCGCCATTTATACTGGCTGTTGCACCATCACAAGTTTGCGTTAAAGAAAAGGAAGCATCATCCAAATCTGTAACCGTAAATTCTTGTGTTGTACTTACCGGACAAACTCCAGTAGTAGTATATTCAACAGTATAAGTCGTACCCGAGGTGCCATTAGTTACCTCTCCTGTAGCTGCGTCTATTACAGCTCCATCGGTAACCGCGGGATTGAAAGTGAAAACGCCACCGGTATCACCAGTAATGGTCGCTATCGCCCCCACACAATTTGGCTCCAGTGAAAAAGTAGCATCTTCACTGATTAGATCAATAATAATTTCATCTTCAGTGACGCAAGGATCCCCAAAAATGGCATCAACACCAGTAGCAATCACCGTATAGGTTCCAGCAGCGGATACCGTTAAGGTTGAACCAGTTTCATCTGGAATCGTCTCTCCATTCAAAAGCCATTCAAAATCATTAAACCCACCAGTAAAATCTGGTGTCAAGGTGGTTTCTGAACCATTGCATATAGATTGATCTGGACCTAAATTTGCTTGACAAATAATATCACAATTTGTGGTTGCAGTAGATGTTGAATCTAATTCCAAATTAATAAAACCAGCACTTGTACTATAATTTGTCACCAATAGCGTGTAAAATGAATTCGCTGGGGCATTTGGAATGTTAATAAATTCAACTGAATCACCAGAAAAACTACAATCTACTTCAGAACTAGAATTTAAATTAGCTGGCCCACAGGCAGGAGCATCAAAAGGTCCCCAAACAATAAAATCGACATCAATACCACCTCCAGTACCATTTTGACCAGTGTTTTGAGTTAAAGTAAAATCTAAATTACCTGCGGTATCTCCAGTTTGGAAAAAATACCATCTTGGTCTGGGTTGAGATCCCAAACAGCTATAATCGATTCCCGGTTCGGCTTGACCGTTTCCTACAGGACTCGGGACATCTTGAATACCTGAGCAGATTGGTAATGCACCAGCACAGGTATCGTTATCTAAAACCACTACTGTAATTGATACTGAATCTGAACAACCGCCAGGATTAGTATCGGTTACCGTTAACGTCACCACATAAGTCCCAGGGTTAGCATAGGCATGGGAAACCGATTGACCCGGAGTAATTGGAGAGCTATCATCAAAATCCCATTCGTAAGTTGCGCCTGTACCATCGGAAGAGAATGTTGCACTTCCTACAAACTCTACATTATCACCGGGATCTACTTCTACTTGTCCTACTCCATTTGCGGTTGGGTTTGTAGAGTCAATAGATGCTGTTATGGTTTGGCAAGGCGTTACACACACAATATCTGCCGCCCATCCCGTTGTTGTGCCTGTTGCGTTGGACACAAAAGACAAGGTTAAACAACCAGAAGCGCTACTACCTTCAACAACACCTGGGCCCGCTGCCCCTGAATAGGTGCCAATTATGGGCGCAGAAGTGTCGTTACCATCATAAATGGTTAGAATATCGGCGTTTAATTGCGTACTGAACGCAGTAAAATTTAACTGGACCGCATCCCCTGGATTTGCTGCACAAATAGTCAAGGTGTAATTTTCGTTGCTCGAATAGGGTCCAAATTCACCGCCTGAATCATACACCCGATCTGGTGCACAACGATCAAAAGTACCATCTTGCATTAAAATGTCTTGTGCAACACCTGTAAAGGAAAAAAGAATTAATGGGATTAAGTAAATGTATTTCATTGTATACGTGCTATTAAAAGAGATGATTATTTGCGATATTGTGAAGTAACCTTAATGAAGTAATCGGTATGATCTACTCTATACAGAAAAGTACCGTTTGAAAAAAACTCGAGTTGATATTTTAGCGGGTTAAAAGTCGCTTCGTCAAAAACCGTGTCGCGAGTAAGCGTTTGGCCATACATGCTGCTCAGCGGAATTTCACTTAACAAGTTAGTCTGTTTTTGTTTTGAAGCTTCCTCCACTTTAAATACAGTGATTCTATTGCGCAATAAATTTTTCAGATCCTGAAGGTAAGTGGGATTATTCAATACAAGCGTTTGGGTTTGATCACCAAACACTTCAGTAATCATTTGCAGTTCTTTATTCGTCAATTCTGCTTCTACATTATCATTGAACACAATGGTTTCGCGGAAGTTGTTTTCGAGTTGAAACAATTCATTCCGTTGAGAGGATTGTGCAGGAATAGAAACCGTAACAACCAAAAGGGTAAAAAGTACTAGTAGAGATCGTAATTTTATTAACATATTAAGTCGTGTTTTAGGAGACTTGAAAAATAATGAATTTATAACAAAACCTTAACAAACTTCATGTTAAATTGGTTCATCGGTTCAACTATTCGATATAGGGACAAATTGAGATGGAAATTAACGACGTATAGCGTTGTTTTCATTTTTTTTAATTGCTTATCTTTGCAGTCGCTTAAATGTAAGTTGTAATTTAGTTTTACCACTGTAAGCTATTCTTTTATCAGCTGAGTTTGATTAGGAACATATAACAGATTTTATGAGTTTGGAAAAAAATATTGAAGAATTAGATCTCATCGGCAATGATCACATAGGTTCATCAGCAGATACGCCTTTGCGGGCAGATGCTTTTAACGTTTCCGATCTAGAAAAGATTGAGATTATCAAGAAGGACGTGCACCATATCATGGAAACCTTAGGACTCGATCTTAACGATGACAGTTTGAAAGGCACTCCAAATCGTGTGGCCAAAATGTTTGTGAACGAAATTTTTGGAGGTCTACACCCCGATAAAAAACCCAGTGCCTCTACGTTTGACAATAAATACAAGTATGGAGAAATGCTGGTGGAAAAGAATATTACGGTTTATTCCACTTGTGAGCACCATTTGCTGCCCATAGTTGGTAAGGCGCACATTGCCTATATTTCTAGCGGAAAAGTTGTAGGACTTTCTAAAATGAACCGCATTGTCGATTATTTCGCAAAACGCCCGCAAGTTCAAGAACGTTTGACCATACAAATTGTAAAGGAGCTTCAAAAAGTTTTAAAAACGGAAGATGTGGCCTGTGTTATTGATGCCAAGCATTTGTGCGTCAATTCCCGGGGCATTCGTGATGTGGATAGCAGCACTGTTACTTCAGAATTTGGGGGTCAATTCAAAAACAGAGATACCAAACGTGAGTTTTTGGATTATATAAATCTTGATACCGCTTTTTAAGCAGTCCTTTTTCCGAAGAACACAACAAATGATTAGTTTTGGGCCATTGCATTCATTTATAAAAATCTTGTCCCAAAGTTTCAGCCTTTTTTAAACGTACCAACCATGCCATTATACAGTAAACAGCCCATTAAAATCTACAATACATTAAGTGGTCAAAAGGAAGAATTTAAACCCATTGATGAAGGTTATGTAGGCATGTATGTTTGTGGGCCAACGGTTTATAGCAACGTGCACTTAGGTAATGTGCGCACCTTTATGTCTTTTGACATGGTCTTTCGCTATCTCAAACATTTGGGCTATAAAGTGCGCTATGTTAGAAATATTACCGATGCAGGCCATTTGGAAAACGATGCCGATGTTGGTGAAGATAAAATCACTAAAAAAGCACGTTTAGAATCCATTGAACCTATGGAAGTGGTGCAGCGCTACACGGTAGATTTTCACAATATTCTCAATACCTTCAATTTTTTACCGCCAAGTATAGAACCTACTGCAACGGGCCATATTATTGAACAAATTGAGTTGATCAAAAAAATTATTGCCAACGGTTTCGGTTATGAAGTCAATGGATCGGTTTATTTTGACGTTCATAAATTCAATGAAAAGCACGATTACGGGGTGTTGAGCAAGCGCAAGCTCGAAGACCTTATTCATAACACGCGTGCGCTTGATGGGCAGAGCGATAAGAAAAATCCCCAAGATTTTGCACTTTGGAAAAAAGCCGAACCCCAGCACATCATGCGCTGGCCTTCTCCCTGGAGCGATGGTTTTCCCGGATGGCATTTGGAGTGCACGACGATGAGCACCAAATATTTAGGCGATCATTTTGACATTCATGGCGGTGGTATGGATCTAAAATTTCCGCATCACGAGTGTGAAATTGCACAAAATGAAGCGGGTATCGGTTGCTCACCCGTTAATTATTGGATGCATGCGAACATGTTGGAGCTCAACGGGCAACGCATGTCAAAATCTACAGGAAATATTATTAATCCTGCCGAATTACTTTCCGGTAAAAATGAGATCATGTCTAAGGCCTACGCCCCAAGTGTGATTCGGTTTTTTATCGCGCAGTCCTCTTACCGAAGTATCTTGGATTTGACAAACGACGGACTTTTAGCCAGCGAAAAAGGCTTTAACCGCTTAATGGACGCCATAAATAGTTTAGACGAACTCAAAACAAGTTCTACCTCTACTTTTGATATTGCTGCTTGGAAACAAACGTGCTATGATGCGATGAATGACGATTTTAATTCGCCCATTTTAATCGCCAATTTGTTTGAAGCGGTTCGTTACATCAATCAAATTAAAGAAGGTGCTGCCAATTTAACTGCGGAAGATCTTGAACTATTAAAGCAGACCATGCATAATTTCAGCTTTGACATTCTTGGTTTGGTGAATGTTTCAAAAACCGATACCGGTACCGAAAAACTGGCAGGCGCTGTTGAACTTTTAATTGAATTACGTCAACAAGCACGTGCCAATAAAGATTTCGCGCTGTCTGATAAAATACGTGATCAATTGGCTGAAAAAGGCATTCAGCTGAACGATGGCAAGGAAGGTACGACGTTCTCATTTTAAAAAGTTTTTAAATCATAAAAGGTTTTTTTTGATCTCGTTAGTATTTTTCTGCTAAATTTTATTAGCTAATTTTTAATGGGATGATTTCATATGTTTCTAAAAAGGATGCTTTAGGTTTGAAAAATTAATACACTATCAAAAAATCTCTACGTAAAACTTTAGATCTTAATTAGTTCTAATACCTTTACTGAGAACCTTTTCAAAAAAAACAGTGCAACAATTTCGTAATACGTGAAACAGCTCCTCACCTACCCATTCCTATTCTTGATTAAGGTATACCAAACTTTGATCTCCCCTTTTTTGCCAGCGAGTTGCAGATTTCAACCTACTTGTTCGCAATATGCCAAGGAAGCTTTACAAATTCATGGCATTTGGAAAGGTGGGAAATTGGCGATAGTGCGGATTTTTAGTTGTCATCCTTGGGGAAAGTCTGGATATGATCCTGTTCCGGGGAAGAATGACAACTAAAAATTTGCCCTGCGCCAGCCCGCCCGTTCGCTAAAAATGTACACCCTACTTTTTTTTTACGCTCCGTCGCCTTGGGGAAAGTCTGGATATGATCCTGTTCCGGGGAAGGATGACAACTAAAAATTTACCCTGCGCCAGCCCGCCCGTTCGCTAAAAATGTACACCCTACTTTTTTTTTACGCTCCGTCGCCTTGGGGAAAGTCTGGATATGTTCCTGTTCCGGGGAAAAAAGACTCATGAACTTTAGGTTTTATTTTTTAGCGCTTTTAAAACCAAAAAGCTCATGCTCACAAAAGTTTATGCCCAAAAACCTAAAACTCTCCTAAGCTTTATCCCTTTTTCAGCATAAATACTATCTTTACGCCACCAAATTAAATTTTATGCTCGCTTTAGAAATTGTATGGGATCCTTCCAAAGGTCTTGATCTTGGGTTTTTCATGCTCCATTATTATAGTGTGATGTGGATTGTGGCGTTTTTGCTCGGTCTCAATATCATGAAACGTATTTTTAAACACGAAAATCAAACTGAAAAATCCTTAGATTCCCTTTTCCTCTATTCGGTGGTGGGTATTATGTTGGGAGCGCGATTGGGCCATGTTATTTTTTACCAACCGGAGTTGTTTAGAGAAGATTTCTTTAGCATTTTTCTGCCCGTTAAGTTTAAGGGTGGTTTTGAATTTACCGGTTTTCAAGGCTTGGCGAGTCACGGGGCAGCCATTGCAATGATTATTTCGATGTATATCTATAATAAAAAAGTATTGCACAAATCAGTACTTTGGATCTTGGATCGTGTTGTAATTCCGGTGGCTTCTGGAGCGGTATTTGTTCGATTGGGTAATTTTATAAATTCTGAAATTATCGGGAAACCCACGGGCACTGATTTTGGCGTTGTTTTTAAACAATTGGGTGAAAGTTTCCCAAGACATCCTGCGCAATTATACGAAGCCATCTGTTATGTGTTCGTGTTTTTGGCATTAATGTATTTCTATTGGAAAACTAAGCGGAGCGAACAGGAAGGATTCTTATTCGGCTTATTCTTGGTATTACTTTGGACGGTGCGGTTTTTCGTTGAATTTGTCAAGGAAGCACAAAACCCTGAACGTGCCGATTGGCTATTAAATACCGGACAATTGTTGAGTATTCCGTTTATTTTAATTGGTCTTTATTTTATGTTCATTTATAAATCAAAACGCCATGCTGTCGAAACGTCGAAGTCTTAAATTTTTCGGATTGCTCTGTTTTGCAGTATGGAGCCTTCAATTTTCGGCCTGTAAAGACGAAAAAAAATCGACAGTTGTAACCCCCATAACAATTGAGTTTCAGAAGGAAGGTGAACTTCAGCTAAAAAAAGCTAAAACTGATTCTGTAGTGGCCACATTGGACATTGAGATTGCCGATGATGCCTACCAAACCCAAACGGGTCTCATGTATCGCAAAAGTATGGCTGCGCACCAAGGCATGTTGTTTATTTTTCCAGATAGTGCTATGCGTTCGTTCTATATGAAAAACACCCAGATAGCGCTTGATATCATTTATCTAGATGAAAACAAGGCCATCGTGAGCATTCAAAAAAATGCGAAACCCATGAATGAAACTTCGCTACCTTCCGTAGCACCTGCAAAATATGTACTGGAGGTTAATGCAGGGTTGAGTACTACTTGGGGATTAGAAAAAGATGATGTTATTGCTTTTAGTACAAATTGATCAATATTGCCCTCATTCTTCAACAGGTCCCTAAAGTAATCTTATAAAGAAATTCATAAGATTAACAAGATTATGTCCCAAGGTTGGTAGGACTAAATTTCCTGAAAATTTTCTCAAGATTCCCAAACTTAGAGAGGTTACCAGTGTTAAATAGATAATGGTAACGATATCAATCTTAAATTCCATCGTTTCGGTTAGCATCACCCCATGAATCATTGCAAAAAGAAACGTAACAATCACAAACCCCCATCCAAAGACCACACCCTTGATTTTTTTCGTTGGCACGAAGGCTTTGCTCAAAATCCATAAGAGAATACCGCGATACACGATTTCTTCCGAAAGTCCGGGCATGCTGGCCTGAAATAAAAACTGTTCCATTTCAAAGTGGCCTCCTTTTGGGAAAAGTAGCATTTTGAAGCCAAAATCGAAGATTAAGATTCCGAAGAAGATCAAAACCCCAAGTTTTACAGTTTCTTTATTCACTTTGGTTGTAAAACCCATGTTCTGTCTAATTGTTTTAGCATGATACCACAGAAAGAGGAGAGCTAAAAGCAAGCTTAAAATCGTACCGCCCCAATTTAGGTCAAGGTTTAAAAATTTAAGATTGAGGTATTCAAAACCCAATAGTCGAGCGTAAGCATAGGCTAAAAAGTACGCTGCAAATAAAAAAAGGTATTTGGGATTGGTTTTTTTTGTAAGAAGTTTTGCCAAAAGCAGTAGCGGTGAAATAAGCGCCAGCCATACTAAGGGAGTCCATAAAGACATCGATCTGTTTTTTTTGATGGGTTCTCTATTTCGACGAGTGCCATACCTGTTTGTTACATAACATCCTACATTAAGGCATTAAACCCCTCCTGCGACCTTATAGCGTTCGAGCCATTTCCGAAGGACTTAAAAGCAAAAAAAAAAGACCATTTCCGAAGAAATGGTCTTTATAATTATTATCACTTAAGTTTTACTCGATGATTTCTTCACCTTCCGGAGCAATTCCTTTATTTTTCAAGGTATCATACATCAAAGGCGTTGCAATAAACACTGAAGAATACGTACCAACAATAACACCTACAATTAAGGCGAACAACAAATCTTTTAACGATTCTGCACCAAAAATAAACATCGCGAACAACACTACCAAGGTAGTTAACGAGGTGTTCAAGGTTCTACTTAGGGTGCTGTTGATGGCAGAGTTAATATTAAACCCTCCTTTAAAGCCAGCTTTCTCAGCCAGTTCTTCCCTAATCCTATCAAACACCACCACCGTATCATTTAAGGAGTAACCAATAACGGTTAGTACCGCTGCGATAAACGCTTGGTCTATTTCCATACTAAATGGCATGAATTTATAAAGTAAGGAGAAAATACCCAAAAGGATAATGACATCGTGGAAAACCGCTGCTACTGCGCCCAAGGAGAATTGCCATTTCTTGAAACGCAACAGGATGTAAAGGAACACTACCAATAGCGATCCCAATACTGCCCAAAATGATTCTTTTTTGATATCATCGGCAATGGTAGGGCTCACCTTACTGGACAATACTTTACCTAAACCATCTTTACCTCTTGAAAAGTCTTCATAAGACATTCCTTGCAAGTGACTTTCTAATCCGCCATATAGCATTTTTTGAATGTTCTCATCTACTTCTACTGAAGTTTCATCGACCTTATATTTAGTAGAAATCTTCAATTGATGGTCACCACCAATGGTCTTCACTTCCACACTTTTAAATATGGCAGTCAAATCCTTGGAAACATCAACAGAACTGACAGCTTCAGGAAAACGAACTTGGTAAGTTCTCCCCCCTACAAAATCGATGCCTTGATCTAATTTGTTAGTAAACAATGAGATCAAACTCACAACAATCATTACTCCAGAAATGATATACGCAATTTTACGGTTTCCAATAAAGTTGATATTATTGTTCTTGAATAGATTTTTGGTAATAGGCGTTGAGAAATCCATGTTCTTGTCTTTGTTCGCATACCAATCTACCAACAAACGGGTGATAAAGATCGCGGTGAACAAAGAAGTTACAATACCAATCAATAAGGTGGTTGCGAAGCCTTTAATTGGGCCTGTACCAAACACAAATAAGATCAAGGCGGTTAAACCTGTGGTAATGTTGGCATCTAAAATAGAGGACAAGGCATTTGAGAAACCGTCTTTAATTGCTTGTTTTTGAGACTTGCCTTTGCCGAGTTCTTCCCGGATGCGCTCAAAAATAAGTACGTTCGCATCGACGGACATCCCAATCGTTAACACAATACCCGCTAAGCCAGGAAGTGTTAATACAGCACCTAGACCAGACAATACCCCAAAGATCAATAAGATGTTAAATAATAGAGCGATGTCTGCAAAGAGACCTGCCTTACCATAATAGAGAATCATCCACAACAATACCAAGGACAAAGCCAATAAAAAAGACATGGTGCCACTCTCAATAGCTTCCTTCCCTAAAGAAGGCCCTACTTGATCTGCTTGTATAATTTCAGCTCTTGCAGGCAATTTACCCGCTCTTAAAACATTGGCTAAATCGGTAGCCTCCAAAACGGTAAAGTTTCCAGAGATTTCAGTATTACCACCAGAAATTGCTCCGTTAGATGCTGTAGGTGCAGAATAGACAATATCATCTAAAACAATTGCAATTTGACTGCCTTGCGCAGAAGCTCTTCCTGTGATTTCTTCCCAAATCTTAGAGCCTTTGGCATTCATTTGCATAGATACTGTTGGTCTATTTGTTTGGCTATACGATTGATGCGCATCGGTAACAACGCCACCACTTAATTCTGGCACATCCTCTCTGTTTCCTCTTAGGGCATATAAATCAACATACTCTACATTGGTTTCAGGATCAACTGAAGGCAAACCGAAGGCAAATTTGGTATAACGTGATTCTGCTGGTAGATTAGCTCTTACCGCATCCATTTGCAAATAAGACTTCATTTTCTCTTTATCTTCCAACTTAAGAGCTAACATCCCTCCACTGCGGGGTGGGCCAACCATATCGAAAAAAGGATTGTTACCTGTAGTTGTGGTAGAATCTGTAGAGGTTTCTCCTAAAAGGTCATCGATGGTACTATCTTGATTTGTTGCTGTAGTATCTTGAACTTCAACAGCAGTATTCTTTTCAGAACCTAATTGTTTCTTCAAGGTTTCATTGGCTGCTGAAAAGAAATCACCCAAAACCTGAGGGGTTTCCACATCCCAAAACTGAAGCTGTGCGGTGGTGGTAATCAATTCCGTAGCACGCTTGATGTCTTTAACACCTGGCAACTCTACTAACACACGACCAGAATTACCCAATCGTTGAATGTTTGGAGAGGTTACTCCAAATTGATCAATACGTTTTCTTAATACTTCAAAAGCAGATACAATGGATTCATCTACTTTCTCCTCCAATTTGTTGCGCACATCGGCATCACTCATAGAAATATCTACAACGTCGTCTAAGTTTCTGTTTGCAAAAATATCTGGAGACGCCAATTTTTGGTCGCCTTTTACTTGATCCCATGCTTTAAAAAACGATTCTAAATACGATTCTTGAGCATCTTTTTGAAGTTCAACTGCATCTTCCAAGGCCTTATTGAAAGCAGGATCTTTAGAGTTGTTCGATAAACCGTAAAGAATATCTCTTACCGAAATTTGCAGAATTACGTTAAGACCACCTTTAAGGTCAAGCCCTAAATTCATGGCTTTCTCCTTAACTTCCTTGCCCGTAAAATTGGCTATCCCAATATCGTAAACATCTCTATTGGCCAATGAATCGATGTAACGTACCTCAGCATCATTGATTTGCTCTTGGTTGTCATACTTGCTTACTGCGTAAGTTTTTGCGTCATCATCCAACTGGTTGGATTTGAAGGTAAACGCTAATTGGTAAATACTTACCAAACCAAATAGTATTGCGAAAAGCTTTACTAGTCCTTTGTTTTGCATTGTAATGTTTTTTAAATCAGATTTTTTTTAACGGGCAAATATAGAGTTTACCTGAAGATCTGACAATTAATTTTATAATTGGATTATTGAATGGTACAAGACTAATAGGTAGTTACGTAAGTCTTGTTTTTTTGAATCTGGAAGATTTTAGAAATAGTTTTATAAGAAAACTAAACCTCGAACATCAACCTTTTAAGCGAAAGGTCCCGCCCGAACTTCTGGAATTCTAAGAAATAAATCGGTAAACGCAATAGTGTTGCTATAGCTGCTCGGCAGCATGCGCACGTTAAGTGACGCATGCAATTTTTTTGTGGTTTCAGATAGACCCACAGCATAATTAGGATTGGAAAACCGGTCTTTATCGCTTCGGGATTCTAGAGCGAATTTTCCAGAAAGACCTGCATCCAAGTCATTGCCTTGCTGTAATTCAAACACTTGGAGCTCGTAAGCTGTATTTTTTTCTTCGGAAGGAAAGCCAGTACCATTTGCAGAAGTTTCAGAAGGAAACACATAGCCCAGCGTTGCTTGCTTTTTCGCTGAAAGCAAATGCTTAATCGCAGAAACTTCTAAATTACTATAATAGGTGATTTTCAAGATGCCTTTTTCCGCATCCAAAATATTAACTTCGGTTACGCCAATGGCTTCCAATTGTTTTTTAACGTTCGCAATAGCAGAATGGGCAACGGAATCGTCGATTGCTTCACTAGAAAATTGCAAGACAATTTCCTGATTAGGCGTTGCTTTTAATTGCTGCCTGGAAATGCCCAGCACACAAAACACAAGAATTAAAGTACCAATGTACCATTTTGAATTCATGCGCCAAATATATGAAAAAAAATTAGTGTGAACCTATAAAGACTTAAACCCAATTCGCTCTTGTAGAATCACAGCAACGTTTTATCTTAAATCGTTGCTAAACAAACTTATTACAGATCCAATTTTGAATAAATCATTTGGTAAGAGCATAAAAAAAGCCACCTAAAAAAGATAGCTTCTTCCAATTATAATAGCGTGCACTCCAATTTAAATGCTAAAGTGCTAGGGTGCTTACTTAGGTTGCATGTCCTTATAACCTTCTGGAGGCGTTAGATCAAAAATACCAGCTGCTACTTGTTCTTCATTTATGGCAGTGACCTCATTGGTGATCGTCATAAGTGTTCCCATCTGTTTCAAGTCCATTGACCAATACATGGGATACCCAGAAAGTTTTTCTGAAAACAGCGCTGTTTGCTGAGAAAATGCTGGGATTGCTTTGGTGGTGAACAGCTCCATAGAGACGTCTTGGCCATCCTTAGCCATATTCACAAAATATTGTTGGCATTCATAACCTAAAATGGTTTTAGTTTCGCTGCCCTTTTTAACAAGGATATCTTGCTTGTCTTCATTGGAAAGTGAGATGTCCTGTAGCGTAAACACTTTTCCTATTGAAGGATTATCCATAAAAGTGAGCATTTTATTGGCATCACCATCCACGATGTTAACCATTTTACCGGTCATTGGGGTAGACGATTCTGCCCTAGTTTTCTTGTTTTTAAAATAGCTCACCGTTTCAATAGCTCCAATCATTGCCAACTGCGCCTGGGCTTGCTCATTGTCGGTCGTCATCGTTTGCGTCGTTACAATCTTTCCTTCCTTAAAACTGTCTTGCGCATAAGTGCCATAACATAAGTTTAAAGCCAATAAGGCTAGTATGAGTTTTTTCATGTGAATAGGTTTTGTTTTTGATAAAGATACTATAATAATTTAGGGATTTGGAATTCTCAAAAACCATCGAAAACAAAAAACCTCATGAATTCTAATAAGAGTCATGAAGTTTTTATTGGAAATTTTAAAGACTTAAACTTCTAAAAGTGCGTTGGTTTTTTTAACGCCTTCTGCACTTTGGTTCATGTGCTCTTGCTCTGCGTCGCTTAATTTAATGCTCACGATTTCTTCAATACCATTACGTCCTAAAATTACAGGAACGCCGATACACAAGTCCTTTAAACCGTACTCACCATCTAAGAGTACGGAGCAAGGGAACATTTTTTTCTGATCACAAGCGATGGCTTGTACCAAACCACTCACTGCAGCACCTGGTGCGTACCAAGCCGATGTACCTAACAATTTGGTTAAGGTGGCACCGCCTACTTTGGTGTCTTCCATAACTTGGTTTAAGCGGTCTTCTGAAAGAAATTCTGAAACTTTTACGCTGTTTCTAGTGGCATGCGCTGTTAATGGCACCATACCCGTATCACTATGACCACCGATTACCATACCATCCACATCACTAATTGGTGCTTCCAAAGCTTCCGCTAAACGGTATTTGAAACGTGCAGAATCTAATGCACCACCCATACCAATAATTCGGTTTTTAGGCAACCCAGTAGATTTGTGTACTAAATAGGTCATGGTATCCATTGGATTGCTTACCACGATGATAATTGTGTTTGGAGAATTTTCAATCAAGTTTGAAGAAACAGTTTTTACAATACCTGCATTGATGCCAATAAGTTCCTCACGCGTCATTCCTGGTTTACGAGGAATCCCTGAAGTAATGACACAAATATCGCTGTCTGCAGTTTTTGTATAATCATTGGTGACCCCTGTGATTTTGGTATCAAATCCGTTTAAAGAGGCAGTTTGCATTAGATCCATGGCTTTCCCTTCAGCAAAACCTTCTCTAATATCCAATAAAACGACTTCACTTGCAAAATTCTTAATGGCAATATATTCGGCACAACTTGCGCCTACTGCTCCTGCTCCAACTACTGTAACTTTCATGTATGTTTAATTTAAATTGTGTTGTTAAATATGATTACGAAATTACAAATTTTAACAGGGTTTATGAAAAAAGCGCAGCATAAAATCCTAAGGATTGGAAAATTTTATGAGTTGAGAATTTGAAATAAGCTTTCTTAAACTCAAATACAGTTGTAACTCTCCATCTATGGCTTTGCTATTTAAAGCCTATTTTTACCAGCGCCTTATATTGAAAAGTTAATTCCCAATGTAGCGCTATCAAACTCAGCAACGGTATAATCTGCTGTGAGACCGAAAAAACCAACTTTTAAATTGGCACCAATGGTCGCTCTAAGCCCCGAAATGTCGTGTTCTATGGAAAATGGATCTTTAATCTCTTCGGAAAACAGTAAACCATCGGTAACCCTGTAGGTTCCCAAAAGATCGGTTTGTGACTTGCCCGTTATATAACCCAAACCTCCATAGAAATTGATGATTTTTAGTTTGGTGCCTACAATGAGCTCAAACAAAACCGTGTTCACGTCGGTATCAATACGCTGGTTGGCGCCTTCTACGATTTCAGCATCCGTAAAATCGTAACTACCATCTAAATGGGTGTAGGCTATTAATCCAGATATGGCGACCGGTAAAATTTTATCGGCAGGCAACCAACTGGTAAACTCCTGCTGAAGCCCGATACCGTAAAGGCCCAATTCCACATCATCTGTTTTAATTTTGGGTACATAACGCCCTTTGATTTGTGTACCTTTAAAAGGGGAAAAACCAGCTTGTAAAAATCCTGTAGGAATGAGGTTAATCCCTTCGGAACCAATACCAGTGGGCAACACCAGTTCGGTTTCTTGATTGCCAAAAATAGGATCGTCATAAGTAATAATAACGCTAATATCGGGGTCGTTATCGCCCAAGGCAGTGGCTACAGTTTTAGAGCTACTGCCATCTTGAAATCTAATATTTTGATAATCGGCCACATTCATTTCAAATGATTTTTGATCATTTTTAATAAACCCAACGTTACCAATAACGGACACTTCAATTGTAAAGCGTTTAGGTGATTTGACATTATTAAACCACCCATTGTTAATACCATGGGCCAAACCTTCCGCGGAAGGTGCGCTGTAGGCTTGACTAAATGTTTTGGCATCTTGGATGCCTGCAGCCAACAAGTCGTTAATATTTTCTTGTGCTTTTACTGAAGGAATTGCAAAACTTAATACGGTAATTAGAACTAGGTATTTCATGGGAATTATAGTTTTGGGAATTATTAAACATACGACACTTTTTAGGATAAGGGTTCAAGTTAACAAAAAATTGGATGGTCTTTACAAAGGGTTTGATGACGTGGCACTAAAAATTAGGTCAACCTTTCTCTGTTTTTTCAAAAAAAAAAAAAAAGCAACTACAAAAATGTGCAGTTGCTTTGAATAAAAAATTGTAGTGCAGTTTAATTAGGCATCAATGTTTGCATAGATGGCATTTTTTTCAATAAACTCACGTCTCGGTGGCACTTCGTCTCCCATCAACATAGAGAAAATACGATCTGCCTCGGTACCATTATCAATTTGAACCAAACGCATGGTTCTAAATTCAGGATTCATGGTGGTGTCCCACAATTGCTCAGCATTCATCTCACCAAGACCCTTGTAGCGCTGAATTTTAGAGTTTTCTCCAAATTCCTTCATAATACTGTCGCGTTCCTTATCACTCCAAGCATATTGCTTTTTAGCTCCTTTTTTGATGAGATATAACGGTGGCGTCGCGATATAAATATGTCCGTTTTCAATCAATTCCTTCATGTATCTAAAGAAAAATGTCAAGATCAAGGTTGCAATATGGCTCCCATCAATATCGGCATCACACATGATCACGACTTTATGGTATCTCAATTTTGAAAGGTTCAAGGCTTTACTATCTTCCTCCGTACCGATAGTCACACCCAAAGCGGTAAAGATATTCTTGATTTCTTCGTTTTCAAAGACCTTATGAACCATGGCCTTTTCCACATTCAAAATCTTACCCCTTAATGGTAAAATGGCTTGAAATTTACGGTCACGACCTTGTTTTGCGGTTCCACCTGCAGAATCCCCCTCTACCAAGAACACTTCACATTGTGCAGGATCTTGTTCGGAGCAATCACTTAATTTCCCAGGCAAGCCACCAATGCTCATCACGGTTTTGCGCTGCACCATGTCGCGCGCCTTCTGCGCTGCATGTCGAGCTTGCGCTGCCAAGATGACTTTTTGAACAATGGTTTTGGCATCGTCCGGATGTTCTTCCAGATAATCGGTAAGCATTTCAGAAACCGCTTGACTTACTGAAGCGGATACCTCACGGTTACCCAATTTGGTTTTGGTTTGACCCTCAAATTGAGGTTCTTGAACTTTAACAGAAATAATTGCGGTCAAGCCCTCACGGAAATCATCGCCAGCAATATCAAACTTTAGCTTATCCAACATGCCCGTACTCTCGGCATATTTTTTAAGGGTGTGGGTTAAGCCTCTTCTAAAACCAGATAAGTGGGTGCCCCCCTCATGGGTGTTGATATTATTTACGTAAGAATGCAGATTTTCTGCATAAGACGTGTTATAGATCATGGCTACCTCAACTGGTACGTCATTTTTTTCGCCTTCAAAAGAAATTACCTCTTTTATGATAGGCTCACGGTTTCCATCAAGAAACTTGATAAATTCCTTTAGACCTTCTTGAGAATGGAATGTTTCGCCCTCGAACTCGCCATTTTCCTTTATATGACGTCTATCAATTAAATGAATCGTAATGCCCTTATTAAGGTAAGCCAACTCACGTAAACGACTCGCTAGGGTATCGTAGCTATATTCTAAAGTTTGTGTAAAAATGGAAGGATCTGGCTTAAATGTAATTACCGTTCCCCTTTTGTCAGTATCGCCCACCTTTTTTACAGGATACATGGCTTTACCTAATTCATATTCCTGCTCCCAGATGTCACCCTTTCTATAAACAGTAGCTTTTAAATGTGTGGATAAGGCATTTACAACAGAAACACCAACACCGTGCAAACCACCAGAGACTTTATAAGAATCCTTATCAAATTTACCACCTGCACCAATTTTGGTCATGACAACCTCTAATGCAGAGACACCTTCTTTTTTATGTAAATCCACCGGGATGCCACGACCATCATCTTCCGTGGTAATGGAATTGTCCTCATTAATGGTGACGGTAATATTATCGCAATGGCCAGCCAATGCTTCATCGATCGAGTTATCTACAACCTCATACACCAAATGATGCAACCCACGGGTACCGACATCTCCAATGTACATGGACGGGCGCATACGCACATGCTCCATGCCCTCAAGAGCCTGAATACTATCTGCTGAATAATTATCCTTATTAAATTCCTCTCTTTTCTCGCTCATATAACTGCTTATTGTTTAGTATTAATTTTGATGTGAGCGCTCATTTGAACTCACAAAAAAATCCCGCACATATCGGGATTTTTGAATACTAACAAATATAGGAAATTATAGCGCTTTTTAAAAGCATTTCAACGATAGAATTCAGTAATTATCAACATTTGTTAATTACTTAAAAAGCGCTTAAATCGCTTAAAAGATAGCTTAAAATGCATTTAACCGAATTCAGGGCTTATGTAAAATTCAGAAAAAGCAAAAAGCCATTAGGAGTCAAATTTTAAAGTATCGATAATTACTGAAAACGTACATATACTGATTGATTTTGCTAATTTGACGCACTTAATTAGTTATAAGCAGGAAATTTTAGAAAAAGTTTTAGCTAAAAATGCTTCAGGAAATCCTCATTAATCTTCCAAATATCCAAATTTACCAGTATTGAAATCTTGAAACGCCTCCATGATCTCCTCTTGAGAATTCATTACAAAGGGGCCATGTGCTGCAATGGGTTCTTTTAAAGGTTCGCCACTTAATACTAAAATAACGGTATCACTTAAGGCTTCTACCGTAAAGGTATCTCCATCGGTATTGAACATGGCGAAATGATCTTGCAAAACTTCCGAAGTGTGGTTTACTTTGGCATGTCCTTCTACCATTAAGAGCGCTGTGGTATAATTTGCAGGAAACTCCAATGGAATCTTTGAACCTTTTTTCAATTTAACATTAAACATATGTATTGGCGAAAAAGTAGTGGCTGGCCCCTTGTTGCCCTTATAATCTCCTGCAATGATCTCTACTTCTCCCGCATGGTCTGGCAAAGTCACTTTTTTCATTTCTGAATTAGAAATAGCCTGGTATTTGGGCGGACTCATTTTATCCTTTGCTGGAAGGTTTACCCATAATTGCACCATTTGGAATTCACCTCCTGTTTTGCTCCATTCGGTCTCATGAAACTCTTTGTGCAAAACGCCAGAAGCTGCGGTCATCCATTGCACATCCCCTTCTCCAATGATGCCACCGCCCCCAGAGCTATCATTATGTTCTACAAGCCCTTTATAAGCTATTGTAACAGTTTCGAAGCCTCGGTGTGGATGCACCCCAACCCCTTTTGGAGTGTTCGTAGGTGGAAAATTATATTTTGAATTATAATCCAACATGATGAATGGGTCCATACGTTCCATTGTTGATGTTCCCGGTATAAAATTATGGACTCTAAATCCGTCTCCCACAAAATGCGGTGTTCCAGGTTTTGTTATCTTCTCTATAGTTCTTGTTTTCATTTCATGTTGCTTTTTATTCTTAATATTCATTTAAATTAGTGCTTTGCAGCAGTCCCCGTTTAAAATAATCCTTCAACAAATGCAATCTGTGTTCGGCTTGTGTTAATTAGCGTAAAATTATTAAAATTATAAAGACTGTGCATTGACCTATGATAATTATTAGGTGAAGCGATGAACCGGCATATTTATGAATCAATATGGTTTGAAATTTGCCTTAGCCAATCCTTTTCGCACACGACTGAGGCTTTCTGGCGTTATCCCTATATGGGACGCAATCATCCACTGCGGAACCCAAAGCATCATATCAGGACGCAAGTTTACAAGATTCTTGAAGTTAGATAATGGCATAGTTTTATTTCAAGCATTGAAGTTACGCTATATCAAGTTCAAAAAAAAAGACCAATCTTAAAATTTAGATTGGTCTTTAAAATATGTCTAACTTATGTTTTTAGCCATTAGCCTTTTACATAAGAGTCTGAATGCACATTGGCAATCGCTCTTCCACTGGGATCGTTCATGTTTTTGAAGGCTGCATCCCATTCTAGCGCTATTTTTGTACTGCAGGCAACACTTGGCTCTTGCGGTACGCTCAAAGCAGCAGCATCACTGGGGAAGTGACCTTCAAAAATAGTTCTGTAATAATATTCTTCCTTGTTTATGGGGGTTTGGATCGGGAAACGGAATTTGGCGTTCGCCATCTGGTCGTCACTGACTTCCTTTGCCACCAATTCCTTTAAGGTATCAATCCAACTGTAACCTACACCATCAGAAAATTGTTCCTTTTGTCTCCAAGCTACACTTTCAGGAATCATATCTTCAAATGCTTTACGAACCACCCATTTTTCCATGCGCTCCCCGTTAATCATTTTGTCTTTTGGGTTGATGCGCATCGCCACATCCATAAATTCCTTATCTAAAAATGGTACCCGCCCTTCAATGCCCCAAGCTGCCAAACTCTTGTTGGCTCTCAAACAATCGTACATATGCAATTTATCTAACTTGCGCACCGTTTCTTCATGAAATTCTCTCGCATTTGGTGCCTTATGAAAGTACAGGTACCCACCAAAAATCTCATCGGCACCTTCACCGGACAATACCATTTTAATGCCCATGGATTTTATCACCCTTGCCATCAAATACATTGGCGTGGATGAACGTATGGTGGTAATGTCGTACGTTTCGATATTATAAATCACATCCTTGATGGCATCCAACCCTTCTTGAATGGTAAATTTTATTTCGTGATGCACGGTACCAATATGATCGGCCACTTTTTTGGCTGCAGCCAAATCTGGCGAGCCTTCCAAGCCTACGGAAAAAGAGTGCAACTGTGGCCACCAGGCTTTTTCCTTATCGTCTGCCTCTATGCGTCTTTCAGCATATTTTTTAGCAATGGCAGAGGTTACGGACGAATCCAATCCGCCAGATAACAACACACCGTAAGGCACATCGCTCATTAATTGTCTGTGCACTGCGTCTTCAAGAGCTTGCTTGACCTCGGCAATACTGGTTTCGTTGTCTTTTACCGCGTCATAATCCGTCCAATCCCGCTTGTACCATTTTACAAATTCTCCATCTTTACTAGACATGTAATGCCCCGGAGGAAATAATTCAATTTTGGTGCAGATGCCTTCCAAAGCCTTCAGTTCGGAAGCAACATAAAAAGTTCCATTTTTATCCCAACCTATATATAATGGGATAATTCCCATGTGATCCCTTGCAATAAAATATTCGTCTTTTACAGTATCGTAAATGGCAAAACCGAAAATACCGTTCATATCATCAACAAAATCAACGCCCTTTTCTTGATAGAGTGCTAAAATAACTTCGCAGTCACTTTGGGTTTGGAAATTGTAATTTGGAAATTGTTTGCGCAATTCGCGGTGGTTATAAATCTCGCCATTGGCTGCCAACACCAATCTTTTATCGGCACTAATTAAAGGTTGCTTTCCCGAAGCAGGATCTACAATAGCCAAACGCTCATGCGTCATGATGGTTTTATCGTCGCTATATACACCGCTCCAATCTGGACCACGATGACGCACCGTTTTAGACATTTCCAAAAGTTGTGGTCTTAAATCTTCTGATTTTTGCTTTAGGTCGAAAGCACATACAATTCCGCACATAATATTATAATTTTAATTCTGATGTTATTTATATTTGATAAGGCAAATATGGGTTTATGATAACGAATATAAAACACTTAATGTATTTTTGATTACGTATTGTAACTAAAAATTACATTTATTATACAAATTTAAATTTAGAAGTCAATTGTTTCAATCTTTTGGTCTGAAACTGTAAACTTCCAATTGCAATTACGACCTTTGAAATTGCAGAACGCAATATTGTATTAATTAACCATTATAAACAAATTTCACATTATGAAAATCAAGTCCATTATTTTGAGCGCTAGTATGGCATGTGCCATGGTATTCGCTGCACCTATGCATGCCCAGGAATTTAAAGGCCTAGATAAAAGCCCTATGGATGCTGCTTCCTTTCCTACCGATTATAAAGATGCCAACAAACTTATCAAAATAACTTATAGCAGACCGCAGCTTAATGATCGTGCCCTTACCGAATTGGTTAAAAACGGTGAAGTTTGGAGAACCGGAGCAAATGAAGCTGCTGAATTAACCCTTTATACGCCCATGTCATTTGGTGAGACCAAAATTGAACCAGGAACCTATACGTTTTATATGATGGTTAATGGCAAGGAATGTACTGCGATTATAAATAAGGATCTTAACGTGTGGGGAAGCTATTTTTACAAAGAAGATCAAGATGTAGCGCGATTGACTGTACCAGTTACTGAAGGAAAAGAATCTCTAGAAGCATTTTCTATAGCTTTCGAGAAAGCTGAAGCCGGTGTAGACATGCATTTAGGCTGGGGCACCATGAGAGTGGCAGTACCCTTTAAGAAATAAATGTTTAGCTGTAAACTAAAAAACACAAAAATGGTCTTTACAATTTACGTAAGGACCATTTTTTTATTTGTCAAGTTACTCAGTTTACAATTAAAACCGATCTCTGAATACTGAATACTGAAATTAAGGTATATTCAAATACTTGTGTGTTTGCAAGGACACTTTCCACTTCGGATTTGCCATAACGTAATCTACAATGAGAGGCACCATTTTATCGCGCTTGCTCCACTCGGGTTGCAGGTACAAAATACAATTCGCATTCACTTTTGCTGCTTCTTCTTCAGCAAACCTAAAATCGTCCTTGTTATAAATAATACACTTTAGTTCGTGCGCTTCTTGGTACACTTCTTCCGTAGGCAATTTCATTTTCTTTGGCGACAAACAAATCCAATCCCAAGTACCTGTCAACTTATAAGCGCCCGAAGTTTCTATGTGCGTTTGCAAGCCTTTCGCCTTGAGTTGCTTGGTCAATTCCGTCATGTCCCACGTTAGAGGCTCACCACCGGTCACTACAATGGTTTTGCTGTATTTGGCTGCATTTTCAACAATTTTGGAAGTTTCGGTAGGCGGATGCAATTCTGCCAACCAACTTTCCTTCACGTCACACCAATGGCAACCCACATCACAACCGCCAATTCTCACAAAATAAGCTGCGGTTCCTTTATGGAATCCTTCGCCTTGAATGGTGTAAAATTCCTCCATCAATGGCAGCAAAAGTCCTTGGTCTATTAAATCTTGTCGTTCACTTCTTGTCATAGCTGGCAAAGATATTAATAAGTTCGGAGTAATGTGTTGCAGCTTAGTGTAAATTAATGGTAAGAACTGGAAATTCGCGCTGAATTTAAAATCAATTCCGAAATCTAAACCTTAAACGTTTCAGTGCCGAAAGAATAGCCTGCTCAAAACCCAATTAGTAATCGAGAATGCATAAAGCAAATACTGCCCGTTAAAATAAAACCCCACTTTTAAAAGCTCCCAAATTTATAGTACTTTTAGACAAAATTAAACACATGAGTAAAACAGACGATTTTATCAAGGAAATCACAGCGGGCAACACCTTTAAGGGCGACTTTATTACGCTTGGCGCTGCCATGTTGGATGGGGAAACCCTTACCGACACTTTTGTGAAGATCCCTTTAAAAACCATGAACAGACATGGATTAATCGCTGGTGCTACGGGAACTGGAAAAACGAAAACATTGCAGGTTTTGGCCGAAAATCTAAGCGATAAAGGGATTCCCGTTTTACTTATGGACATTAAAGGGGATCTCAGTGGGTTGGCGCAACCCAGTCCGGGACATGCCAAGATAAACGAGCGGCATGAAAAGATTGGTTTGCCTTTTAATGCCAAAGCCTTTCCTGTAGAAGTTATGAGCCTTTCCGAACAAGATGGCGTAAGGCTTAGGGCTACGGTTAGTGAATTTGGACCGGTATTGTTATCTCGAATTTTGGATTTGACAGAAACCCAATCAGGTATTGTGGCGGTTATTTTTAAATATTGCGACGATAATAAGCTTCCGTTATTAGATTTAAAGGATTTCAAGAAAATTCTACAATATGCCACACAAGAAGGTAAGAAAGAATTTTCAGATGCCTATGGCAGGATCTCGACCGCTTCTACCGGTGCCATTCTTAGAAAAATTGTAGAAATAGAACAGCAAGGTGGGGAACGCTTTTTTGGCGAAACCTCATTTGATGTTGATGATTTGTTACGGGTCGATAACGACGGAAGGGGTTTTATTAACATCATTAGACTAACGGATATTCAAGACCGACCTAAGTTGTTTTCGACCTTTATGCTGAGTCTTTTGGCAGAAATTTATACCACTTTCCCTGAACAAGGGGACAGCGGAAGACCAGAACTCGTGATGTTTATCGATGAGGCACATTTAATTTTTAATGAAGCGTCAAAAGCCTTGTTGAATCAAATTGAAAGTATCGTAAAACTGATTAGAAGTAAAGGTGTTGGTATTTATTTTGTGACCCAAAACCCTACCGATGTGCCAGAAGAAGTATTGGGTCAATTGGGCATGAAAATTCAACATGCCTTACGCGCCTTTACAGCAAAAGACAGAAAGGCCATTAAATTGACCGCACAAAACTATCCGGAAACTGAATTTTATGACACCACCGAGGTATTAACCTCCTTGGGCATTGGTGAAGCCTTAGTGTCTGCCTTAGATGAAAAAGGCCGACCAACCCCTCTAGCTGCCACCATGGTTCGTGCTCCCATGAGCCGAATGGACATCCTCACGGATGCCGAATTGGATGCACTGGTGCGCCAATCAAAACTCGCTAGAAAATACAACGAGAACATTGACCGCGAGAGTGCTTACGAGATGCTCAACAAAAAAATCGACAATGCCGACGCTGAAGAAGCTAAGGAAAAGGCACGTCAAGAAAAAGAAGCCTTTGAAAAGGCGCAAACAAAAAAACGCAGCACTTCACGCAGGAGCAGTAAACAAAATCCGTTTATAAAAGTATTAACCAGTCCTACGGTAATTAGAAGTGTTTTGGGTATTTTGTCCAAAATGCTAAAATAAAACCCTTACCATTTAAAAACTGAATTCACAAATGCCTAAATCACAATAATGCAAAAAACACTAATCGTATTACTCAGTTTAATTACACTTGCCAGTTGTTCTTCAGAAAAAAAACAAGATCCTTTTCAGATCAGCAAATACAATGTTGGCAGTCTTACAGACTCTACACAGGTAAAAGATCTGGCACTGGCCTTTCCCAACGACTCTATTGTTACCACTACAAATATCAATGGGATTGATCGCCAAAACACCGAGATTGATATCTACGATACTTCTGGCAAAAAATTGGTAGAGCTCACGCCAAAAAGTCGCCAAGACTCTACTGCAACTTTTAAAAGTGTCCAGATTTTTGACCAACGCTTTAAGACCAAAAAAGGAATTAGCACATTGAGTACCTTTAAGGACATTCAGGATAATTACACCATTTCTAGCATTAACAACTTAATTAGAACGGTAGTAATTTCAGTAAACGAAATCAACGCTTCATTTACGATAGATAAAGATGAGCTTCCTGCAAACCTAAGGTTCGATATGGCACTAAAGATTGATGCTGTACAAATACCCAGCGATGCGAAAATCAAGTATTTTATTGTTCATTGGTAAGACTTAAAATACATAAGCTCCACTTTTTGAATAAAATAGTTACTGTTCATAAAGCAGGACTTTGCTAAAAAGTTGTAGTAACATTAAACCTATTTTAAAATACACCAGTACCATTGAACCCTTTTATAACAAGAATATTACTCAATATTGCCCAAAAGCGGGTAGATAAAAAAACCAGCGCGAGCAAGCCCTTAAATTCCCAAAAACAAGTGGCGCTCATCGTTAATAACCTGTATGTAGAATTGGTGCATGCCATTAAAGAATATGCGTTTATCGTTATTGGTGTGTTTTCGGCAGGTTTTGGCTTAAAAGGTTTTTTATTGCCCAATGGGTTTATAGATGGCGGTGCCACTGGGATCTCGCTATTAATTCGGAATTTGAGTGATTTGCCATTGGGCATCTTGTTGTTAATGGTCAATTTGCCTTTTTTACTGCTCGCCACTAAAACCATAGGAAAAAAATTTGCGATCAAGAGCATCCTTTCCATTGCTTTTTTGGCAGTCGTGGTGCATTTTGTAAGCTATCCCGTTATTACTGAAGATAAATTATTGATCGCTATTTTTGGCGGATTCTTTTTAGGTCTGGGCATTGGTATGGCGATGAGAGGTGGCAGCGTTATTGATGGAACTGAAGTCTTGGCCATTTATTTGAGCCGAAAGTTAAGTATCACCATTGGCGATGTGCTTTTACTTATTAACATCATTATCTTTTCATTTGGAGCTTATGTACTCTCCATTGAAATAGCCCTTTATGCAATCCTTACCTATCTATCGGCAGCCAAAACCGTTGATTTCGTGGTAGATGGAGTTGATGAATACATTGGTGTGACCATTATTTCTGAAATGCACGAGGACATTAGAAAAGTACTTACTGGAAAATTAGAACGCGCTTGCACCATCTATCCAGCAAAGGGCGGATATAAAAATGAAACCGCCGACTATGATAAATCTGTTATTTTTATTATCATTACCAGATTGGAATTACCCAGATTGCACACCGAAATTGATAAAATCGATAAAAATGCCTTTACAATCATGAGCGTGGTCAAAGACCTTAAAGGCGGAATGATTAAAAAGAAACCCCTAAAGTAACATGAAACCTTATACAATACAAGATCAACCTTTTGTAGTGCCAACTACAGATGGTAAAGTTATTCACGAACATTTTGGACTGGCTTCAGATGGCAATAAAGACATAAGCATTGCGCACATGAAAGCACCAGGTGGCTGGAGCGAACCCTTCCAAACACCGCAATTTGATGAGTTTACCTTAATTTTAAGAGGTAAAAAACAGTTCATCATCAACGATGAAATTATTATTTTGGAAGCAGGGCAATCAATCAAGATCAACAAGAACACCAAAGTACAATACTCCAATCCATTTACTGAAGTTTGCGAATACATTTCCGTTTGCACACCCGCGTTTTCAATGGATTTAGTTAACCGGGAAGATTAAATGCGAAACATTTTAACAAAATTAATTGGCTTCTTTATTAATATTTGGAGTTTTGTCTCCGCAAAGAGCGCTGCCAAAATAGCCATGTATTTATTTTCTTCACCCCGACGTGTAAAAATCAACGAGCTGCAAAAGGACTTTTTGGAAACCGCATTTATTGAAGATGTGGATTATGGAGACCTGAGCGTAAAAACCTACCGATGGATTGGTAAAAGAGACACCATTCTCTTGGCCCATGGTTGGGAAAGTAATTCCTTTCGATGGAAAAGCCTTATCCTTAAACTAAGAGATTTGGACTATAATATTATTGCGTTGGATGCCCCTGCGCATGGCTATAGCAGTGGCCACACGTTCAATGCGATTCTTTACGCCGAGTGCATCAACGTGGTCGCACAACGTTTTGGAGCCAACATCATCATAGGGCATTCCGTAGGGGGAATGGCTACCGCCTATTTTCAAAGTAAATACAAAATGGCCTCCATTAAAAAATTGGTTTTACTTGGGGCGCCTTCTAATTTTTTGGGTGTTTTTAATCGCTACGCTACCATGATGGGGTATAACAAACGCGTAGCCAAGGCCATTGATCAATTGATTTTTAAGGAGTTTAATTTATTTCCAAAAGAATTCAATGCTGCCAAATTTACCGATGGCATAACTGCGGAAGGCTTATTGATTCATGACAAAAAGGACAAAATCATTCCTTATAGCGATGCTGAGGAATTTCGAAAAAATTACAAAACATCCAAATTGATAACTACAGAAGGATTTGGCCATGGGTTACGCGCCGAAGAAGTGAACACACATATTTTGGAATTTATTAATCAATAGTTTCATACATTTAAACCATGAGCGAGCATCTAACACGAATTAACAAATATTTGAGCGAAGCTGGCTATTGTTCGCGCAGAGCTGCCGATAAGCTTATTGAAGCGGGACGGGTGACCATTAATGGCGAAGTGCCAGAGATGGGCACTAAAATAGCTGCCAATGATGAGGTGCATGTTGACGGTAAATTGATTAAAAATAGCACAGCTGATTTTGTTTACCTAGCCTTTAACAAACCCATTGGTATTGTGTGCACTACTGATACTGGGGTTGAAAAGGATAACATCATCGATTACATCAACTACCCTAAGCGCATTTTTCCTATCGGTAGATTAGATAAACCCAGCGAAGGACTCATTTTACTCACCGATGATGGCGACATCGTTAATAAGATTCTTCGGGCCAGTAACAATCACGATAAAGAATATGTAGTTACTGTAGACAAAACTATTTCACAAACCTTTATACAACGCATGTCTGGCGGAATTTACCTCGAAGATCTCGATAAGACTACCAAAAAATGCGTGGTGAAACGCATAGATTCCCACACGTTTAGTATAATTTTAACCCAAGGCCTCAACCGACAGATCCGTAGAATGTGTGAGTACTTAAATTATGAAGTGCAAACCTTAAAAAGGGTTCGTATTATGAACGTTCGTTTAGACATGCCCGTGGGAGACTATCGCGAATTGACTAAAGCTGAGTTTAAGGAGCTTCAACAATTGCTAGAAGATTCTACAAAAACTTACGAGGCCAAAAAAAAATAATGTAGCATTTAAATGCTCTAAATTTTTAATTATCTTGAATAATTGCAATTCAAGTTCAGTGTTAATAAACCGTATCAACTAACTTCTTAAATAAACTATTATGATTAGAATTCTTGCATTAATCCTTACCATTGGCGGAATGATTGCCCTAGTACTCGGCGTTTTGGGCATCTTTGGAAATAATTTGGTTGCATTGAGCCCGTGGGCACTGGCTATTTTGGGAGGCATCTTTTTTATATCGGGTGTTTCGATGCTAAAATACAGAAAAGACGAAGGCAGCAAATAAACTTATGGGCACTAGCATTTACCCTTTCCATGTAGCTATCCCGGTTCACAATCTTGAAGAATGCCGGTTGTTCTATAAAAATATTCTCAATTGCGAAGAAGGGAGAAGTAGTGACCATTGGGTAGACTTCAATTTATTTGGTCATCAATTAGTTATTCATTATAAGCCAAAATCAAAAGAAGAAGCACATGCCAACCTCGTGGATGGCAAAAATGTCCCCGTACCGCATTATGGTGTCGTTTTACCCTGGGACGTTTTTAAAACCTTTTCTAGTGAGTTAAAAGACAAAGCGATCGCATTTGTAATTGAGCCTTATATTAGGTTTGAGGGCCAAGTTGGCGAGCAAGCCACGATGTTCTTTTTGGATCCAGCAGGAAATGCATTGGAGTTCAAAGCCTTTAAGGATAGGGATCAGCTCTTTGCCAAGTAAAATGCTCGAAAAAGCACAGTAATAGCGTCTAACGCATTCGTTCTACTATTATTGTATATATTTGTCCGAAATTTTAAACCCCAAATTTATAATGAAGCACTTACTTATTTTATTAGTTGTATCCATGTCCTTCACCGGTCATGCACAACGTATTTTAGACGAAACCGTTAGCTATTACAACGTGATTAAACCAGAACAATCTTTAGATAGTTCTATAAAAGGTTACGATGTGGTCGTTAACACGCCTTATACCATGACCGTAGAAGAGGTGAATTCACAATCTTTAGTAGATTTTGAAACCGAAAAAACCAACTATCAAGATTTGCTGGCACAAAGTAAGGTAGATTATAAGGAAAAATTAGCCAATCACGACGACGCAGTAGCTCAAGCTAAAGAGAATTATGACATTGAAATGAAAGATTTTAAGGAACTTTCATTATTAGAACGTTTAGCACTTACCGATCAAGGTAAAAAGCCCCAATTAAAAACACCTTCCAAACCAACTTACGTAGAACCCAGAGAACCAGTGTATAGAGAACCTGTATTATCAGATTTTTTAATCTTTGACCACAATGCGCTAGCAGACAACATTCACTTAAATGGTTTTGAAAAAGGCAGCGACCTCATCTTTAGCATTGACTTGCAGAAAATGGATTTTCAGGAAAATGCTGGACAAACATTTTACACACAACCTGCCAAGCTTACGGTTATAGCGAAGGGCGAAACGATTGCCGAACAATCCTTTGGTGAAGAATCCAAGTTTTTAACCTCAGCGTCCAGTAACTCCATAAATCTCAATCGCTACGAAAAGGAAAATGTAGAGAAAGTGCTTTCTGAAATTCAGCACTACATCAATGCCACTTATGGCTATACAGCGGTGGCCAATTCCATCACCATCGAATATCCCAAAAACAAAAAAAGAGAATACGATCAACTAGAACAAGCGAAGGTCACCGCGATTTCTTCCTTTAGAAAAATGACAAAAGAAGCGTCTCTAGAAAGAAGAACCGATGCTCTGGAAGGATTGGAAAAGGCTGAAGCACTTTGGACTTCAGTATTGGAAAAAGTGGACTACAGCGATGACAAAGCCCTGTTTAACAACACCATTGCTAAAACGATTCTGTTTAACCTTATTACCATCCAAACGCAACTTGGGCAAAAGGATAAGGCTGAAGCCAACTTAGCCCAATTTCAAGAAAAAATTATCGATTTAGACTTAAGCTCTAGTGAAGACACGCGCTTAACCAACTTGGAGAAACAAATATATAAGTTATAATGAGATTATTTTTTATAGGCCTTTTGGCCATTGGTGTTTTGAATATTAGCCATGCCCAAGAATTTAAAATAGAATCGAGCAAGGCGTACAAAAAAGCGAATCCCAATGAAGTTTATGAAGTTGTTTTTGCGACGCCTTATGGTTTTTCCACTTACAGCTATTTAAAAAACGTTTTTTTAGATAATACCAAAGCGATTAACATCACCAAATACGATCAGCAACTCAATGCTTTTGAAACTAAAACCTTCAACTTACCAAAATTGGATTTAAGAGCTGCCGACCTTGACAAGGTTATTGAATTAGAGACGAAACTAATTTTCATCTCTAATTCCATGAGTAAAAAGAAAGGGGTACGCGAAATTTATGCGCAAGTATATGACTCAGAAACAGGGGCTATTTCAGAGCACCAAATCATCGCCTCTTACGCCATAGATTCTTATTCCAAATCTGGACAATTGGAAGTCAATGCTTCCGAAGACAAGACTAAGATTGTTGTCTTTGCCAATTTGCCCTACGTTAAAAAAACAAACGAGAAGATTAAGACATGGGTTTTTGATAACCAACTACAACCACTATGGAGCGCAGCGCACGACCTTATTGTAGATAGCGAGCGCGCCCACGACCAAGATGTGAATGTAAGTAATGATGGTGTAGTTTACGTTACGAAACGTCATGACTACAATTCAAAAAAGGCAACGTCTACAATTATTACAATTACAGACAATTCCGTTTCTGAAACTGTAATTTCAGAGCCTACATTTTATGTGAGAAATACATCTTTAGTCAATATTGGAACCGAAAATCTTATAGCGGGTTATTACTTTGAAGGCAATGTCCCTAAAGTTGATTATAATTCACTTGAAGGCAACGCGACCACGGGAGTATTTCTTTATAGCCCAAACTCTAAAAAACTATTGGGAAAACATCCATTTAATCCTGCGGAAGGCAACGTAAAAGACCTAACAAGCATCGCCCCATTGCATGCCAATGTTATAGGGGATGACATTTATTTGATTGGTGAAAAACAGACCTATACCAGTAAGTTTAAATCGGATAAATCTACGGACTTGGATTACATCTATACTCATGGCCCCACCGTTATTACCAATTTAGATACAAAGGGCACTTTAAAAAATATGCGCTTACTCTATAATGACACTACCTTCAAAAATGAAAATAGCGAAAAGTCATCTATCGCCACAGTGGTATTGAATGGAGGTCTAAAATTATTCTATAACAAAAATGATTTTACCATCTCTAGCTACTTTAATACTGATAAAGTAACCTATAACATGTTGGCCACTAAATACGAGAGTGGCTCTTCAGCAAGTTCATACCTCGTGCCTCAATCTTTAAAAATGGTCGACGATTACAATCTCATCTATTTTGTGGCTACAAACGGAGAAACGTATTGGCTTAACAAAATGAGCTGGTAATTTTTAATTATTGAATTTACCGCAATTATTAACAAGAAAAACGATGGGGCAAAACTTCATCGTTTTTTTTATTCCCGTACTGTAGTAAATTCGATGTAACTAACTAGACCGTTTATCAAGTTGTGTTGCATAATGCATTCAATTTGACTGAAATTCTCCTTGTCCATCAAGGTTGCTGCAGTAAACTCAAAATGGTTTCAGTTGTAATGGTAGAAACATTTCACCTGTGGGATTCTATTTCTTTATTCTGAAAGGCAAATAAATCAATAAAAATAATGGTAAAACGATAAGCTGGGTAACGATAAGATAATAAGGCCAATCTCCAAAATAATCTAATAGCGAAGCCGACTTGGGTTTTTTATTTAAATAAAAATAATTGGCCTGCAAGAGATAATTGATGAGCATCATGAGCACTACATAAAGCTGTAAGGCGCCAAAAGATTTAAATATACTTTTGAATTGGGGTCGGCGTTTAAAAATTGTGATTTCATAGCACATTATAAACAGCAATCCCAAATGAACCATCCAATATCTAAAATAATCAAGACTCGGAAACCCTTCGGCAATATCTGGGGTCAAGCTGCCCTGTAGGGTACCTGCAATAATCCAAAACAACAAAATCTCGAACATCCAATAGGATCTAAAGTAGGTGTAGATGGGCATGAGCAAAGCCACCAGACTGCATAAGTACAGCGGTAAATCTTTGGTGAAATCGTAAGTAGAGCTAAAGTATTTGTGAATATGAAAGGCAGCTACTCCAATTGAAATCAGACATGCCATAACATGGATCAAAAGTTTTTGCCTTTCCGAAGATAGTTTTTTCGCAACCCTAATGACCCCTATAGAAAATAGCAGCGCAACAATTATGGGCCAAAGGTGTTCCCCACTTAAAATTTTTACCCGTTCCAACGCCACAAAGCTTGCAATCATGCTGCAATATAAACCATTACAGGCGTTGCTCTCTCGCTAAAAGTGTGTTTTTTAAAAGCATGGCAATAGTCATTGGGCCCACACCTCCTGGTACCGGTGTAATGTAACTCGCCTTTTTCTTCACGTTGTCAAAATCGACGTCTCCAGTAATTCGGTAGCCTTTGGGCTTGGTATCATCTGGTACACGGGTAATGCCAACATCTATAATAACAACGTCATCCTTGACCATTTCGGCCTTTAAGAAGTTTGGTACGCCCAATGCAGAAATGATAATATCGGCTTGGGAGGTGATTTGGGTAATGTTTTTGGTATGGCTGTGCGTTAAGGTTACTGTAGAATTCCCAGGGAATCCTTTACGCCCCATTAAAATACTCATGGGCCTGCCCACAATATGACTCCTACCAATTACAACGGTATGCTTCCCTTTTGTTTCAACACCGTAGCGGTCTAAAAGCTCTAAAATGCCAAAGGGGGTTGCAGGGATAAACGTACTCATATCCAAAGCCATTTTTCCGAAGTTTTCTGGATGAAATCCATCAACATCCTTACTTGGGTCTACTGCCATTAATACTTTTTGTGTGTTGATTTGTTGCGGGAGCGGTAACTGAATAATAAACCCATCGATATCATCATTGTTGTTGAGCTCCTCAATTTTATCAAGCAGTTCAATTTCACTGGTGGTATTAGACAAACGCACCATGGTAGATTCAAAACCAACGCGCTCACAAGCCCGCACTTTACTGCCCACATAAGTTAAACTTGCGCCATCATTGCCAACAATCACAGCAGCTAAATGAGGCACCTTCTCCCCTTTGGCTATCATTTTATCAACTTGTGCCTTGATCTCGTTCTTGATGTCGTTGCTTACTTTCTTTCCGTCTAATAGTGTCATTTTTTATGTCTTCAGTTTGCAGTATTAAGTCCGCAGTCCATTAAAATATTGAGATTTAAGCTATTCTTTTAAGTTCAAAAATATCAGCCTACAAAAAAAATAGAAAACCTAACGCATCCCATTCATCGCTTGCATCATGGCCTTGCCCTTTCCGCCTTGCATCATCTTCATCATCTTACTCATTTGGTTGAATTGTTTGAGCAACTGGTTTACTTCTTGAACTGAAGTGCCAGAGCCCTTCCCTATTCGTTTTTTACGACTTGAGTTGATCACTGACGGATTGCTGCGCTCCTCTGGCGTCATGGAATGTATAATGGCTTCAATCCCCTTAAAGGCATCGTCATCAATATCTACATCTTTCATCATTTTACCGGCACCAGGGATCATACCAATCAAATCCTTCATGTTACCCATTTTCTTGATTTGTTGAATCTGCTTTAAGAAATCATCAAACCCAAATTGATTCTTGGCAATTTTCTTCTGAATTTTTCGAGCCTCTTCCTCATCATATTGCTCTTGCGCTCTTTCCACAAGCGACACCACATCACCCATCCCCAAAATACGATCGGCCATACGTGACGGATAGAACACGTCAATGGCTTCCATCTTCTCGCCCGTACCAATAAACTTAATCGGCTTGTTAACCACCGATTTAATGGAAATGGCTGCCCCACCGCGGGTATCACCATCCAATTTAGTAAGGATAACACCATCAAAATTTAAGATATCGTTAAAAGCCTTTGCGGTGTTTACCGCATCTTGCCCCGTCATAGCATCTACAACAAATAGTGTTTCTTGTGGTTCAATTGCTTTATGAATGTTAGCAATCTCCGTCATCATAGCTTCATCAACTGCCAAACGTCCAGCGGTATCAATGATTACCACATTTTGCCCATTGGCTTTTGCATGGGCGATACCCGCTTTGGCAATGGCCACAGGATCTGTATTGCCTTTATCACTGTAAACCTCAACGCCAATTTGACCTCCTACCACATGCAGTTGGTCAACAGCAGCAGGACGATACACATCACAGGCTACTAAAAGCGGTTGTTTTGTTTTTTTGGTTTTAAGATAGTTCGCTAATTTACCGGAGAATGTTGTTTTACCAGAACCCTGAAGACCAGACATTAAGATTACGGTAGGATTTCCTGAAAGATTGATGCCTTCTGCATCACCACCCATTAAATTGGTAAGCTCATCTTTAACTAGTTTCACCATCAATTGTCCCGGTTGTAAGCTGGTCAATACATTTTGACCCAATGCTTTTTCCTTGACAGTGTTAGTAAACTCTTTGGCGATTTTAAAGTTAACATCGGCATCTAAGAGCGCACGTCGTACTTCTTTAAGTGTTTCTGCAACGTTGACTTCGGAAATACTTCCGTGCCCTTTTAATACGTGTAACGCCTTATCTAACTTTTCACTTAAACTATTGAACATATGTCTTCGATTTTAAAGAGGCAAATTTAACGATTTGTAAGCTGTTTTTAAAGATTAAGCGGAATTAATTGAGATAAAAAAAAGCTGCAGACTTCTGAAGAATTAAGACCAATGCACTTATGGAATTAAGCAACAAGATTTGATCATCACGAGATAACATTCAAAAATTCATTATAAGCACGCCATTTAAAAAGTGGCATAATCGCAATCACTTCCTGCAATGGCATATAAATGTTTTAAGAAGCAAAGTTTGATTTCGATCACTTGGTATCTTGCTTGTAATACCAAAACGGGATACTACTAAAATTTACGGTATCTACCATTGTCTTCATATTCTTAGCGCTTTTGCTCCTCATGGTGGTGGAATCTAATTTCTGCCCAATTTTTTCCAAACGGTACAAGCGCAATAAATGTTTGCCATGTTCTAAAGCTTCTATGGGGATGACGGTGATAAAACCATCTTGATTATTTTTGTTTTGGGTAAAGACAAATTCTGGCTGTTCAAAGCTAAGACTGTCTATTTTTATGGAATGAATAGCACTCAACGTCTGCATGTATTCCTGAGCCAAACTATCGATTTCGATATTTGATTTTTGATTGTAAAAATAATCCGATTTAATTCCCCTTAAATCTTCCGAAGGTTTTAAGCCTTCATTAAAATCGAAAATGGCATCTTCCAAACGGTCATTGAATTCCACAAAAACCTTAAGATAGTTCGTCGTGATAATTATAGAAGGTATGGCTGCATCCTCAATAAAGACGTCTTCGGCGGTCAGGGCATCTTCATAGTTGTTGGTATTGGCATAATATTGAGAAGAGTCTTGATAGTCTGAAAAATAATTAGAACGCCGATACGTATATGAAATCGCAAATATGACAATCAAATAAATGGGAAACAATGTGAACAAGATGCGTTTTCCAAATTTATTGTCCAAAAAATTATAAACGATTGGGCGATATAAAAACGAAAGTGTTAAAAATGAAAACACCCAATAGAACGGAAAATAGAGTCGTGCCAAAAATCGATTCCGCTTTAAAAAGCCTTGGGTAATAAAATCGATCAGTGTGAGGAGCACTCCAAACACAATAATTAATATTAACAGCGCTCCTATAACAATATGATAGACGGTTTGGTCTTTAATGTTAACAAAGCACAGATATGAAATTCCGGTTAACACCGCGATCACCGTAAAAAAGGAGATGATATAAAACACAAGCAAAAAAGAGAGGGCAAAGAGAATGCTGCACACATCTTCCAACTTGGCGATGTATTTGTCAAATGAACCAATGCGCCTTCTCAAATAGGGGTCAAAAGGTTTTTTATATTTGAGGGTCTTAAAATCAATATCTCCTGAAACATAGCGCAAGCCCAGGGCTCCAATCCACAGTCCACGCATAATCACATGCAGCACCAAAGTAAATATTAAGATGGATGTTGCAATGAGCGCCACAACGGTGACAAGCATGAACAGTGACTTTGCTGGTTTTCGAAAGTACTAAAATAGAGCGTTAAGGGCTCAAAGGCCTGAAACAATCCGAAAATGGAGAAGCCAGAAATCAACAGTTCCAGCTGCCAACTTTCTTGCTGAAGTTTGTCTAACCATGACTTAAAACTCTTGGACCTATAGTTGTTTCTCATGACAATGCTTTCAGCTAAAATAATGAAACTTAGCCAATAAAAAAGAGCCCTATTGAAATTCAATAAGACCCTAACTTTTAATAAAACAGTTGTTCTAATCTACTTTCATACCTTGCATCGTATTCCCGCCTTGTTTGAGGGTCAAACTGTTTACAACCCCGGAAGCATTTCTACCAAAACTGACTTCAGCAGGCACCACTTTCAAGAAAAACTCATCTTTGGTGCTCGCATAAATCTCTAGCTCCGCTTGTCCTGTGGCAGTAGCAAAAATCTTGTTGTTACGTACCTCTACAACAATGTGAAAGCCTGGGCGCAACTCGTATGTGCCCATGTATTGCTCTAGGGTTTCGGTGGGCAAGCTCAGTATTTCGCGTTCGGAAGGAGGCGCCTTCTCAACACCTTTACCAATAACCGTATTGCCATTGGCTGTAAATTTTGCCATGCGATTTCCATCTTCCATATAAAACTCATAGGTAGTGGCGCCACCATCAAAAATAAAATTTGTCTCGGTCATTGGGTAGATGTCCATAGTTCTACTGCCTTCACGCAAACTGGACAACTGTCCGTTCTCAAGCGTTACATATCTGGTCACATTACCATCATATTCATAAGCGCCTACCCATTTTTCAAGTTGCGCTTCTGTTAACGTAATGGCGTCTTCTTTCTTCGGAAATGGTTTTCCTATCGCCATGGCTGCTATGTTTGAGGTAATGCCACCAACGTCTCCACAATCACAATTGGTCAAGCCCACAACATACACGTTTTCTTCGGGAAGAAAGATGCCATTTGAACTGTATCCAAAAATACCGCCAGAATGCTCAACCGTTTTAGAGCCATTGAGGTTCCCTTTAGACCAGCCATAGCCATAAGGAATAGCTTCACCAGAATTCAAGGTGCTCCCATTGATCGCTTTTTCTAGGGTACTCCTTTTTACAAGGCTGTTGGCACTCAATGCATTTTGCCATTTTAGCAAATCCTCGGTGGTACTCATAATTGAACCCGCTGCATAAGGCAAGGTGAGACTTAAATAATTGGCATTGCGATAGCCCGTCTCTGCTTCGGAATAGCCACTGGCGCGATTGGG
>Ga0209309_10000684_pt1 | contig 38001 bp, 62 predicted proteins | sample COGITO_mtgs_1204_2_FD_184807 | JGI IMG/M metagenome (GOLD analysis project Ga0209309, IMG submission 184807) | Pelagic marine microbial communities from North Sea - COGITO_mtgs_120412 (SPAdes) (version 2) | ecosystem: Environmental > Aquatic > Marine > Epipelagic ... | reverse complement strand
GCGAAAAATTAGATGCTACACTTAAATGGGTTTCTGAAAATTTTGGTAAAGTTATAATCTGCGTTAACGATACGCTCCAAAGGCACAATCATAATTTTTTAGGCGCCGACACCATGCGCAGCTATGAAAAGGCCGAAGAAGATGGTCGGCAATGGATTGAACGGAATATAAACACAATCCGCACTCACAATATTAAACATGAAATAATCCGTTGGGAATTTTGGCGCGGTCTTGATGATAATGCATCTAACCGCAAGCATATTGATGATATGTACGCCAATTCAGTAGAGTTCAAAAACTCAATTGAAAGCGAGATTGAGTCTTTTTGGTCGCGCCTAAACCGCGATGGTCAGTTCAATGAGCATGATGCACTGCGTTTTTCTGGACATTCACGAGAATATTTATTAGAAGAGTGCGCGGTTTTTATATCAATGTTCAAGAAAGATAGAGCAGCCGATATTTATCCTGGCTCCTCCCTGCTCCCATGTGCCGAGCTCAAAGGCATGGGTGAATATGGATTTACGAAAATATCCTTTAAAGACCGCAATCCAAGAATTTCTTAATAGTAAAAACAGGCTTGACTAACGCCCTTATTTTAGAACATATAGAGAACATGTCCTCTTTTGTTAAAGCAGCCGAAAAACAAGAAAACGATATCGCCTTTGGAGTAAAAGGCGGTAATTATATGGCTACTTCAGTTCGTTCCCAGATAAAGTCAGTTATTAAAGGTTGGATAAATGGGCAGGAAAAAGATACGGCCTTGCACGAGGCCTTGAATGCTCTTGAGGACGAAACGGGGGCGACATCATATATACGCTCTGTATGTGACGATATACGCTATGCCACGCGGTTTGAATGTGTGGACGAACGCGAAAGATATTTAGAGGTGATTCAAGATAGGATTAAAGTTTTGCTAGATGGTATTTAGTTTTCTAAAAGATTTTCCAAATTATATTTTTCTTGAAGAGTTTTATCATTAAATAATTTTTCAATGACAATTAATTTTCTACTTGCATCACCAGCATAAAATGCTTCTCTAAAGTTCATTATACATTGATAGGTAGCGGTTTGATCCTTATGCTTTATTGCAAGCATTTTTAGAATTTTACTAACTTCACTGTATATGGAGTCATTAAAATCATAAGATTTACTATTTAAAACAAAATCTATGGCCCAAAGCACATCCTTCGGAAATTCATTTACTTTTTTGATCGCATCAAATTTTTTTTTAACCCAAATACAGAAATCAAAGAAGAGCGACATAATTAAAACCGTGGCAATACATCCGCCAAGCATTTGAAAGAACGGCGTCCAATCAATATCTTTGGAAAAAACACCAGAGAACCATTTACCAAGGTCGATTATATCAAACATTAACGTAAAAAATCCAACGGCACCAAGTGCGTATGCTCTAAATGATTTGGATTTGACATTCATACTTCCTTTTTAAATATATTAGGTTGAGAGTCGAGTCGTTATTGGTTGAGTGTGGAAAACCTTAAATCATCCGCTTCTATTCTTGTTGGACTCTTGAAAAATGAAGATGTAGAATGCATTTTGGCGATTTATGGTTTAACAATCCGTCCATTGGCAAGGCCAGAGGAGGCAACTCATGTTTGAAATACAATATGAACGTCTGACTTTAAGAATTGGTGTAAGCCGTATTCTTTTTGCTCTGGCATTTCTATTACATACTCTTTGAGTATGGGAGGCACGTTAGCTTAAAGGTTATCGTGCCTTTTTCTACATCTTCACCTTTTCAAAGAACCGTCGAATTCCCTTCGATACCCCCACTATATCAACCTTTTTGAAAAAATAAATAAAAAATGTCCATAAAGGACAAAATAACTCTTGACCTATTTGTCCAAAACGGACATATTAGTTTCACAACAACGAAACAAGGGGTTTTGAAAATGTTAAGTGGAAATCAAATTGAAGTATTAGAAATTGCAACAAGTCGTGTCTCCCGATATGACGATAAAATTTTAGGCATTAAGTGCATGTATGATGGTGTTATTCCAGAAGGCGCACAAAGGCAGTTAGATCGCCTCCAATCAAACAGATCGCATTGGCAGATGCATGCGGATGATGCTCGCCTATCTATTACCAAATCAGCGATAAAAGATTTAACTGATGAAATTATGGCCTGTCGCGCAAGCAACAGCGTGCCTTCATCTGAGGCTTATTATAAAGCAATCGAAGTATCAATCATTATGGATCAGGTGGGTGCGTAATGATGTTTATAAAATCACTATTTAAAAACACATGGAAAGAGCGCGCAATAAAAGCGGAGAAAGCAATGTTTGCTCTTTGGCATTCGACACATGGTGTTCAACCCAATCGCCCTCAGGACAGGCGCAGTAATGGCCAGTTTGGAACTGATGTCCCTCATTGGGATTACATCAAGGCAACAAAAAACGGTTTTTCATTAATTAAGCATTTGGAGGGGCAAAATGAGACAATCAATTAAACATACTTACCCAACAATATTTGATGATGAATTGGCAAGGTTCATTACTGACTATCGCGTTCCTGCAAACAATAATTTTTTGACAATTAAAACACGGAACAAGAACAACTGGATTGTGTCGCCACTGACCAAAGCCTCAAGTAATAGAGGTGGGTTGACACGCAAACTCGGAGGGGCAAACCTTTTCGCCGTTTTAACCGCGGTGTGCCTCTCCGTCTTTTATTTAATCGCATGGTATGGGGGGTAGTGATGGAAATTAAATTTTATGACTTAACAAAACCTAATTTTTATCAACTATCTGTTGCGCAGGTGGATGCCTTTCAAACCAACGGCAATTTTGCAAACGATAATGATGAATGCGTTCAGTTTTACGAAGACTGTATGGACGCAATTAGAGAACTTAGACAAAAGACAAACCCTTATTTGGAGGTGGTGAAATGACACAAGAAATAATTGATACAAATCAAAACCCATTGACCGTTTTAACCCTATTGGACAAGGCAATGTCAAACCCTGACATGAATGTCGATACATTGGAAAAGATGATGGACTTACAAGAACGCATGATGGCAAAGGACGCTCAAATGTCTTTTAATTCTGCCATGTCGCGGTTGCAAAAAGTTTTACCAATCATCAGCAAGACGGCCAAAACGAATAATGCGAAATATGCTAAGCACGAAGATATCGAAGCACAAATAAAACCTTTATACACCGCCGAGGGCTTTAGTGTTGATTATACGTCGCACACAAAAGAAAATGGACGCATCGTATTTTACGGGATGCTTTCACATGAAGATGGTCACACAAAAACCGCAGAATTTGAAACCTCACCTGACACAAGCGGTTCAAAAAATGCCACGCAAGCTATCGCCTCTGCAATGACATACGCGCAAAGGTATTTGTTAAAGATGTTGTTTAATCTCGTGTTCTTAAATGAGGATGACGATGGTTACGCGGCGAACCATAATTACATCACACAAGACCAAGCTAACGAAATAATTACAATGATTGAGGCCACTCAAACGAATGTGCCTAAATTCTTGGAAGTGATGAACGCGGATCAGGTCACAAAAATCAAAGCAAAAGATTATTTGCGCGCGATTAACGGCCTTCAAGCCAAAGTTAAAAAGATTGCATCACAATGATTATTTATGATTGCAAACAGGGTGAGCCTGAATGGTTTAAGGCGCGCATGGGGGTTATAACCTCAAGCGACTTTTCAAAGATTATCACGCCAAAAACCATGAAGTTATCTTCATCACACGACATGATTGCGAATAAAGTTGTCGCACAACGTATCACGGGAGAAGATGAAACTGATTTTACAGGCAATAAATGGACTGAAAGAGGTCATGAATTAGAGCCAGAGGCCGCGAGTATGTATGAGCTAATCAACGAGGTTGAAACAACAACAATTGGATTTGCAACACGTGATGATGGTTTGGTTGGATGTTCACCCGATAGATTTGTTGGTGATCAAGGTGGATTAGAAATTAAATGTCCCGCCGCGCACACTCATTTGGCCTCGTTCTTTGCAAATAGCATTGCAGACGACCATAAATGTCAAGTGCAAGGATGCTTATTAATAACGGGTTTTAAATGGTGGGACGTCATGTCTTATCACCCTAACTTTCCACCATCAATAATTCGCGTGGAACGTGATGAAGAATTTATCGACGCATTGGATAAGGCCTTGGCTTTAACACTCGTCAAAATCGAAGAAAAACTAGAAAAACTGAAAGGTAATTAAAATGGCAGGATCACTAAACAAAGTAATGCTAATCGGAAATCTGGGAAATGACCCTGATATCCGCTCAATGCAAAATGGAGGCAAGGTTTGCAATCTATCAATTGCGACATCTGAATCATGGAAAGATAAAAACACAAACGAACGTAAGGAAAAAACCGAGTGGCACCGTGTGGTCGTGTTCCAAGAGGGATTGATTGGCGTAATTGAAAAATATCTCAAAAAAGGATCAAAGGTTTTTATTGAGGGTCAATTAGAAACGCGATCGTGGGAACAAGATGGTGTTAAAAAATATACAACCGAAATCGTTTTAAAGGCATTCAACGGCACCATGACGATGCTAGATGGCAAAGACAATTCAAACGGCGGTGGTCAGTCTCAATCACAGGGACAGTCATACGCGCAGAAGGATAGCGCGCCGGTGCACGATGATTTTGAGGATGATATTCCGTTTTAGAATTTAACTATAGGGGGTGTGGGCACAAGCGTGTCGCGGATTGCATATAATTCGATAAAGCCGAGGAGGTAGGGTAGCGTCTATTCACCCCCACCAAATTTAAAAGGTGTCGAATTCGATACATTTAAAAAAGCAACAAAGTGAAAGAGAAGAAAATGACAGAAGAACCAAAAGACGTTGGCGGAGTTGCAGGCGTAAGATTAAAGAGCTTTATCGAACGCATAGAGCGTTTGGACGAGGAAAAGCAAGCCATTACGGATGATATCAAAGACGTTTACGCAGAGGCCAAAGGAACAGGCTTTGAAACGAAAACGCTTAAAAAGGTTATTTCATTACGCAAGCTTGACGCAGAAAAACGGCGCGAGGCTGACGAAATGTTGGAACTTTATAAATCAGCAATTGGAATGGAATAACAGAACGAGGGCGCGGCGTTTCAAAACCCCAACTTAAAACGCTCCTCTTGTTTATCCTGAATCCGCGATAGGGATGGACATCTAATTTTGAAAGGCATGGGAAAGATGAATTACAACGAAAGAGCATTTAGCGCGACACAACTAGCCAAACGTTGGGACTTGTCACGACAGACAATTCACAATATGGCTAAAAGAGGCGAGATAGCCTTTTTTGAGGTCGGTAAACAACGGAGATTTAGATCATGCGAAGTATCGAGAATAGAAGAATTAAACTCTACAGAGGGGCATGGTATGTCGTTTGGAGAGAGGGAGGAAAGACAAAACGTCACTCCCTTTATACTAAGAACAGGGATGTAGCCGAACGAAACTACATAGAATACTTAAGGCAACTTGAAAGAAAGATAGAGACTGTGAACGATGTAATAGACGCTTGGATGATGGAAAAGTCGGAAATGAAATCTATGGATAATGTCAAACAACGCATTAAACCACTTCGCGATTTCTTTGGTAACTTGTTTCCAGATCAAATTAGTCGATCTGTCTGCCGTGATTACCGTGCGTTTAGAAAGGTTTCAGATAGTACAATCAGGAAAGAAATTGGAATTATCCGAAGTGCTATAAATTGGATTTGTCCAAATTCAAAAGCTGTTTTTGAGTTGCCACCAGAAAGCGCGCCAAGAGATATTAGAATTACAAAAGATGAATATAAGGAATTATTAAATTTTGCAGAGTCAGAGCATATACGCTTATTTATAATTTTAGCGATTGGAACAGCCGCAAGATCTGGGGCTTTACTCGACCTAACCTGGAGTCAAATAGATTTTAAAAAGGGGTTGATACAACTCTCAAATGCAAGTGAGACGAACAAGCGTAGAGCATTGATACCAATGACTAACACTGTCAGGGATGCTTTAGAGGATGCATACCAATCTAGAACGTGTGCATACGTTATAGAGTATGGTTCAAATAAAATAAAATCAGTACGTAAAGGGTTCAAAACAACAGCCCTGAGGGCTGGCTTACCAAATGTCACACCCCATGTCCTGCGCCATACATCTGCTAGTTGGATGGCAGAAGGGGGGGTCTCAATGGATGAAATTTCACAATATTTGGGCCATTCAAATTCAAAGGTCACGCAAAGTGTATATGCGAGATACTCACCTGATTATTTGAGGAAAGCGGCATCAATTTTAGATTTTTAGGTTCAATTGAACCAAAGACTAATGTTTTAACAAAGGGGAAAATGATGAAAAAACAATTACTTAAATGGTGCATTCGGTGGGATTCGAACCCACGACCTCTGCCTTCGGAGGGCAGGCGACTTACTGTAAATAAAGGGTTTTTCTGCAATTTTACCGCCAATTTCTGCGAAACAGATAAAGAACAAACACCGAAAAGGGTTCAATTGAACCTTAATCCACTGCCTCATATTTATGGGGTGGTATCATGAAGCATGAATTCAGCACCTACACACTCATTGCAATTACCGTCGCAACTTTACTTATCCCTCAATATCACGGATGGGGCGCCATATTAGATGATATAGCAACATGGCGAAATAATGGCTATCCAGCTAGTGAGGCACGCGAGGCGGTTAAATTAACAAATAGCGTTAGTGCAAGAAAGATAAAATAATGACAGAAAAAGACACGAATAATTTCTATGAAATTAAATTTATTAATTATTTTGAAGATTTTGACGATCCTTTAGTTATTAAATTTAAATCAAATTGTACGCACTCCATTAAAAGAATAATAGAGGGTCTTTCAACTCATTATTCTGGCGATCCTTATGAGGTTTATATAAATAACCAAAAGGCGGTTTTAGAAAAAGATTGGGGCTTATTGTAATGCCAGTAACCCCAATAACAAAACCCTGTAAATGGCGACTTGAGGAAGTTGGGTATATTTTATCAATCCCTGCGGTGATGAAGTTGCGACCATTAGGGGTGGAAATAAACAAACCAAGCGCGATAGAGGCGCGATAATATTAAGAAAGATGAATAAATGACAGATAAACCATTAAACTGCGTTGGAAGTGATAAGGCGCAACATGATTTTAAAACACACCCTGCATTGGGATTGGAAGAAGTAATGACAAAAGATAAACAAACGATGCCAACGTCACCAACGGAGATATTAATAACAGGTAAGGGTTTTCACGGATTTTGGGAAACACCTGATAAAGCCTTGCATTCGGGAACAAAGCCAAAATACATCCGCCTAGAAAACAACCCCGATTACATCATCACCAAAAAGGCTGATGTGGGGGATGGGGAATTGTTGCCTTGTCCGATATCAAGTAAAAAAGCGTATCTTATAAAAGAAGGATATAATTATCGTGGTAAAGACTTATTCCATGTAATATGTCACAAAAGCGGAATTAGAACAAAAAAATACATTAGCCCCAATGATGCAATCAAAGCATGGAACACCCGCCCCACCCCTAAACCCGATGGGGATGCGTTGGAGGCTTTGGATGAATTAGAAATTGATATGAAATCATCTGCACGTAATGATTATCCAAGTGCAAATGAGTATCCATCACAAATGTTAAAGCTGAACAATGAAATTGATTGGATTGAGGAAAAGATAAAAACAATCCGCCAAGCCCTACAAGCGCAAGCAGAAAGAGAGGATTGATATGTGTGCAGGATTACCACCAACGACAAGACCGCGAACTAATATTATTAACGGGACAATTTACTATCCGATAAAGGTGAAAGAAAAATGACACAAGAAAAACAAAATGATGCGATTGAGGCTTGGGAACGAATTGTTAATATTTCGGGAATAACCCACGAAAGCGGTGATGTTTTAATTTTAGGGACGGTTGATGTTCAGGATATGCGAACAATCCGCACCGAACTAGAACGCGCACAACGGATGCAGGAGGCTTTGGAATTTTATTCTGATACTGGAAATTACAATCAAAACTTTGCGCCCATTAATCCAATGAATGGTATGGTTGACTGTGGAGCGGAGGCCAAACAAGCCCTATCCGATGCCCCCACGATTAAACCGCCTTATGTTATTAATGATGATGGGGAAATAACACAAGTTAAACCGCAAGAGGGTGGAATTTGTGTACGACAAAACGCGAATTACCATACACAAAATGACTTGTGTCCTGCAGACTGTACACAAACTAAACCGCAATATGGGGAATGGTTGCCGATTGAGAGTGCGCCTAAGGATGGGGCAACATTTTTGGCGTTTGAAAGAGGTATGGTTGAGCGCGAAGTTCCAGATATGTCCGGTTTTTTATCAGGGTATGATAATGGTCCAGATATTGTAGATGTTGTCGCCCATAAAGAACCTATAACAATAGCTTTCCATGATGGTGTCTTTTTAACTATGTTTGGCGAAACTTATCATGAGAATGGTTTTTCAACGGAATTTGATTTGGACGACTTAAAAAACAATGAATATGAGGGGTATAATTGTTTAAGATTGGAAGGGTGGATGCCGTTACCCGATTTACCCGATGCGCCAAAGGAGGGGAAGTGATATGGAACATGAAATAAAATGCAATCCCGAATTTTTTAGTAGGATATCAATAGGACAGAAAACTTTTGAAATAAGAAAAAACGACCGTGATTATCAAGTTGGCGACACTTTGATAATAAAAGAGTTTGATCCCAAAAAAGGGTGGCCTGAACACGGTGTTTATGAATCCATAACCGCACAAATAGTTTACATTTCAACATTTATGCAAGTTGACGGTTATTGTGTTTTAGGAATTGAGGTAAAAAATGACAGATAAAAACGAAATGCCGATTAAAATATTTGCTTGGATGGGTATGCAAGACAACGGTTCATGGGATCGTATTGAGGGAATACAGGAAACAACCCAATACACCCGCACAGACTACATGCAAGCGCAGTTGGATGAGGTTATTAAATGTTTGGAATATTGCAAATTAAGAATAAGAAATTTAAGCTCCTACGCCTCTAATAAAGATTGGGAACATGACAATACTATATCTTTTCCTAAGATACAAAAACAACTAACCAAACTCAAAGAAATGCGGGGTGAAGTATGAAAATAAATATTGAAAAATTAAAAGAGGCTTTAGGTAATTACATGGGAATCAATAATGTGGTTAATTATTATAATAAGTATAAAATTTATCCTGATCAAGTTATTCACGAAGCCGCTCGAGCATACGTTGATTTACCAGAGGAGATTGAGGGGATGAAGAAACTAATAACATATAAGATTGATGATTTTGGTATGGCTGGAGCCGACCCTGATGACTTAAATTACAACCAAGCCATTGACGACATCCTAAACCTTATCAAGTGATATTGTATTGCGCCTTCATATAATCCATAATATCTGAAATAGATGGATCATTTACGGCATCATGAGATCCTGTTTTGACAAACGATCCGCCATAGGTATTAAACTCATTATCACCAAGATAGTACGTCCCACCATCACCAACTTTGATTAACCAGTCCGCCCTTGGATCAAAGGTTATGGCAGTTGAGTTGTTGACGTAAACCTCACCTTCCGTTGCGGAAATAACATTAATGAAAATACAGTAAGAGTTACCGGATACACTATTGGCAATAACCTTTGTATTTGTAATATCATCACGTTGTAAAATTATACGATCAACATTATCCTGATAAAGCCTTGCGTTGCCATAAACACCTGCCTCGCGCCCCATCTGCATGATTTGTCTTTGCTCTGCGGATATCGTTTCTTCCATTTGAATTGTAAACCCAAGGAAGAACCCGCCCGACGGATCAAGTTTATCACCCGCTCCACGAATAAATGCGCCATCAACACTCGGCCTAAAACCGCCAACATTGTCAAAGGCGGTGGCATCATAAACCATTTCATAGCCATTTGCGCCTGCATCATAAAGTTCAAATTCACCGTTATTGATGGAGGCCATGGAGTCAAAATTATTGCCCGCGGTTGTGTTGCGAGCGTACAATTCAGGGCGCGAATAATAGGATAAATTCGTCAATCGTAAAATCGGGTCACTATCATCAATTGTGTTAGTGACTGTGATTTCTTCTTGAACCAATGGCAAGGTCAATGCCCCGTTTTCCTGCACTGTTTCTGGCACTAAACCAAGGTCAAACATTTGCCCATATGCTGTCTCTAGTGTTGGCGTTCCTGTATAGGGCGCACCACCATAAAGGCGGAATATGTTTGCATCCACGCGATCAATTGAGGCAAAATTGGTTGCGCCATCCAATCGGAAGAAGTCCAGACCTTCACCTGCGGTTGGTACGGTGATGTCATTTCCGCTGTCAAAATTAACAGTCACTTCAATACCGAGATTTGACACTTCCGCACTTGCAATCGTCATGCCACGCGCAAGCTTGTTTTGAAGACCCAAAACATTGGCGATGCGGTAACTATCGCGCAAGGCCATTAATTGATATGTTTCAGGCGTTGGGTGGACATGATCAGATTGTGGTTCATCATAATAGGGGGGCAACAGATACACATTATCCAATTCCTCCGCAATCTCTGTTTGTAATTCGCGAATATCTTGTAAGGCCGTGGGGTAATTGACTGACCCGTCATTTACATACCGACCAATCGGGCGGATGTAGAAACGCTCTAATGAGGGAAAATCACTAAAAACAAGGTTTATTAAATCAATGAATGACGCCTTATATGGGGCTTTTGTATACCCCGCCTGTGCCTGTGCAAATTCAACAACATCATTGGCGCCAATGGTAAAATGAATATCAGTGATATCGGCCTTATTTGGAAACGTATCCCATAAAGAAATATATTTCGGGCCCTTGCCACCAGTATCCAAATCAACAAAATTGGCCAATCCCATACCGCCCTGCGCGCCGTCCGTGATTGTGGCCTCAATACCGCGGTCGGAAAGATACCCGATAAAGTCATCCTTGATTCCGTCCGTATCACCAAGCGCGTTGGCGATTGAATCACCACCGACCATCATGGTGATGTTAACCAACGATTTTTTTGATACCATGGAAATAGAAAGCCCCATGGCCAAGCCTTTATTAGATAATCCAGTACTAAAATTCATGTCCTAATAATCCTCTACAATCGTTTATAATCTTATCTTGTGACGCAGTATAAGCTTCCGCGTCTTGTTCCGTGCATGTACGGCTGAGCGCGCAAAGTGGGAGGTCAGGTTTTCTGATTTTTTCATAGGGATCATTAACGACTATTTCCTTGACTGTTGTGCAACCTGATAAGCAAATCACTATAATTAGGCAAAACAGGGTTAATTTCCCTCGGTTTTTCCGAGATATATTTTTGAGTTTCTTTGAAATTTTTATCATTGCTATTTATTACCTTTACCGCTTTTGTTTGCGCCTGGTGTCGAGCAGTTTTTTCTAATTGGGCATTTTCTGCATTTGCTATCTTTTTTCCCTGACTTATTCCCCACAGTCCCGCACCGAGTGACGTAACAGACAACAGCCCCGCCATTAACGACAACATTTGGAGATTCGAAATTATCCATTTCATTCAATCCCCTCCATGCACATTTGATATTCGTCTATACGACGATTTGTAAGGCCTTGAATAACGCGTCCACCCGCACGATTCCAACGTAGAAGTTCTTCGCAGGCGCCTTCATAGTCACTGTTGTTTAATTTCTTTATAAGCGTTGAGCGACCCGCCGCGCCCAATCCTACGTTATATGCCCACGATGTTAGGGCGGCGTGATACTTGGCGGTCATTGGTACGGACACGAGACTATCCACACCCCGTGCAAATTCCAATACGCGTTTTTGTGTCATGTCATGGCATTGCTCGTCGGTTAAGTATTGCCCCTCGTAAACATTCTTTGTTTCGCCAGAGCATATAGTCCACACCGAGCCAAAAGCATCCCAATAGGCAAGATTTTCTTTACCTTCTTTTTTAATTATAAAAGGTGTTGCAATAAGGGTTGCTAGGAGCGCACCTCCTAAACATTTATTTTTAATATTCATGCGGTGTTTTCCAATGCGTAAAGGTTGATATATCGCTTCAATCTCTCTCGATCATCATTTTTATTTAGAATTTCATTGATGCCTGCGTCAAAAAATTCTTGTTTCGCACTATCTAAAAGAAAATCAACATTCCCACCTGTAAATAGATAGGTTAAGCATTTTTCCTTTAATGTAATTTTTTTAAAGAACTCAATATTATATTCTGGCATATTCATGTCAAATATCCGAACATGATGTTTTTTACTTGATTCTAAATATTTTTTATATGTTGGGTAATAAATGACATCATGCCCCTTTAAGAGTTTTTTTAGAATTAAGCCTTCAGCTTTATCATCATCAATAAGCGCAACCTTCATAAAACCCCCTTTAGGTAATTCAGGGCGTAATCAAATGCGTACAGCAAGGTGAATAATATTCCACTCCACAACGTCCCTAATACCCATAAAGCCGTTTTTTTTGAGTTCTCAAGCCCTTGTATTCTGTTATCAAGTTTTTCTATTTTATCGCGATGAACACCCAAATCTTTATCCATTTTTTTTTGATTAATATTCAAAATTGTCAAATCTTTTAGGAAATTATCTTGATTTGTTTCTATTTTTTTTAAAGAGGCGTTGACACTTGTCAGGGTTCCGTTCAAGAGCCCAATTTTTTCTGATATAGCGTGAATATCTCCGTTTTTCATATACTCAATCCCATTATAAACATTGTCATTCCGCCAGCCCAAAACTCACACCAAGGCAATCCCTTAGATTCATTTAACCCATATTCGTATAATGTACCGCGCATAAATCCGGCGACCGGCACAAGAAAAAATGGGGCTAGGGTCATACCACATATCGAAAATAATAGCGCAACAGGAAGACCATATACTGAATATCGAATACCCCACGCCAAACGCTTCCAACGCATTAGACCAAAGATGTCTTCTTTGCGTTCATCCATTACTAAAACTCGCGAACACAACCTATAGAACCATTTATGTTTTGCAGTTCGGACATCACGGCGGCCATTTGGAAATAATTCCCCCCAAATGCCCCATTGACGCAGTGATATGAACGAAATGGAGGAACCTATTATTATGAGAGCGAACAACCAATCATAAACATTGTAGTTCATGTTGAACGCATAAAGAGCAGGCAAGGCAATTGCCGTAGTGCCTGCAAATTGACCTCGCATTTTATAGCCAGTGCCAAACCACCTATCCGCGTAAGCCATAATAATTGTTGATGCAAGAAGAGCCACTATCATGCCATTAACAATCTTAATTCATCACGCCAAGCTTGACGTTCAGCCTTTAATGACCTCCAATCATTTGTTTCTTTTGCATCATAATCATCCGTAAATTTAAAATCAGTTTCTGATAGTGATTTTTGCAATTCTGCAATTCTGGTTTGTTTTATAGTTTCTGGGGAGTTTAGATAATCATCCAATGCTTTGGCATCATCTGATTTTTTTTGGTTAAATAGATCAACAAAGGGTTTTGTATCAAAATTATCATCGAAATCTCCATCACCATTAATTTTAAGGATGTGTGTTTTTCCATCGATAGATTGAATAGCTTTAATATCCGAATATTCCGAAAGATCAAATCCCATAAGGCCTTCGCCCTCAATTTGAATAAATCCGTCTGGTATAATTACTGTAATTTCCATTTTTTATGCTGTCCTTTTCCACATATATACTACTTCATAAGGTTGAACGATTGAGAAAGCCGATCCGCTTCCTGACGACGCCACCGATTGAGAAAGCGTCAAATTAAATGTTGCTATTGATCCTGAATAAGCTGAATAGTTTCCGTTGGCACTAGCACCTGCGGCGTTGTTTTCTCTTAACGGGTGAGTGTGAGGGCCGTTGTTTGAGCTAGTAAATGTTTGTGTTAAGCTCCCGCCCGTTGCCCCTGCAGTTGGATAAGTTGAACCAACTCCAATAAGAACACGATCAACACCAATTGCGACCCAAGTTCCATAACCCAATAATGTTTCAGGATTCGTTGAATCACTCGCATTCATATAGATTGAACCAATTGGAAGTTTAAAAGTAGCCTGCGTAAGTATCCCATCAATTGTAGCTTGGGGTAGGGTTACCGATCCACTAAAGGTTTGACCACCTTCCCATGTGTTATCGCTCTTGAGAGTCGGCCATCCCTCGGCCGGAATTGACAAACGTACATTACGGGTTCCAGACCCCCAATTAACTGCGGCATCACTATTTGAACTTTCTAGAATTGTATCTCGCGAGAGAGTGTCCGGTGATCCGGCTGATATCGTGCCTATTCCAACTTCCCAATTTGCACCATCATCAATCACATAATAAGTTTCGTTTCCATCACCTATTCCCACTAAAAAAGATTGAAAACCAGAAACCGCACCCTCTAAATTAAGCGCACCTGTTCCTTGGGTAGTTGATGTTTCAAATACCCGATCAGCTATTTTAAAAGCCATTATTATATCTCCGTTATTGTGTATTGTTTTCTGTAAATATTGTAGAAAGGGAGGTCGATAGGTTTGTTGTCTTCCATCGTTCCGTAAATGTATTTTCTTTGAAAATGCTTGGTTTCTTCAATGTCAAAAATGAATAAAACATCTTTTGATTGTCCCCGAATAGCGTCAAGATCAAATAAAACGTCAAATGCCTCATCTTCAGACAAAAAATCAAATAGAAAGCTAAAACGACGTAGTTTTTTTCGTTCTAATGGAATGCCTGCTCCTGAAATTGTTCTTTTTATTCGACTACTGTCGTGATGCCCAATTTCTGCTCCATAGGATGCATTTACTTCAGGAACAAAACACTTATCCATATATAATCGACCTACATCAATATAGCCCTTAGGATTTGTGCTATCGTCTATCTCAATTTTCCAATAACGATATGTTTGTTCTTCAGGTAATTTAACTGCAAATAGGTTTTTTTCGTACCCTAGATCCACACCATTTAGTAAGTCTAGGCCTGAAAGTGTATAATCAGAAACATCCTTTGTTGAACCAGCTTTAATTGTAATTGTTCCCGCAGAAGTTCCCGAATGCCCTATCAAGCCTATAAAATCTATTTCTGTGGCTTCTCCAAAATCAATGGAAATAAAAGTTTCATTTAATGTTGATCTCCAAAATCTAAAGAGTTGCATTTTTTTAAGTCGATCAATAGAGTTTGCCCCTAGTGCCATTGAACCTTCCAATATTGCAATATCACTCAAAGGTTTTGCTATAAGTATATTCATCCCCATAACTCCAAAACTGTATCATTACTTTCGGCATCTTCTGAAATGCCAACTATTAAAAATTTTTTGTTATTCAAATCGAATTTATTGATATTTAAATTTACAAAATCCCCAATAAAAATACGGAACATAAGATTTTGAACTTTAATGCGATAAACTTTTCTTTTTACTCCATACAAAGAATTCAGTTTGTTGAGCAAAGACAAGGCGTCGGATTCACTTTCAATATTTGAATTAAATTGTCTCTCAACAGCAGATGCCGTTTTTGCTCTTATATTACGATTTTCATTAATAACTGTTCTGTAATTTTCAACCGCAAATTCCTTTTGGGATGCGGATGCTCCCGCCGCCAATTCGTCAGAGTTTTGTATTGTCCAATTTCGTCCATAGCCTAATTTTATACGCCAAGCAGGTTCAATCACCTTTATGCATTCTATTTCATCAGCATTTACTTGGTTTTCATCTATTTCAAAAACAGCGTTTGAGGGGGAGGAAATCACACCGCCGGTTAACTGTCCCCGCCTGTTAAATGTCCAGTAAATATGCATTGGCAATAGAAAACTATCGAGAACATTTTTAAGATCTGTTTTATTTCCAATAAAAAAACCGCAGTCATAATTTAAAACAGAATCAATATGATTAAATGCCCCTTCATCCAGTGTGGAGGAATTGAAACTCTTAAAACCTAATTTGGTCTTAGCCAGCCGTTGTACAATGGCCCCCGCTTTTGATATATATCCACCGACATTATCTCCGTGTAAGTCGCAAGTAATTCTTCCTGCGGGGGTGCTTCCAAGTTTTATATATCCGCCGTTTAATTGCGTTCCGTATTTACCCGCAGGTATTGAAGCGACACTTATATCAGGGTAGTCGGCATCAAAGGTTAAATCGACGCCCCTATCAAAAACACTATCGATAGATTCAATAGAACCGTCATGAATTTGATAAATGTTTGTTGTCGCATCAATTAATGTGGGCGTGACGTTTTTCAACACACCATAACAAAGAGGTTTAACATTTCCCTCAATATCTTGTCCGCCCTCTAAGCCTCCACTACCTTCATATAAATTTTGATCAAATTCTGTCTCTAAAATAGAGGCCTTATCACGAATATTAATCGTAACTTCTTCTTCGTCATACTCGATCTGGGAACTTAAACCATCAAAAATTTTCGAAAACTCATTTCGTGAAAACTCTACCCCTCCTGCATAAACAGATATATACCTACCGCCCCAGTAATAGTTTGTCAGATAATCAATCTCATTATCTGAATTTGCAAGTCTAATAGCACCGAATGAAACACTTCCTCCCCTAAAATCATCACCATTTAATATTGAAACATCATATTGGTAAGGGTTGAGGGCTATTGGTTCATAAACAGTATTTGATGGGGTTTCATCTGGTTCGGTCACTAAACCACGATCAGAAAAATACAAGTTTTCAATCCCGCCAAAATAGTCATACGAGAACTCACCTATTGAAACCGTAGAGACAGGAATAGGGAAAATTAATTTATTTTCTTTGTCCTCATTAAATGGTTGCATTTCAACTATGTATTTAAGAACAACCTCTTCATTTTTAAGAAGTTCACTAAACACATCCGGTGTTGATAGATCGTCATTACTATTTATTTCCCCAAGCGCATATTCTGTTAGTGCTCCATAACTTATCATGCTGTCATTACCACCAACTGATTGCCAACTCGCTCCATTGATTTTCGCAATTTCCTGTTTTCTTCAACCAAAGATTCAATTCGCGCGTCCATCTGCGCTAACAAAGATGTTTGTTGAGCGTTTGATAATGATATTTCGCGTGTAACACTGTCATTTAAAGCGCCTGGCGCGCCTAAATCTCCGGCAATTCCTGTTATCGACTGTCTGACAAATGATTCAAGAGAAGCGAAACCTTCACCACTCGCAAAAACATCACGGCCAATATTTAGGAGGGCATTCGCTTGGGTAGTAATATTTCCTAAACCCGATAAGTCACCTAATTTAATAGCAGATAAATTTTCATCAAAAGATGATCTCGTTAAATTCAATTTATCCAGCGTACTCAATGATGAATTTGAACTTATAGCCTGACTGTCTAAGAAGTCTTGCAATGGCTTTAATGTTGTATCAATAATAGCCTGCCTTTGATTTTCATAGCTTTCTGTAAGAGCGTCAACAGGCAACCCTAAAGCGAGCATCTTGTTTTTTAATGTATCAAATTGCGACTCGAGGCCATCTAATGCTGTTGTTAAAGGTTTTGAGGCCTCGCCCGCCTTCTCAAATGATCTTGATAGCTCCAATAAACCTATAGCTTCAGCGACTTGCTTGGTGTCGTAACCATCGACATTCTGCAAGACCTTTTTAAGATCTTCTGGGGCGCTCGTAATATTCTCAATTACAGAATTAGCAACGGCATCAATCAATGCATCCGTGTTGTTTCCAAAATTTTGATTTGTTATATTTCCATTAGCTTGCGTGGTTACAAGTCGAAGGCCATCACGATTTCCTGCGACTATTTTAATGGCGCCACCAATGTCGGCACCTGCAGATTTTAATAGTGATGTAAGATTGGCGGCTTCATCTCTAACCGCTTTAGCAAAATCCCTATTTTCTTGAGAGAACTTATTCCCACTTTGTCCCCCTTCAATTAATTTGCCAGTATCGAAAAATACACTCGCACTTTGGGCTTTATCACTAGGTTTAGAACCGCCAAATAATCCGCCAAGAGCAGTACCAAGGAATGAACCAACAATTGCCCCGACTGGACCACCTGCAAATCCTGCAATGGTACCAATTGATGAACCAATCGCACCCCCAGCTAACGAACCGAGACCCCCACTAGCAAAATTGACTATCGAATTATCGCTCCCAAGGCCTAAAATATTAGCAAGGCCTCCACCGATAGCCCCATAACCAAGATTACCAAACGCCTGCGCACCATTGAATGCCGCACTTGATAAAAGATCACCACCGGCAAATAAATTTGCACTTAACTTTGCCCCAATAGTACCGAGCGAAGACGAATACAATCCACCGTTTAATAAACTGCTACCGATACTGCCTAAGGAGCCAAGACCGCTAGTTCCTCCGCCAATTGAGCCACCACTCGTTCCTAGTGTTTGCGCAATTGCATCTTGAGAAAGGCCAAATGCACCTCCTATACCTCCAGCCAATTGTAAAACGATAGGACGGGCGAGTGCTGTATAAGCTAGATCAGCTAGGAATGTTTTGAATGTTTCTTTCCATCCAGATATTAATTTCTCAAAACCGCCATCTGCGTCATTAAATCCTTCGCGGAAAGCCTCCTTGAAATCATCTTCAATTTCACTCGACAGGCTCTTAAATGCCTCTCCTAATGGGCTATCTAGTTCGGCATCAATGCGGACTTGATCAAGTTCTTCGCGAGCATTTTTTAAAGCACGGCCGATTGCCGTTATTTCTTTTTCCGTTTTTGCGAAACCCCTAAGTCTTTCCAGCTCCTTCACAGTCGCGTTGAATTTTTCTTGGGGGGTGAGTGTGTCTTTTACTACATTGTTTAATTGCTTCTGGATGGTTTCAAGTTTTTTTGATTCTTTGGTGGATCCACTAATTCCTTTTACTATTTCAGCATAATTTTTAGAAATATTACGTGTTGATGTTTCGATTTTTTCGGACTCTTCACTAACAAACAAGCCTCCAATATTTCCACCAGCTTGTTTTAATTTTTTAGAACCAGATGCGAACTCATCACCGAAAGCTTGAAAAGATCCTTTTCTAATATCACCCAATGTATCTGCAATATCTAATTGTCCAATATTTTTTCCTGATATTCTATTTATACCCTCGATTATTAGGTTCATAAGCCTTAAAGGAGCCTCAAGTGTAGCGGTGACAACACCAGCGACAACAGCAATGCCGCCTTTTAGAAAGTCAAAAAGACCAGAAAAAGTGTTTGCTAGGGCAGTGGCGACTTTTCCAATATCTGATATAGCATAAGCCAATTGACTTGTAGCGTTTGTGGTTTCATTCAAAAGTCCTGTTGCTATAAGAAGATCAGTTTTTAACTGTCCGAAAGCACGGCCAGCGGTAAGAGGCATTTTTGATAGTGCTTCATCCGCTCTCTCAGTTTCATTAATAATTGCCGCGAACACGTCTTCAGATAAAACCTCACCCTCAAGAACAAGTTTTCTTAATTCACCTGTTGTCACACCAAACTGATCTGCAATCGCTTTACCAACTACAGGTATATTTTCAAGGATGGAGTTAAACTCTTCAGCCCTCAACACACCCGCGGACAAACCCTGACCCAATTGCAATAGACCCGCCTTAAGGCCTTCAGTTGAAGCACCAGAGACAACACCAAGTTTTTGAACTGTTGATGTGAATTGAACCATCTCTTCTACGGTGGCTTTAATTTCATCGCGAGAAAATGAGAGCCTTTGAAAAACATCAACTGCCGCGCCTAAGGCAACACCGGTCTCTTTGGATGACCGAACCAAACCTTTGAATGCGGTTTCAAATTCTTGGGTGCTTCGAGTGGCTTGTTTCAATCTTGCCTGAAGGTTCGTCATTTCGTCCGCGGCGCGAACGATTTCGCGAATACCCAATGCTCCAATTGCACCTGCCAAAGCACCCTTTAAGACGTTAGCGGCCCCAGAAAGTTTTGCGGTTTCTTTTTGTAAGCGCTCTGTTGAATTTGTAGCTTTATCACCACTTCTGGCTAACTCATCCAAATCACGTTTAATAATACGCGCACCATTTCCATCGGGTCGTATACCAATGACAATTTCTGCATCATTTGCCATGTCGGTTACTTTCCTTTGTTGGTTTCTTCAAATTGATAGGAGGCGCGCTCCATTGCCCTTAAATGATGTTCAAGGGTTGCAATGTCATCGACATTATCGATGCCATTTATGTGTGACCATGTGATGATTGAGGAGTAGGGGATAGAGCCCATTCCTGACATTCCAACTGGCCTGTCATGTTGTAATTGGTTAAAAGCTGTAAAATAAAAGTCCAAACCTGGTAAGAGTTCGGGGCAAGGTGTTGGAGTTGCACCTTGTGCAATCAAGGATTCAAATTCATTAATACGCTCGCCCCACTTTCTATGCCAAATTAGGACTTCTGTAAGTTTTTTGCTTCTATTTCCTCTTGCTCTTTTCGGAAGTTAGAAATGCTATTGGCCTGATTTTGTATATCCTTAAAAAGTTCAGGCAGGTCAGTTAGAATTTTAATGCAATTTGATCTGTTGAAAGCTAGTTTATTCCCTTCCTGATCGGTAACATTTTTCCAGTTGATAATCACTGTTTCAGCATATGTCTCAATGAGTAGCTTGCTAGCGATTTCATCTTCCATTGTATCAGTCTGTAACTGCCTGCTATATGGTTTCATCTTGGCATTCAACACGCGGGCAAATGATTTATTTGATCCGCCTGCACGGTGGATTGTAATGATTCCATTTTGTCCGTAGTCAAGGTCAACACCTTGCCCATTTTCTAAATTTTCGTCAGTTTGAAAAGTATTATAAAAACTCATTTTTTTTCCTTATCGGGTTAAACGCAAGAACGTGGGAATGGAACCCGACGATCCATTCCCACCACCTGCGCGGGTGTTTTTTAATTAGTGTCGGGTTATTTTCGTTATACGGCGTCAGCACGCTCGATTTTTAATGTGCAAGCCTCAGAGCTGTCATAAAGAGCTTGGAAAGGGAGTGTGATAAGTACGTCTTCATTATTCGCACCTGCCACGACGTCTGCATCACTAAATTTAATTCTTGGAAGTGTAAAAGTGTAAGAATTGTCGTCATTATCCGTTAGGACAAATTCAAGATCAGCGTCAGTGCCATCTAAAAATAGTTGATAAGCCTCTGTGTTTTCAAAATAGCAAGTGACCGAACCGTTAACACCGAATTGACCAGCACCGACACCGATTGACTCAATGGATCCAATAACTGGTTGTTGTCTTAGATTGTTCGTCCCTTCAATACTAATAGCTGTTACCTTAGGGCTTGTAACACCCGTCATCGACAACGAACCAAAGTTTATGCCCGCATTAAAAACGTCACCAGTTGTTGGTGATGTATAAGTAGCACCAGTAATAATTGCATTATCAGTTGACCCACCTTTACCTTGGAATCCAAAAGAACCAGTCACCATTTCTTGGGCTTGAATATTTAAAGAAAAAGTGCTGGCGATCATACCTGTATAGCGAAGAAATGCATCCGTTGCACCCGTTTCGAATTTCTTTTCTATGGTGAAAGATTTTTGGGTTACACCATTTTTAAGGACATCAGAGGAGAAATCATTATACATGAAGCTTTCAAGGAATTCATCAAAGGTTTCATAAGAAAGTTCGAAGGCTATCTGGCCTTCAGCGGCGCCAGATGTTTGTACCAAATCTGGTGCATTTCTATCCGATCTAATTTCATTCGATGATGTATTAGTACGGGTGTGCTTTAAACCCTCTGAGGTCATACGCACCACCTGAAAAGCAGGAGTTGCGGGGGTCGTACCATAAGTGCTTTCTTCTATAAATGCGACTCTGGTTTGTGAGCTATCGGCTGTAGACATTATATTCTCCTTATTTTAGGGCATAAAAAACCCCTATGAAGGGGCAGGTTGATTGAGGTTAGGTTTTGTCAGGTTATGCGGTCATATTGAAATTCGGCGGTAACATTATACTGATACCAACCGTTCCCATCGTTCCCGACATCTCGTGCATTTACGTTTTTGAATAATATTCCGTTTAATTGGTTGGCAATAAAGATATCTGCAACAGTGTCGGCCAATTCTAAGACCTTACTGGTGCTTTCAGGTCTTGAGGCTTTAATTTTTCTAAACACTTGAATTGTTACAATCCCAATACGTCTATATCTGTTTGCACCAGGCGAGCCCATTGTCACTTGGCGACCATCATTGTTTTTCATTGTAAAGCGAACCCAAGAACCATCAGCAGGCAACGTGAAAGGGACGTTAGGCCAAGATATCGGCACGGCACCATTTATCTGCGTGTTGAAATATCCAATTATTTCACCTTCGGCCTGCTTGAAATTCATTGTTTTGCAAGCTCCTTTGCTTTCAGGTTGGCAGTTTGAATTGCGGCCTCAACAAACCCCGCGGGGGCTTGGCCTGAATAACCATCATTCAGGCGATTAATGTAAGGAAGGTTATTCGAAACAAATATCGTTTCATTAAGCTTGTAAGAGGCCGTAATACTGTTTGCTCTAGAAATTGACCCCGAACCATCTTTCTCGGCCTCACGATCGGTTAAATCAATGGTATTAATATCAATATTCCAATTTCCCTTTGCGCGTCCTGTATCAACAGGTGTGTTAAATACTAATTCAGAGATAAGAGCCAATCCAGTTAGGCGTGTCACTCTTTCTTGTGTTTTTAAAACTTTATTTTCATACGCTCTATTTAATTGAGCTCGAAAGGATGATGTCATCGCCTAACTTGCACCATATACAGGATTGGAACATCACCGGGCATCAGTGTGTCGCAATTAATTATTTCATATTCGACATCACCATCAATAATTACATCGGATGGTGTCGGTGCGCTATCTAATGAAGTCGCGGCAATCAATACGCGTTTATCTTCACGCTTGATTGTTGTGCCATCAACATCTTGCGCTCGAAAATTGGTGAACAATCCTTTAACGCTATTATTTTCTGTTGAACCTTCAACAAATGTGAATGTATCGGGATCAAATGTTCCCGCATCAGTAACGGATGGAATGACGATCGTGCGCCCTTTATCATCTATCTGCTTCAAAGCTAATTTTTGAGCTGTTGTGTAATTGTATGTCATACACGCACCGCAGGGCAATTAATTATAGAGCCTGATATATAGGGCTGTAATAATCCTTTTATTGCAGGTCGTTGTTTTCCTGACTTTGCCTTATCCATGTATTCCACCTCAATAACATCAACCTTTTCGCGTTTAATATCGCGATCTAATGGTGGGTTTAAATCTTCGGTTAATGCCTCCAAAGCAAGCTTGCAAACGGCTTGTTTAAGCCGAAGAGGTATTTCATCGTTATAGGCGTTTTTAAGCCCGAATCTTGGCCATGAGAGGGATTGATTCTCGCTTGCAGTTTCCCCCATCCAATTCATGGTATATTCCTGCTCGATATAATCTGTCGCGTTAATAAGTGCGGCCTCTTTTACCGCATTGTCGCCAGTCCAATCGCTTATGCCTCTGTTAGTGAAAAAGGCATTGGCAAATTCGAGAGTGACGTATGAATCGGCATTCGAAACGATCGTGCCATCTTCGACTATCATGCAATTGCTTTCACGTTAATTTTATCGCCTGTTTCTGTGGCAACTACAATTGAGGCACTACCCAATAATGGATAGCCAGCATTTGTCGCAGATGTTCTGGATGTCGCACTAGCGTCAGGTGTTTTCCCATGCGTGATCAACACTGTATCAGAACCAGTATTGGTAATAAGGGCAGTTTCTTTTTGTCCTGCTGTTGCAGTGCTTGTACCATCTAGCGCAACGGTTTCAGTCACTCGGCAGTCACCAACGGCAGGGGCGGCAATTACCCCCCCTAGTCCTCTCGTTTCAATAAACGAAACATAAACAGTCATTATTTATCAGCCTTTTTTGGTTCGGCTTTCTTAGTATCCGCCTTAGGGTCGGCTTTTTTATCAGCCTTTTTTGGGTCGAATTTTGCGTCAACAATTTTCAAACCTTGTTTGCGCAATTCTGCTTTGCGTTGTGCACTTACAGGGTGTTTTTCATAGGTTATTTTTTGTTCTGACATGATTAATTCCTTAATTTGTTAAAAGAAAAAAGCCCCCGTTGAGGGGCTTTAATTTTAATTATTGAGACGCATCCCCGATAGCGATAACACCTGCAGTATGCTTGATGTTAGTCGCAACTTTATCCCAATTAGAGCCAGTCGCAAGTTCGGCATCTGTTGGTGATTTACCGCCGTTTGCAGTATCCCAAGCGTAACCCTTAAGACCTAAGCCAAACGTGTAATCGACCTGCATTGTAGATTCGATGCGGTCTTTACCGTTAGTAGTTTCAACATTAGAGATAATGTCGCTACCATCATGAACAACCGCCGCACCTTCAACCAAACCAAGGATTTTTTGCGCATCCAAGTCAGTGTCATAATCAGCCTCATATAAGGCAGGCGCATCAGTGACAATAATTGCCTTACCAAGAACATCAATAACCGTAACATTACCGGCGCGGAATAGTTGGGCTGTGTTCGTTAGGTTTTGGCCAATGAACTTATGGTAGAGTTGGCCAGTCATAACATCAGCAACAATATTACCGGATTGGTCGCCAAATTTTGCATGAGCATCGTTGATTGAGCCATAAGTTAATCCAGCACTTGCGGAGACATCGTTCGTGGCTTCTGATTGATTTGAAACCGCAGCAACTAATGCAGCAATAGCAGTGTTTAACTGGTCTTGCATCATAGCCTCGGCGAAATTACGTGATGCAACTTCAATACCTTCTGCAGTTGGTTTTTCTAACCATGTTAATTGTGAAGGTTCAAAACGAATTGGACCAAATCCACCTGCAACCTTAACGCTATTGTGTTGTAGTTGAGTTAGATCAGTAACTGTTGGCGTTCCATTAGATGCATAACGATCAACACGGCGTTGCGCGGCGTGAATAGATGCAAAAAATGACTCTTGCAAGAAATCACCTGTGAAACCATCAGTAGTTAAGCGAATTGCGTTATTAGAAGAAGCGTTAAACTTCTCAATCATTTGCGCCAATGTTTCGATTGTCGCGGGCATAATGTATTTATTGAATACTTTCATTTGTGATAGGGACATATTTTATTTTCCTTTGTTTATTATGATAATTCTGGATATTGATTTCTGAATGCCTCTGTGCGTGATTTTTTATCACCACTAAGGTCACCCTTTGCAGTGTTGGCTTTGCCTCCACCGTTTGCGCCATTGGCACCACCACCACCATTATTTGGGGCGGCAATATAAGGTTTCCCCTGATCGCCTTGCGACCATTCGGAAACAAAATCTGTTAATGATTTGCCGTCAATTTGTGCAGTTGGTTTTCCATCTACATCGGCAATCTGTGGGTTATATTTTGCTTTCATAGCAAGACGTAAATCCTCTTGGAATTGAGGGGCTACTCCTGCTTTAGAAAGCGCGTCGGTTAGACCGCTATCGACCAAAAGGCCATGCAGTTTGGAATCTTTATCTTTGATTGAGGCATCACGCGTTTCGATTTCTTTAGTATATTTATCTTCAAGCTGTTTCTTGATTTTTTCAACATCACCTGACTTTAAAATCGCTTCTTCTTCCGCTTTTGCTTTAGCCTCTGCGGCGTCTTTTGCGATTTGTTCGGCCTCCGTTAATTTGTCATTTTTTTCTTTAAGCTTACCAAGTAATTCATCCCGTTTTGCAACAAGCGGTTTCGTGGCCTCCTCTACTGCTGATGCAATCAGTGCTTTTCCTTCGTCGGATTCTAGTAGTTCTTTGATATCCATAAGCTTTGCTCTCCCTTTGGGTTTGGATGGTTGGTTTTGTCCGCCTTGCAGACATAAAAAAAGCCACCGAAATGGCGACTTCACAGAAAACATAAATAGTCTCGACCCCATTAGTTTGGGTAACTTTTAAAGAGGACATTTAATGTTAAAATTAATAATTAAGATAATAATTCATTTACTCATCAACATGATGTAATAAACAAAACCCACTTCAATTATTTTGAGGTGGGTAGCTTTCGGCCTATCGCGATTTGAATGGAATTATCCGAAATCAGTATATCAAATTTTATTCTTTAATTGAAAGGGTTAATTTATTTAATAACATCTTTTGTCAATGATTGGCTATCCGTATTCCATTTTCTGGCTAAACGACGAGCATCATCTGCATCCATCACTTCAACGGACTTTTCAAATTCTTTGGCTTCTTTTATGATTTGTGTATCTTTTTTATTAACCTTCGTCATCCTTCATCATCCTTCATAATAATGGTTGTGATGCCATCATCCTTTTTCTCGACATCTATTATCTTGAATTTTGTTTCCCTTGGGAATAAAACTTCAAATTCACGACTATAAGCTGAATACCCATTAATTTCTCGGCCTTTTGACGAAGAAATAACAAATTTATGATTGCCACCAAAAGCATCACCTAAATCTTTTTTTGATGAACTCATAAATGCCAAGTCATTAAAACTCTTACCTTTAATCATATCACTTGCTATTGATTCTGGCAAGTTTGTCCGCCGTATCGTCATTCCCTCATAAGGAGGTATTTTCTGTAGTGCATTATCGAGTACATTCGCCAATGGGGAAACCCTTGCTATGGCCACCGCATCATCAGAACGTAAAGCTGTATTTAATCGTTTATAATACCCATTGCCATCAGTATAGGCATGAATTGCCACTAACTCCGCTTCTGACATCTTGTGCAATGAATTTCCACTAATGTTGATCGCTTCATTTGCATTTTTTTGTAGTTTTTCGTATGTTTTTGCACCCAGATATTTTTTCAAACCCTCTTCTTGTGATACTCTTTGTGAAATACTATCTGCAGTATGTCCGCCAAATACTTTATCAAATGCCCCTCTATCGCGATTTCTTAAATCATTAAGGGTATATGCTTTACCTGTACTGTCTGAAAACTTATCTATTGATAAGCCACCTTCACGAAATAATTTTGCCTTCGATACGCCTAAAACATCCTCTTGGGTGGCCTTAGGTTGCTTCTTTAACCAATCACCGTATTTAAGGTCTTGGGGCACCTGTCCTATTTCACTTGCCCTTGTTCCTTTAATGCTCGTTTCACCGAGGTATGGAACAACACGTGATCTGCAATTAAAATGCGCCGGTAAGTAAGGAGATTTACCCAACGCGTAAACTTTATTATCTCTTGAACGACATATTGCGGATGTTCGTCCGTCCAATGTCGCAACGTATTTTAACCCTTTAATGATATCCGCGTTACCCATCCACATATCATTGGAGGCGCGGTCAGAAACATGAGCGATTGCCGTTCGCGTAATGCTCTCTGCATGATGGCGCGTAATCTCTAATGCACCATCGCGGTATTGTCTGGCCTTTGTGCCACGTATGCGCCTGATTATCTGGTCGGTCGTTTGACCTTCCGTTAATCCAAGGCGGATCGTGGTGTTAATTTTTGTTTTCTGGTCGGCTGTTAAATCACTAAACCATGATTTTAATAATCGGCCTTGAAACGGTTGCTTTGTCACAATGGCTTTCAGTTGATTAATGCCTGGTCTCTTTAAATCTATCGCAACGTACGGGGCAACGGCATTTTCAATCAATCGCGCTTGGAAGTCAGCCTCATAGACTGCGAAATCCTGTAATTCATCATTCAATGATGCGAACAAGACGGCGGACAATTCTTTATGCGTTGTATCAAGATATTTAGATATCTCATTTAATCGTTTTGTCGTATCGGGCCCTAAATCAATTCCGCGTTCTGATATCTTGGACAACCGAATGCTTAATTGTTCTATAACATCCGCCTCAGCTTTATTTAACAGTGACAATATCTGCCTTACTTGTCTGGTTTTGTACCTTTCAAGCCAAACCATGTGCGAGATACTGCCATTAAGTATCTGTTCATTGACTGTCATTTGTCGCTACATCGTTAAAGCTTGCTAAGGCCGGCGCGTCTAGTTCTTTACGTTCGCGTTCATCATCAGCGGTTAAACCCTCGGACACTAATTCGCCTTGGATCATGCCTTCAAAGTATGTTTCAAAAGAAATCGCACCAGATAGGTATTGATTGCCCCATTCGCGTAGTAAATTGGCATCCATTGCACTTGGAATGTAATCTTTGTTTAATTCAACCGTGACATCATCTGGATTTGCGCCAACCCAATCAGCCATAAATCGCAATGCTTTTGCGACCACCATTTCAGTTGATGATGCAATATTTGCAAGGATTGAATTTTCACCACCACGCTTGATGGCTAATGCGTTACCTGATTCAGCCGTACGAGATTCCTCACGCAACATTTGCGCCCCTTGTGCGGCCATTTCCTGTTTCTTCTCCATCATCGCCTCTTTCAAGGCGGCAACTCCATCAGCACCACACTGTAAAAACCCTGCCTGTGCATCAGGTGGAAGTTTCAAAAACGTATTTGAACCTAAGTGGATAGCAGGGAAATCTTTGGGCTCTGTAATCCCGTTAATCCATGGTGTTGGTGTGCCGGCAACATGCAATGCATTTTCGTAATCCGCACTGTTTCGGTAAAATCCTAGACATGTATCCGCCAACCCCTCAAGTGGAGGAGATTGAATTTCGGCGCCCATTTCTTTAATCCCAAGGAAATAAAAGGGAATTTCTGCAATTTCTGCACCGTTCATTGTTGGGGTGAACTCTTCGTGGATTACCCAACCATTATCTGTTTGACGATGAATACGCTGCCCATAAGAACCATCATCAATGTGTAATTCACGGATTTGCATGTGTTCACCGCCATCATCATCTTCATATTTTTCGCCTAAGAGGACTTGCACAAGGACTGTTGCGTTATTCACGCGCCCTGTACGCCAATAACGAATATCCTCGGCCTTATATGAGGTTAAGTAGGGTCTTAATCCAAGCTTTGTTGATTGTTGAACCGTTAAGGTTTCATCAGTGTTTCTTTGTGGATATTCAACCAATAAACCGCAACGACCAACCTCTAAAACTTCATCAATCAAACGGCCAATAAATCCCTCAAGCGAAATACCCCCCATATCGATATCAGATTTATACGCCTGTAATGCGGTCGGTAATTTGACAACAGGCTGTTTGCGGAATATGTGGCCAGACATAGTGTCGATTGTGCGCGCAACAGCATTAAAAAACTGCGCACGCTGTTGGTATGAAATATAGCCTTTATCTTGCGCATTATCCTGACCGCCAAGCAACGGCAAATAAGCTACACCGCGTTTTAAGACGGCTCTCAACCCGATCGCAGTGTCACGACATTTGAGCCATGTATCGGCCATTCCGTCATAACTTTTATGTGTTGCGTTAATGTCCATTATAATCCTGTAACTGTTCCTAGTGCGAATGTTGGTTTGTTAATCGGGTATCGTTGTGCAATGAAATACCCTTGGGCGTCATTGGGGTGGTCATGGCCGGATTTTTTATCTGGCTCTCCGTTCTTATCGTATGCTTGTTGCTCCAGTGCCTCGGTTAAAACAGGACATTGATCGGTATTAACCAACCACCTGCGTTCGCCCTGCCCATTTTTAATCATCGCATTCATTGCGTTCACACGATCTTTAACAGCGGGGTTTCGGCTGTTCACCTGCACCCTCAATCCTGCTTGGCGTAAAATGCTTAAATCTGATTCACTGGCATTTTTAGAACTTGTGTTTTGCCCTGACGCATCGGGATAAATCGTAATGTCATGACCCTCAAAGCGCTCTTTCAGCAACCGCGCCATCTCTGGGGTATCTCTTACCGCTGTTAATTCCCCGACTGTCAATGGTTGGCCATCACGAACAACATTGATACAGGCGGTCATATTCAGCACGTTAAAGTCCATTCCGACATGAAGCGGATCACCGTAGCCAATCATCGCATCTGTATGATTTAATCGGCGATCAAAACTTCCATAAACGCTACCAGAGGCAAGGTTTACGAATTGGCCCCGCAAATATGCATCAATCAACTGAGGCGGATAAGACGCCATCAATGAGGGGATGTAATCGGCGGGTAAATTTAATTCATTATCAAATGTTGACGCCTGAATAATTCCGTAAAGGCTGGCTAATTCTGGTCGTTCCCTAATTTGTTTTACGAATTGATTGTAAACAAATTTAAATCCTTCTGGCGTAGTGGTAACATCAATTCCGTTTTGTAATCCTTCGCCTGATTGCCTCATACGCGCGATAATCTTACGCCATGCTTTTTCGGCTTTATCGGCGGCCAATACATCTAATTCATCAACCAGCGCATGACCGATTTTAAAACCAACAATAGTGTTCGGCTTTTCCATCGATCGGCACTTAACCAAACCGCGATATTGTCGGCCTGAATAAATTGAAACTTCCTTATTACTTTCATGAACCTTGGTTTTTAATTCCCAATCGAAGGCAACTTCATCAATCGTATCGTAAAAAATATCTTTAATTTGTGGATAGGTTGGCGCGAAATACCCTGCATTGATTTTAGGATGCTCCCAAAAATGTTTGCAAAGGCCTGCGCAACCTGCCCATGTTTTACCTGATCCAAATCCCGCAACATAAGCTTTAAATTTATGGGGCAAGTTTAAAAACTGTGCCTGCGGGATGTTTAATTTAGGCACTCTCTGGCTTTCGCCCGTCTGTTACCTCAATAACAACCTTTGTCGGTCTGACAAATTCATCATCATCAGTAACGCCCTTATCAAGCCCTAGCAACTTCGCCTTGCTCATTGTCGCTGAAACCATGGTTGATGATTGCGAACATTTCTTGGCAAATGCTCTGGCCTCCTCAAGTTCTTTCATGAGGTCGTCCATGGTAATTTGGTGTCTTTTTTCCGTCTTTTTTTTAAGCTGGTCCACTCTTACCGCAATCTTACCGTTTTTCAAAAGCTCACTAGCTTTAACTGAAATTACGTTTGGTGATGTGTTTTTAGCGTCATAGGCTAATCGGTAAGCCTCGCTTGCGTTCCCTGTTTCAAGGTATTTTTGGCAAAACTTCTCCTGTTTAATCGTTAGATTTCCCATCATTCCCCCTTAGGTTATGTGGTTGAGGCCTTGCCTCGTTAATGAAATATTGATTTTTGTGTCGGATATGGTTTAAAACTAGGAATGAGCGAAATAGAACCGCCTTCAGCGGAAATAGTTTCAATGGCATTTCCTAAAAATTTGCGTCACAAGCCCGAAGATATCAAACAGATATATTTGGAGCTGATTTCGCTTTCCCACAGGCTAGAGGCATCTAAACATCTTACCCTATGGCCTGAATGGACGCAGTGTCAGGCTAATTCCATGCGTGATTTTGCACGGGATTTGGTGGATTCAAAATCGTAAAAAGAAAAGCCCCGCAAAAATGCAGGGCAGTTTTAAATCGTATTTATCCAAAGACAAGTATGATTCATTTCAAAAATCTATGCAAGTTCTATTTTAACTGATTTCCAAAACCTCGAAGAATGCACCACTGGTTTAGCCCAAAGACGTATAAATTCATGATCTGATTAACATCTCTCGATCTAACCCTTGCCTCGTCTTCAATGGAGTTACACAAAGCGGATAGATTAATCACTACGCCATAAACCAATGGATTTTCGTTTTTAAATTCACCAAGCGTTCGCATGAGTTTGATTTCGAAATCACTATAATCGTCATGGTCATTTGACTGACTCCCACCATCAACGCGGTTCATGTCCTGCATTGCAAACCCCAGCGCGTGATTAAATAACTCAAATGCACGTGTGATTTCCTTTTCCGCATCAATCATGGCAGGTGTCATTTGCTTACCAAGCTTTGCGCGCTCTTTCGCCATGGGTATTAGTTCTTTCCGCTTTTCGGTTATTTTACGTTCAACGAATGTTATGCGCTCATTTTTCATTTTTGTGTTTTTCCCCATATTTTTTATTTCCAATGTTTATTAGGTGCTGGCGATCGAAATCATCGCTGATTGTGTCAGGATCAATAAATAATTTTCCCTTCATCAGCCAAATTGCTTTTGCCATTTTCTCGATCTCTAAATTATCCAAGGGGTTTTTAGGTTGGTGCCTGGTTAAAGATGTTCTAATTCGGCCCGTCATGGCTTTACCTCGTCCCAAGAGATATCGTATCCTATGTGAGAGTGAAGATAATTATTAAAATAACGCTTTGCCTCGCCAACTCCTTTTGATTCAATCAATTTTGACGCATGTGTTTTTAACGAGGGTATAAGTTTTGTTTTTTGATTGTTGAAATCATCAACGGACATTTGGTGCCATTGAACTTGATTTTGTTTTTTTGTGGGCTGGTGCGAAATTTGCATTCTCCGTGACAATTCATCGATCCGATTGTAATCGTTTTGTCGTTTATTTTCCTGTTGGCATATTTTCAAAATGTCTGAGGGTGTGGGCATGATTGGTTGTTTTTTCATCCATTTTTTAAATCCCTCTGTGATTTGATTGATGTCGCAATCTTCTAGGCACATCTCAAACCCTAACAACATATTTTTTGCAGTATCCGGTGTTTTGCCGTAAACATTAAAAACATCCAACGACTGGCTAATTAGCTCTTTCAATTGCGTAATTCTCGCTTGGTTCATCGAGGCCATATTTTCGACGGAGGATTGATTCTGCTTCGTCCAATGCTGATTGTTTTTGTTCAAGCTTGGTAGGCTTTCGGCTAAAGTTTTCATGAGTTTTTCCTTCCCTCAATGGCTTCTCGTTGATTTCAGCTTGTCGTCTGCGACCCCACGTTTGCAGGGTTGCCCAGTAATCCTTGTAGGTTTTTCCTTGGGATTTGCAGTACTGGACAAGGTCGTCCCTCAGCTCCAGAATGTCCACGTTTGGGCACTTCTCCTCGAAATACGCCAAGAACTTTCCATCAAGCGGATGGTTTTCAATCTCCTCGATTGAATTTATTTTCTGTGGGGGGACTATAGGGGGGTTATATATATTATTATTTAATTCTTTAGGTGTGGTTGATTGTTGGTTGATTGTTGGTTGTTCGTTGGTTGATTGTTGGTTGCTGTCTCGGTTATCTCTTTGGTAAATATCCCATGAAACTATTGATATGATTGAAAACTGGCTATTCGATTTGATGGTTATCTCGTTGGTTGATTGCAGGTTGTTTAGTGCGGTTCTTACCTGTTGCTCTGATAATCCCAATTTTAATGACAGTGCTTTTCTTCCGGATACGGTTGAACCGATCGGAACAACTTCGCCGCGGAATTTTTTCTCCTTTATGTTTGCTGTTAATAGCAATTCAATAAAAACTATTTTAGTCGGGCCGTGTGAATACCACTCCCAATCAGTGAATTGACGGTGAAGTTTAATCCAGCTCACAAGCACCCCCACGCCTCTATTTTTACGTTTCCGCCTTCGGTTATTGTACCCCAATCAATCGTGATTGGATAAAAGCGCGCATCATTCACGCCCCATGCGTCGGCGATGGCATCCAACGCATACTTTATCGACGCAAGGCAGTTATCGAGGTCTCGACTATGATATGTCGGTTTATCGAACCAAATATTTAATGGAATGTTGCCCTCGTCTGGAAAGCGGGTGCGCTTAACCATAGCAAGGGTTTTGCAATCTGATTTATATCTGGATTTAACACCTGTTGAATAACGATGTTGAACGCGACTATTGGCTTTCAATTCATCAGGGAACCACGGGAGGTTAAGGATTATGCATTGTGCCTTTATCATTGGACAAAGAAACTTCTCAGTCGCTCAAAAACAAGAGCATCTTTAATATTTCCGTCCTTACGGTTTTTATCCTCCATTTCATCTAAATGGTTATATAAAAATGTCTTATCTTGAGAATCTAGATAGTCAAAATCACAATTTTGATACTCTCTTAGGTGTTCCTTAATTTCGTCAATATCAAAATCATCCAGAGTGACGTCAATCTCGGCCTCAGCGGTAAAAATTGCCATTATTTTTTACCCCGCTTCTTAGTCTGCGTTGCAATGTCTCTCATTATGCGGTCACGCTCTGCGCAAATACCTATTTCATCTAATCTTTTAATTTGCCATGGCGTGGCAAATCCAAAGGATGGGTGGAATTCTATTTTTTTGTTATCCTGTAAGTACATCTTTATTTCCCCTGCTATTTTTTTATATTTTTGACTAGGCTCACACCTGCCCGACGCCCACGAATAGACTGTTGATGTTGGTAATTTGAATTGCTTGGCGATTGAAGGAACCGTCAAGTTTCCAGTGTCTATAATTTGCTGTAATTTAGTCATTTCTTTTCCCCCATAATTCCCCCTGCTTAGTGTCGTGAGGCATTACGCCTGCCCCTAAATTTACAATCCAACCGCCAAAATTTAGAACGGATAAGCCCGTTTTTACCAAAGCCGTGGCACTAATCCGCTGTACGCAATGAACCGCGCATTTGAATAAGTTGCTGATAGATATGTTCCCACTGTTCCCGTTCCTCATCTTTTAATCTTTCCCCTCTTGAAAGTGTTTCGTTTGCCAGCGCACGGACGCGCGATACTGTATCGGATGCCTCAAGCATCAATTCGTTTAAAATGTCGTATTCATTTTTACGTGGCCGCGCTGTTCCACTTTCATAAAAAAATGCTTTTTCTCTGGCTTGATCCCAATTAAATTTATCGGAAACACGTTTTTTATAATCGCCCCTTTTCTCCCATTTCCTTTGTGGAAGGGAGTTGTAGACGCTATCCATAAATATTTCTTTTTCTGTTTTCATATTTTCTAAGTTTTTAGAATTAATTTCGTGTATCTCTAATTTCATGACGCAAACAAACAGTCTTTCCCCTTGTTTTTCCCAACTGTTTGTTTGCTGTTCCTTCCCTTGTCGTGGCGACTGGGTGCAGCGGTTGAAAGGTGCTTCCCCCACCAAAAACTGTTGCACCTTCGCTATGATTGTTAGGAAAACATGTCATTCGGATGTGTCCTGAATATAAAAAGAATCCGCCGTGACAATTCCGTCCGTTGCGTTCTTTATCAACGGCATGACTGATTTATGTGGAAATCTTTCACCGTTGATATACCGGTAAACAGTCTTGGCTTGCTTTCCGATTATTTTGGCAAATTCTTCTACTGACATTTTATTGGTTGTGAGCCATTTATCTAGTTTCATGCTTCTAATTTGTCCGTATTGGACACGAAAGTCAACAGGTTTTTTGTCCATACTGGATATGGACTTCAATGTCCTTATTGGACAATGGTTAGAATGTGAATAAATTGTATAACCTAAGAAAAAAAAATAATTGGTCTTTGCAGAAGGTTGCTGACCTATGTGATCCACAAACTACACCCAAGCAAATATCAAGACTTGAAAAAGGTGAAAGACAATTAACCCCTAAATGGGCGGAAATATTGGGTAAGGTTTATGGTATTTCTCCAGCTGAAATGTTGTATGGTAAAAGTGCTAAAAATAGTGGTGACGCTTTAAGTAACCTTGAAGCATTATCCGAGGAATTTAAAAATGATGATTTGGAATATGGTTTGTAAGTGGAAAATTATATTGAAGCATTCAGAAAAAGTAGGGGGCTCACCCAAGAAGAGTTGGGAAGACTAATTTCTACGTCTAAAGGACAAGTATGGAAGCTAGAAAAAGGGAAGGTGCAATTGACAGGGTTTTGGCTAGATAAACTAACTAAGGCTCTAGGTTGCACAACAGACGAAATACTTTACGGCAAAGAATCCAGTTTAAATGCTATAGATCAACTTAATTTAATTGCTGAAGAATTTTCGGATAGCCAAATAATCAAGCTAAATATAGAAATGTTAAAAAAGCTAATTGAAGAAAAGGATGTGTAATGAAATATTTAATTAAATTGGCTTTTTGTGGCATTGTAATATTTTTTTATTCATCTGTAGCCAATGCAGAAGACAAAGAGTTTGACTGGAATTATGAGAACAAAAAAATTGTTCGTTCAATGTTAAAAGATCCAAAATCGGCAGAGTTCAGAAATGTTTATTTTAATAGAGCCAACTTGGGTGGCAAAACAGTTCCAATAACATGCGGTGAAGTAAATTCCAAAAACTCATTCGGTGGATATTCTGGATTTACAAGATTTGTTTCTGCTGGATCTGCAATGACAGTCCTAGAGGATCAAGTCAAAGACTTCCATAAGGTATGGAATAAACTCTGCGTTAAGTAGATAACATGGAGCAAAATAATGATTAAAAATCGTAGAGGAAATTAAAATGATAGGTGGGATTTTATATATTCTTATTAGACTTGTTAAAATTCAATGGGAATTGCAAAAAGCGATATCAATTTTGAGCAATAACCTTTCTCAAGTGGATGGATATGATAAATCCAAACACAGAAGCATAAATAGTTTGTTGAGAGAAGTGGACACTCACGGATTTGAAGCGCAAGCAAAGGCAACAGAATTGATGGGCGAATGGAAAAAACAGAACAACGAATAATAGATGAAGCAAAGTCTACGGGTATTGATAATCTCATCGATTTATCAAAGCATATGAATCTTGACAAAAAAGGAGGGTCAGGTCATAATGGTGGTATGACGCCATGGGAAACATCTGTTGAAAGTCGATTATCTCAATTCCATATTGATATACAAAACTTAGGGGCCAAAATTGATCGTCAACTATTTTTTATAATAGCTGGATTTTGCTCTGTACTCGGTGTAATGGCCAAAGGTTTTGGGTGGATATGACTTCCTTTCCACCCTCGCTTTCTATAAGTCCTGTTTTTTTTCACTAATATACGCACTTAATATTTTCACTGATTCATCTGTGTGATCGCGCAGACTGGTTAATATTTTGAGTGTTGCTAATAATGCTTTTTGGTCTTGTGTGTGTGCGTTGACTGGTTTTCTATTGGTATTGTTCATGTTTAAAATCCACCCTTCTTAATATCGTTCAAGCATTTATAATAGGCGCTGACACATAATTTTTGTGCCTTGCGATATTCGACCCACATCAGGGAAATATCGCCTCTATTCCTGCGGATATATCGTATAGAATGGCGTACTTTTTCTCTTTTATTATAAGCCTCCTCAATAAATGATTTGGCTTCTAAAAAACTCATAATGTGATTGTTGTCAAAAACATTACGGGCACTGTCATTATATTTCTTTAATATTCTACTCATTGTTCTTCCCCCGAAGATTTATTTAAGTTGTGTTTATATTTATATCCATAATATATTAATGAAAAGTTAACAATTGACTTTTATTATAATAAAATATAATTTAATTATAGTTATTTATATAATGACAACTTTAACATTGGATTTTACAAAGAATATGAAAAACGGATATCATTTAAATGCGGCTTTAGGGCTATTAGATTGGACTATAGATAAACTTGTTTCGGAATCAGGGGTTTCAAAACCCACTATATCCGCTTTAAAGAATGCACGCTCTGATGATGATTTGGAGAAATTTAATGTTAGAACTGTAAACAAAATTGTTTCGGCAATTAATAAGGCAGGCGTAAGATTTACTGATAACGGTGTTGAATATAATCATTATCCTATTTTTTTCACTAAAGGTCACACACATGAGGAGGCCTTTCTTGAGCTTTTAAAGGATGCACATGAGCATTTATTGACCAAAAACAATCCTGAGTTACTTTTGATGCACTCTGATGATCGAGTATCGCCTAAATCTGTAATTTCTCTCTATAAAAAAATGCGTAATGATGGAATAAAAATGAGACAACTTGTTAAAGAGGGCAACAGATACCTATTAGGTGATCTGGATGAATACCGCTACATCCCTGAAAAAAGATTTATGAACCGTGTAACCCTTATTTATGGGGATAGAGTGGCCAATGAAACAAGTGATGTATTACAAGGCATCATAAGACAAGACCCAATTCAAGCGGATATTCAACGTAATAATTTTAATTTGTTATGGGATACCTTAAACAAACCAAAAGAAAGCACGGCTGATGAACGATTTATCTAATAATTTTGGAAAAGTAGTTCAAATTAAACGTGGATGTAAATGGCAGGATTTTAACACTGCGCGTTTGCAAATCAGTGTTGGCCAAGAATATCATGAAGGCGAAAAATTAGATGCTACACTTAAATGGGTTTCTGAAAATTTTGGTAAAGTTATAATCTGCGTTAACGATACGCTCCAAAGGCACAATCATAATTTTTTAGGCGCCGACACCATGCGCAGCTATGCAAAGGCCGAAGAAGATG
>Ga0209309_10000679_pt1 | contig 38227 bp, 29 predicted proteins | sample COGITO_mtgs_1204_2_FD_184807 | JGI IMG/M metagenome (GOLD analysis project Ga0209309, IMG submission 184807) | Pelagic marine microbial communities from North Sea - COGITO_mtgs_120412 (SPAdes) (version 2) | ecosystem: Environmental > Aquatic > Marine > Epipelagic ... | reverse complement strand
TTACATATTCGTTGAGGATAGAAATAATTTCTTTATCAATATCTTTTAAATCTTTATCTGAAATTTCTTGCTCGGAAGTTGTTGTCTTTTTTTCTTCTTTCTGAAGAATCTCATCACTAAGCACTGGCTTTCCGTCTTCAATATACTTTCTAATAAATTCCCGTACCTCCATAGAAATTTCTTGCCACTCAGCAATATTATATTTTAATACTGAAACATAATTAGCACTGATAAAAACTTCTTTTATAAATGGGAATGAAAACAAAGCTTTTGCCAAGGGAGCGTGAATGGTCTCCTCAATATTTTTAAATTCAAATGTGCCATCAGTCAAGGGTTTATTGGCCACAAATTTCATAGCTGCCGGGTTAGGCGTACTTTCAGCATACACGGTAACTGGTACTTTTTTCTGTGTTTCAGTTTCAGTGACCACTTCTTTTCCGCTGTTTAGGTATTCTGTAATGGATTCAGAAACTTCATCTTGGACATCTTCCCAGGTTACAATGTCAAATTTTTCAATGGCAATGAAGTTTTGCGAAATGTAAACGGTCTTCACAAAAGGTAGATAGAATAGTTGTTGGGCAATGGGGCTGGGTTTTGCCTCATCAATATTTTTAAACTCGTAACTGTTAGAACGCGTTAAAAATGAGTTGGCTACAAACTTAACAATACTTTCGTTGTTTGTTGGCTCTATAGAAATAGTGTAATTAGACATACAATCTTTTTTTGCAAAATTAAGGAAAGTAAGTCAATACATTTAATATATTTGAACATTTACCTACTAAATACGATTTTTTTATTGTATTAAGTTTTTATTTAGTGTCTATGAAGACGTATTACCTTGTTTTACTACTATTAGTTTCTATAAGTGTTTTTTCTCAACAAGAAATTTCATTATACCAACAATATGACGGATCGTTCGATTTTTCAGCCTTTGGAAACACATTAAATTTAACTGAAAATGGGATAGGGGCAAATTGTGATATATTGTCTTCTTCCAGTGCTAATTTCAGTCTTCAACAAGGGCAAACCTTAGAGGCAGCCTATTTATATTGGGCCGGTGCAGGTGCTAGTGATCTTGAGGTGACATTTAACGGAGAGTCGGTTAGTGCTGAAAGAGATTTTAATTTGCAAAACTCTGATGGGTTAAGCTTTTTTTCGGCTTTTGCCAACGTAACTTCTATTATTGCCAATAATACTTCTGGATCGTATACCTTATCTAATCTTGATTTAAATGTATCAGCTCACTGCGACCGCGGGCTCAATTTTGGAGGGTGGTCTGTAATTGTTATTTACCAAGACCCCACTTTAGCAGTAAAAAGGCAAGTTTCTATTTTTGATGGTTTTCAATTTGTAGATAATTCTTCACCATTGAGTATAACATTAGATTTTCTTTCTATTACAGATACACAAGATGCAAGTATCGGATTTTTGTCTTGGGAAGGAGACAGATCTATAAATGTTACGGAGACATTGAGTGTTAACGGTAATACTGTGAGCGATCCTCCTCTAAATCCTGCAGACAATGTTTTTAATGGTACAAATACCTACACAGGTAGCGATCAATTATACAATATGGACATTGACCGTTTTGAAATAAACGATTTCATTGCGCCAGGTGACGAAACCATAGGGATATCTCTTGTATCAGGGCAGGATTTTGTAATTGTAAATAATATTGTAGCAACCTATAACAGTGAATTGGATCTCGATGCAACTATTGAAATTGACGATGTTTTTGCATGTGGAACGGGTAGTGTTAATGTAGATTACACTGTTTTTAACCAAGGTAACATCGGGTCGTTACCACCAAATACACCCATTGCATTCTACGCAAATGACAACCTTGTTGGCCAAGCGGAAACCCAAAATTCAATACCAATTGGGGCATCTGAAAATGGTGTCCAAGCTATAACAATACCGTCCAACATACCGCGGAATTTTGTATTGAAAGCGGTTGTGGACGACACCGGTGACGGGACAGGGATAGTTGATGAAAGTGATGAAACTAATAATGAGGCTAGTGTTCAATTTCAGCTTCCAGAACCACCAAGTCCAGTTACTTTTGAAATATGCGACTATTTTGAGAGCAATGATGGCGTCGCCCAATTTAACTTACAGTCTGAAATACTGATCGATTTACTATTGGGCAATCAAGATCCTTTAAACATCACTATTACTTTCTTTACATCTAGAGAAAATGCGATAGACAATCAAAATCCCTTGCCAGAAATTTATACCAATAATATGAACCCTGAAAGTATTTTTGCAAGAATTACCGAAAAAGGTATGACTTGCTATATAGTGAATGAAGTGGTTTTGCAGGTAATTTTGCTGCCAGAATTTACCCTGGCCGATACATACCGTTTGTGTGTTGATATGGCTGAAAACGCTATTCCTGAAGAAAGCGGCCAACTTTCGCCTCCAATTATAGATACCGGCTTGGACCCTTTACGCTATACATTTACATGGTTTTTAAATGGCGAAGAAATCGATGGGCAAACAAATGCAGCTATTACTGTAACTGAAGAAGGGGAGTATATGGTCACTGTTACTGACACCAGCACAGGTTGCAGCACAACGGTAAATACGACTGTATATAAGTCTTCCCCACCTTTTAATTATGAAGCTAATGTGGTCTCAAATGCCTTTTCCGAAACACATTCCATCGAAGTTACTACTGCAGGCTTTGGCGATTATACGTTTGCTCTTAATGACAACTCCCCACAAGATGACGGAATCTTTACAAACGTGGCTCCGGGTTTATACCGTGTGACCATAAGCGATAAAAATGGATGTGGTACAGTTGTTATAGATAATATTGCCGTTATTGATTATCCAAAATATTTTACACCAAACGGAGATGGATATCACGATAAATGGAGAATTGAGAACTTAGAGTTTATTTCGCAAAATGCCAATACTTTTATCTTTGATAGGTTCGGTAAATTATTGAAACAATTAAAACCAGATGGTGAAGGTTGGGATGGAAACTATAACAGTAATCCCATGCCTTCATCAGATTATTGGTTTCGGGTGGAATATACAGAAGAGGGCGTTTTCAAGCAGTTTAGGGGCCATTTTGCATTAAAAAGATAACAAGCAACCATTATGAATTATAAGTGCATTTACGTTTTATTATTTGTTATAACCTCCAATTATTTATATGCACAGGAAGGAATTCCCGTGTATTCAGATTATTTTGCAGACAACTATTATTTACTGCATCCATCTATGGCAGGTGCGGCTACAACCAATAAATTACGATTAACTGGTAGAAAACAATGGTTTGGACAAGATGAGGCGCCTAATCTACAAACGTTAAGCTTCAATGCACGAATAGGAGAACAGTCAGGAATCGGAGCCATTATCTTTAACGATAAAAACGGGTATCATTCGCAAAAAGGTGCGTATCTAACCTATGCGCACCATTTATTATTTTCAAGATCCGAAATTGACCTAAACCAATTGTCTTTTGGGTTAAGCGTTGGGTATGTTGAATCTACTTTAGATGAAACCGAATTTGATATTTCAGATTTTGATCCTGTTATTTCAGGGATCGTTCAAAGCAGTTCTTATTTTAATGTAGATGTAGGCCTTTCTTATAATTTCCTGAATTTTTCGGGTCATTTTACGGTTAAAAATCTGTTGTTTCAAAATCGAAATCTTTATTCAGAAGAATTTGAATCAAATAACCAACGCAACTACCTGTTGGGCGGTTCTTACCTAATTGGTAACAGCACAAATTTATGGAGTTACGAACCTTCAGTATTATTTCAATTAAAGGAACGCACAGGAGAAAAAGCAATAGATATAAACGTTAAAGCCTACCGGAAAATGAACTTCGGAAAACTTTGGGGCGGCATCTCTTACCGCCGGAGTTTTGATGGAGCCGAGTATTTGGACGGACAATCCGTAGAAAACCAAAAACTGCAATATGCAACACCCGTTTTAGGTGCTAACTATAAACGGTTTTTAGTTGCTTATACGTACTCTTATCAAATTGGGAATGTAAAATTTGAAGATGGCGGTTTTCATCAAATAACACTTGGATATGATTTTCCTACTAAAAGAAAAAAGCCTTATGATTGTAATTGTCCTGCAGTTAATTAAAAATCCAATTTCTCAACCGTTATTTTTTCTAAAAAAGCTTTCAACAGACTTTTAAGCGTATCAACTTTAGTGTTAGTGAAAAACTGAAGGTTGGGTCGTGTCTCAGTAATTGTAAGTAATTTATGTTGCTGTAACACGTTTTGCGTTTGCTTAGCAACTGCTTGTCCAGAGTCTATAATTGTTACGTTTTTTGGCAGAATTTTTTGTAACTGCGGAATAAGATAGGGATAGTGCGAACAGCCTAAAACTAAATAATCAATATTGGCGGCAATCATTGGAGCAGTATACTGTTTCAGAAGTTGCTTAATTTCAACAGAATCCAGTTCATCATTTTCAATTAATGGGACCAACCCTTCCCCAACAATCTCCACTACTGAAATTTCTTTTGTGAATGTTGTGGCGGTTTTATGAAACAAAGCGCTACTCAGAGTTCCTTTTGTGGCTAAAATACCGATGCTTTTGTGTTTTGTTTGCAATGCAGCAGGTTTAATAGCGGGTTCAATGCCTATTATGGGAATATCAAATCTGTTGCGTAATTCGTCAATAGCATTGGTGGTTGCTGTGTTACAGGCTACCACAATTATTTTACAGCCCTTATTAATTAAAACTTCAGTATTTTTTATACTTAATGAAATAATTTCTTCTTGGGTTTTATTTCCGTAAGGAGCATTTTTACTGTCCGCAAGATATATAGTACTTTCAGTAGGCATTAATTGGTGTATTTCTTGCCATATGGAAGAACCACCAACACCCGAATCAAAAATACCTATAGGATTGTTGTTACTCATAGATGTAAAAATAAAAACTGCCTGCAGAAGTTGCAGGCAGTTTACGAAATTTTTAGGAGTAATCTAATAATTAGATTCCCATTTCTTTTTTAACGTCTGCCATCAAGTCTTTACCATCGGCTAAGATTAATCCACTACCAGTGGTAGAATCCATTACATATTGAAAACCTTGCGCACGAGCTACTTTTTGAATAGCAGCACGGGCTTTTTCTAAAACAGGCTTAAAGATGTCTTCTTGCTTTTTTTGAAGATCTTGTAATGCTTGTTGTCTGTATGCTTGGATATTTTTTTGCATTCCTTGAACTTCTTCAAAACGAGTTTTATTTTCTTCTTCTGTTTTGCTAGTAGCTTCTTGATCGTACTGCGTCATTTTACCTTCTAGCTCTTTTGCCATCGCTTTTATTTCGGTATCGTACGTTTTTTGAATTTTGTCAAGCTCGCTTTGTGCCGCTTTCATTTCAGGCATGGCTTCAACTAAAGCTTGCGTATCGATGTGTGCAATTTTGGATTGTGCGTTAACAAAACTTGTAGCTCCCATAAAAATCGCTAAGGTTGCTACTACTAATTTTAAATGTTTCATTGTATTAAATTTAAGTGTTATGATTTATTCGTATTTACTGTTATTATTAATTATTATCGTTTTCTTGTTCACCGTCTCCTGCTGGAGTAGTATCATTCCGGTTTTGTTCTCTGGCGTTTAGAATGGAGTCTTTTCTTCGTTGTCTGTCTTCTAATATGCGTTGTCTTCTGGCTTCAATTTCAGCTTTTCTAGCATTACGTACAGAATCACGAACTCTTCTTCGTTCTTCCATCATTTGTTCTCGTTCGTTTTTTCGCTCTTCAACTTCTTGTTCACGTTCGGTTACAGCACCTTCTTCTTCAACGCTTAATTCTTCTTTACGCTCTATTTCTTTTTCTTCACGTTTAGTTTGTGCTTCATCTCGCTTTGCAGCTCGATTTATGCTACGTAAAACAACATCACTAATGTCATTCCGTTCTGCTGCAAAAAGCATTACAACGTCTGCAGATTTGTCAAAGATAAAGTCATATTTTTTATTTTCAGCAATTTCTTGAACAATATTAAATACTTGATCTTGAATAGGTTGAACTAGTTGGCGTCTTTGAATCATTAAATCGCCATTAGGACCAAATCGGTCTTGTTGGTAATCTAAAATTTCGTCTTCTAATATTTTTATTTCTTCTTCTCGTTCTTCAATAAGTTCATTAGTAAGTAGTACACGTTCATTGCTTAAATTAAGCTTCATTTGTTCTACTTCTTTGGTTTTTTTCTCAATATCTTTTTTCCATCGTTGCACCTTTCCTTCCAATTGTATTGAAGCCTCTTTGTATTCGGGAACATTTTCAAGAATATATTCCATATCTATATATCCAATACGTGCGCCGCGTTGCGCTTGTGCTGCAAATCCAAAACCTAATAGGATAACTGATAAAAAGAGTAGCTTGTTCGTCTTCATAGTTGTTGGTTGTTAGTTAAGAAAATATCGTGCCAAAATTAAAATTGTTGTCCAAGAATAAAATGAGTTTCCCATCCACTAGGCTCTATGCCGCCAAGAATAGGGTCAAATCCATACCCAAAATCAATACCCAATAATCCAAATGCCGGCATAAATATACGTAATCCTACTCCGGCAGATCTTTTTAACTCAAAAGGGTTATAATCCCTAAAGCCATTAAACGCGTTTCCTCCTTCAGCAAAAGTTAATGCATAAATAGAGGCAACTTGCTTTAAGGTAATAGGGTACCGTAATTCTAACGAAAATTTATTGAAAATGGTATTTCCATCCTGTCCTGATAACGATTGGTTAGGATATCCTCGCAACTGAATTACTTCACGGCCATCTAAACTAAAAGATCCTAAACCATCACCTCCTACAAAAAAGCGCTCAAAAGGAGGAATACCTCTATCTTGGTTGTATGCTCCTAAGAAACCGAATTCAGTACTACTTTTTAAAACTAACTTATCGATTAGGTTTGTGTACCAATCTCCTTTAAATTTTATCTTATAATATTCAAGAAACTTAAATCGCTCTTGATCAATGTCGGCAATCCTATTTTGTGCTGCTCTAAACCCTGAGTTGTTATTAGAAACTTGTGAGAGTTGATCTCGCTCATTCTTTAATTCGCCATAATCAACACCATTAAAAGCCGAATATGGGAATGTTAATTTTGCAGAGATACTAAAATCGGAACCAGTTACCGGATAAATAGGGTTTGTAGCAGTGTTATTACGGCTAAGACCTATTGTATAGGCTAAGTTGTTTGAGTATCCATCCCCAAAGGTAAATAGTGAGGTATTATAATTTTTTAAGTTGTAATGCTGAAAACTGATGGCTTGTGACAATTGAAAGAAATCATCTGGCCATTTTAAACGTTGTGCAATCCCTACTGAACCTCCCGTAATTAAGAACCTTCTGTTTTTGTCGACATCTCTAGTTTGATAGTTATAGAGGTATTGTATGGTATGAGAGAATGAAGTGCTTAATTGTACAGGTTTTTTTCCGCCCAACCATGGTTCGGTAAGGGAAAGACTATATGTTTGGTAAAAACTACTGGCCTGTGCCCGTAGCGAAAGTTTTTGGCCATCTCCCATGGGTAAAGGCTTGTAGGCATCCTTGTTGAATATATTTCGAAGAGAGAAATTATTAAAAGAAAGTCCTAATGTACCTACAAAGCCACCGCCACCGTAACCACCTTGCAGTTCTACTTGGCTGGCACCCTTTTCAACTACTGAATATTCCAAATCAACGGTACCGCTATTGGGATCCACGTTTTTGAAGTTTGGAGATAACTGTTCGGGGTCAAAATAACCTAATTGGCCTAATTCACGGACCGTACGTACTACGTTTCGTTTGCTGTATTTTTGACCTGGACGGGTTCTTAGCTCTCTATAAATAACGTGGTCGTTTGTTTTGTCGTTCCCTACTACGGTTACGTGATCAAAATAAGCTAGCTTACCTTCTAAGATACGTATCTCGAAATCGATGGTGTCATTGCGAACGGCAACTTCAACAGGATTTATTTTTGAAAATAAGTACCCATTGTTTTGGTATAAGTTAGTAAGGTCTTCGGCTTCTGGATTTTCAACATCAGCAATACGTTCTTGAAGTAGTATTCCATTGTAAGTTTCGCCTTTGCCAATACCTAATACCTGCCGTAATTGACTGTCTGTATACACACTATTTCCTATAAAACGAATGTTTCCAAAGTAATACTTATCACCTTCTTCTACATTTAATTTTAAGGCTATATTCTTTTCGTCTTTAACTAGTAATGTGTCGCTGATAATACGAGCGTCACGATATCCATTTGCTTTATATTTTTTAATAATAGAAACTTTATCTTCTTCAAAGCCTTCCTTGGTGTATTTAGAGCGTTTAAAAAGTCTTAAAAAGAATTTTTGTTTCGTCTCTTTCATGGTTCTGCGCAGTTTGACATCTGAAAACTGCTCATTTCCTTCAAAATCAATATCGGAAACCTTTACGCGTTCCCCTTTATCGATTTTTATAGTCATGTTTTTTGCCACTTCTTGACCGGTTGAATCTATATAAGGTGTTTGGCTAATAATCACTTGTGTGTTTAAGAAGCCATCTTCTTTATACTTATTCTTTATTTTGTTTTTGGTGGTAGTGATTAGGTTGTTGGTGATTTTTGTACCAGGGGCTAACTCATTTTCCTTAAGAATGTCTTTTTTCTTTCTTTTTTTAATCCCTTCTATAGTAACTGTATTAAGCTTTGGCAGTTCTACAATATGCAGTTCTAAGTCTGCTTTGTCGCCATCAATATTAGTTACATAAAATGCGATGTCACTAAAAAGATTTTGCTCCCATAGTTTTTTAGTTACAGCGCTTAGTTTTTCGCCAGGAATATAAATACGATCACCGGTTTTAAGGCCAGTAAATGCGATTACAGTTTGCTCGTTAAAGCTTTGTTCGCCTGTAACCTCTATTTTATTTATAGTGTATTTTTTACCGCTGTCCAAGTCCCTTTGCTGGGCTGTAAGGGAAAAAACCGTTGCTACGGTAAATAGGACTATACAATAAACTTTTTTGTAGGATTGTAACAATAGGGTATTATTTAAGTTGTTCACTTGTCTTTCCAAATCTTCTTTCTCTGTTTTGATAATTTAATATTGCTTCAAAAAGATGGTTCTTTCTATAATCTGGCCAAAGTGTGTCTGTAAAATACAATTCGGCATAAGCAATTTGCCATAATAAGAAGTTACTAATACGTTGTTCACCACTAGTGCGTATTAATAAATCTACATCTGGCAAATTTTGCGTGTAAAGATGATTATTTATAACCGTTTCGTCAATATTTTCCGGCGAAATTAGGTTATTTTTAACTTTATGGCTAATCTCTTTGATGGTTTTTATAATTTCTTCCCTAGAACCGTAGCTTAGTGCTAACGTCAAGGTCATTCTTGAGTTTTCTTTGGTTTTGTCAATAACGTCTTTTAATTCTCGTTGTGCTTTTTTTGGTAATGCTTCAAGATTACCAATGGCGTTGAGTTTAATGTTATTTTCGTGAAGTGTTTTTATTTCTTTTTTTAGAGAGGAAACTAATAGCTTCATTAATAGCTCTACTTCAATTTTTGGTCGGCTCCAGTTTTCAGTAGAAAAAGCGTATAAAGTTAAATACGGTATATTTATTTCAGCACACGCTTCAACAATCTCTCGAACTGCTTTGGTTCCGCTTTCATGTCCTATAGATCGAAATAATCCTTTTTGCTTGGCCCAACGACCGTTGCCATCCATGATAACTGCTAGATGCTTAGGAAGCTTGTCTTTGTCTATTTGTTCTTTTAAACTCATGGATTAAAAATTACAATAACATGGTTTTCGGCCAAAGGTAACGGTTAAGGTTATTCCGGTAAAAACGTACCAATCGTTATTGTTTGTGTTTCCAAATTTTAAACTTTGGAAGTCCTCTTTGTCATTAACGGGGTTGCTGCCGTCCAAATCATCTGTAAAGGTATATCGGGCACCAATTTCAAAACCTAATACAAACCGATTTGCCAAACTTGTTTTATAACCCACTACCATCGGTATTGCTATATCTGATGCTCCACCATAGCTAGTAATAATACCATCACTATTTTCAAGGGCGTCGTACCAAAAATAGGTGAGCCCTGTGTATAAATAAGGTGTGCTGGCGGGTTTGCCACTATACATGCTAAACTCCCAAAAAGTATATTCCATACCTAGCGAAACTTCGCTCACGGTATTTGAAAAAGACAAACCTCTTTGCTTTCTTCGCCCTTGGTTGGAGTCTGCATCATCGCCTTTAATGTTAGCAACTAATACAGAGGCTCTAAAGGAGTGTCTTGGGCTTCGGTTCCATTTAAAAATACCGCCAAAAGCCAAGCTGTTGGGAGCTATGTAGTTAGTCCGCCCGACATCGCCAATATAATTGGCGCCGCCAATCATTGCACCTACCTCATAGGTTTGTGAATGTGCTAAAAATGTGGTTGTTACTACTAAAATTATGGTCGCGATATACCTCATATACCTTAAAAGTTTGCAAATATAATAATAAACTTCGCTTTATTTAATAATTAGCGAATTACTCTTTGAGAGTTAACAAGTTTTATAGAATTTTATTGTTTAGTTGCGTTTGTCTTCGCCCCATAATAGTTTTTTACGGAGGGTTTTAATAAAACTGTCTTCAGCTAATTGAACCAGCTTAATTGTAAATGAAGCTCTGCTAATATGGATGGTCGTGTTATTTTCTAGCGTAGCGATTCGGGAATCTAATGAAACTAAATACGATTTTTCCCTTCCGGAAACTTTCAGTGTAAGCTTACTGTCGTCTGGTAATACCAAAGGGCGAGCATTTAGATTATGCGGGGCAATGGGTGTGATTACAATGTTTTTTGCACTCGGTTCTATAACAGGACCACCACAGCTTAAAGAATAACCGGTGGATCCGGTAGGGGTGGCAACAATTAATCCGTCAGACCAATAAGAAGTAAGGTGGTTTCCGTTAACATCGGTTTCCACTTTAATCATGGAGGTTGTGTTTTTCCGGTTGACGGCAATTTCATTTAAGGCAAAGTTTAACGTGGGTTTTATCTCCGTGTTTTTAGGAGTCGTAGAAATAGTAAGCAAGCTTCTTTCAGAAATTAAATAATCCCCATCGAGTATTTGCGACAGGCTTTGGGTTATTTCTTCTTTTTGAATAGTAGCTAAAAAACCTAGTCTTCCTGTGTTTATTCCAACAATGGGAATATCAAGATCTTTCACAAAGGTGACCGATTTTAATATAGTTCCATCCCCGCCTATGCTGAAAAAAAGGTCATACGACTCATCTAATTCTGTAAAGGTTTCAAAGGTTGAAAAATTCCGGGTGATTTCATTATTCATATTAATGATATCCAGAAAATTTTCTTCAATAAATACCGACACATTTTTACTTTTCAGCGCATCGAGAATTAACTGAATATACGTTTCAGAATTTTTATGATAGAACTGACCGTAAATCCCTATTTTCATTAACTTACATGTTTAAATATTTGTTTAAATAATCGGAACGCTCCTTTAAGTCTTTTAAAAACTTATCCTCCTCGTGGTTGCTAATTACTGTATAGTTGTACCGTCTAAAAGTTTGCACAATGGCGTTCATCCCCGTATGTCCAATTTTTATGGTAGCCTGCATTTTGTCGTTTTCAATTTTTGAAACAAAAACACCAAAAATCCGGGTTCCATTACTTTCTACAATTTGGCAAATTTCACTAAAAGAATAATCGTTTAATCCTTTTTCAACTACAATAATTGCCCCAGCTTCATTTAAAAAAGGGGTGTTGTTAAAAAGACTCATAATATCGCCTAATTCATAATAACCAATGTAGTTATTGTCATCATCTAAAATAGGCATGATGTTGGTGTTGTGAAGCGCAAAAGCTTCTAATATATCGAGCCAATTAGTGGTTTTTCGAACAAAAAAGCCTTCTAAAGCATATTGATAGTCACTTAAATTTTTGTCATTATCAAAACAATGAGCGTCCGTTTCAGAAAGACAGCCGATGTACGTATTGTCTTTTTTTACAGGAATATGTGTGTAGGTAAGATTGTTAAAAGCTTTTTGCACCTTTTTAATATTTGAAGAAATATCAAAAGGCGAAACATCGTCTAATATGTAATTCAGTGTATCCAAAATAGCCGTTTTATGTGCAAATTACTTAAAATATAAATGGAAAAGCCTCTCGAACCTTTGTATTTTTGTTAATCTTAAACTAAGAAAATGACAAAATTAAGTGTAAATATTAACAAAATTGCGACCCTTAGAAATGCGCGTGGTGGCAACGTGCCTAATGTTTTGCAAGTAGCAAAAGATGTGCAGGCTTTTGGAGCAGAAGGTATCACAATTCACCCTAGGCCCGATGAACGTCACATTCGCTATCAAGATGCGTACGACCTTAAATCTATTGTGACGACCGAGTATAATATTGAAGGAAACCCTATCAAAAAATTTATGGATATGGTCCTGCAAATTAAACCTACGCAGGTAACCTTAGTGCCAGATTCGGTAGATGCCATTACCTCAAATGCTGGATGGGATACTGTAAAACACGCAGCTTATTTAGCGGAACTGATTTCAGAATTTAAAAACAATGGCATTCGGACTTCCATTTTTGTGGATCCTACTTTAGATATGATTGAAGGAGCTGCTAAAACGGGTGCCGATAGAATTGAACTATACACTGAAGCGTTTGCTGAAGGATTTGAAAATGGAGATAAAACTGCAGTAAAACCATATACCGATTGTGCTGCTTTAGCGCATCAATTAGGGCTCGGTATAAATGCCGGTCATGATCTTTCCTTAGAGAACATTAAATTTTTTAAAGAGAATGTACCGCATTTGCAAGAAGTATCTATTGGGCATGCTTTAATTTGCGAAGCCATTTACCAGGGATTAGAACCTGTAATTAAACAATATTTAGAAAAACTGACATAATGGAAGTATTACACTCACAAATTTTAGGCGAAGGAACCCCTTTTTTGATTCTTCACGGTTTTTTAGGGATGAGCGATAATTGGAAAACCCTCGGAAATCGTTTTTCTGAAGCTGGTTACCAAGTCCATCTTATCGATCAGCGAAATCACGGCAGAAGTTTTCATGATGACACACATAATTATCAGGCTATGGCTGAAGACGTAAAAAATTACTGTGATCATCATAATCTTGAAGAAATTATCTTATTAGGCCACTCTATGGGCGGAAAAACAGCGATGCAATGTGCAACTGCATATCCTGGATTGGTATCAAAACTTATCGTTGCAGACATAGCACCCAAACAGTATCCGCAACACCATCAAGATATTTTAAAAGGGTTAGCTTCTTTAGATTTTTCTGAAATAGAAAGTCGTTCTCAGGCCGATAAAGAATTAGCTGAATATGTAAAAGAAAAAGGCGTTCGTCAATTTTTGTTAAAAAATTTATACTGGAAAAACAAAGGAGAACTAGCTTTACGAATGAACCTTCCTGTGTTGACTAAAAATATAAATGAAGTAGGCGAGCCATTAAGTAAAGAAGCTATTTTTAAAGGCGACACCTTGTTTATAGGCGCTGAAAACTCGGGGTACATTCAGCAAATGGATGAAATTATAGTCAAAAAACACTTTCCAAAAGCTAAAATCGAGATCATAAAAAATGTAGGACATTGGCTTCACGCAGAAAATCCTGACAAATTTTATGAAAATGTTGTGAATTTTTTATAACATTGTAAAGACAATTTACTATGTATGCATAATAAATCGTAAAATTGGTATAATTTTATATCAATAAATTTAATTTAACCCAAATAAATTATGAAGAAAGTAGTTCTACTTGCCGTATTTGCACTTGCTACGGTAGTAACCTATGCCGGCGGTTATCGCGTTAGCTTGCAAGGTAACAAAGCTCTAGCTATGGGGCACACTGGTGTTGCTGTGGTAAACAGTGCCGAAAGTGTGTTTTTTAATCCCGCTGGATTAGTGTATTTAGAAAATAAATTAAGCATTTCAGCAGGTGTTAGTGGCGTGTTCTCTACAGTTGCTTACCAAAATGAAGCACTTGGAACCTATGCTGAAACTGATAATCCAATAAGTACGCCCTTATATTTGTATGCTTCTTATCAAGCAACCGATTGGTTGGCATTTGGATTAGGAATTTATACACCTTACGGAAGTACTGTTGAATATGAAGACGATTGGGCAGGTTCGCACTTAGTGAACAGTATTGATCTACAAGCTATTTTCATTCAAGGAAGTGTTTCCTTAAAAGTAAATGATAAATTTAGTGTTGGTGGTGGTCCAATTTATGTAACTGGAGCTGTAAACTTCAATCGAAACCTGTCAAGATCATTAACCGATTTAGAAGGAAATCGTTCTGAAGTTACTATTGACGCAACAGGAGTTACCAATTGGGGATGGACAGCAGGATTTATGTTTAACCCAACCGATAATTTACGAATTGGTGCCAATTACCGTTCTGAAATTATTTTGGAAGCTGAGAATGGAGATGCTGATTTTGAAAATGTACCAAATTCACCTTTAACACCATTTGTTGATACTCAATTTGACGCTTCATTACCATTACCAGCAGAATTAACCGTTGGTTTAAGTTATGAGTTCTGTGAAAAATGGACGTTTGCTTTTGATTTCAACCGAGCTTTTTGGGATGTATATGAATCATTGAATATCGATTTTGCAAACCCACAGGTGCCAGATTCTGAAAACTTACGTAATTATAAAAACTCATCATCGTATCGTTTTGGATTACAATATGATGTAACAAAGATGTTTACACTGCGTGCAGGCTATTACTTCGATGAAACCCCAGTTCGTGATGGTTATTTTGCACCAGAAACGCCAAGGAATGATAGTAACGGCTACACAGCTGGTCTTACTGTAAACGTAGGAGAGCATTTCCAGATTGATGCTTCGTTCTTATACCTTCACTTTAAAGAAGTAGATGCTTCGTATGATTATTACTTTGATCAAGGAGTTCGAGCCCCTTTTAGTGGAACCTATAAATCTAGTGCTTTTGTACCTGGATTAGGAGTGTCTTACAAACTGTAATTGATAAAAAATTGAAAACAATGAAAAATACTATAAATATATGTTTAGGCTTGCTTGCCATTGGGTTTGTAAGTTGTGAACCAGAATTTGATAATCCTGTAAATGAAGAAGGATTTTATGACAGCGGAAGTGCCGATTTTTCTAATTATGTAGCAGTTGGTAACTCGTTAACGGCCGGATTTGCAGATGGAGCACTGTATATAACAGGGCAACAAAATTCATATCCAAATATTATGGCTGGTCAATTTGAGTTTGCTGGCGGCGGTGAGTTTACACAACCATTAGTCAATGATAATTTAGGAGGGTTACTGTTGAATGGAACCCAAATAGCAGATAATCGTTTTGTTTTATCGGTTGGTCCTGATGGAAATAGAGCTCCTGTACTTTTAGAAGGAGAACCAACAACTGAAGTAACGAATGGCCCAACAGGTCCATTTAATAACATGGGTATCCCAGGCGCAAAAAGTTTTCATTTAGCTGCTCCTGGCTATGGGAATGCTGCTGGAATTTTATCGGGAGCTGCCAATCCATATTTTGCTCGTATTGCTACTAGCGCAAATACAACAGTAATTGCAGATGCAGCTTCACTAAGTCCAAGTTTTTTCACATTGTGGATTGGTAATAACGATATTTTAAGTTACGCAACTTCGGGAGGTGTTGGTGTTGACCAAACAGGGAATATAGATCCATCAACCTATGGACCTAATGATATAACAGATCCTAATGTTTTTGCTTCCGTGTACAGTCAAGAAGTTGATGCATTAGCTGCAAGCGCTTCGGGAGGTGTGCTAATTAATATTCCTGATGTGTCTTCAATTCCTTATTTTACAACAGTCCCTACGCAAGCTATTCCATTAGATGCTGCTACTGCGGCAGCTGTAAATAGTCAGTTTGCCCTATATAATGCACAGGTGTTGCCTGGGTTGGTTGCAGCAGGCTTTATAAGCCAAGAGGAAGCAACTGCTAGAATGATAAACTTTTCTGCTGGGCAGAATTTTCCAATCATGACGGATGATGATTTAACTGATATTACACCGATTTTAATAGCACAAGGTATTCCGGCTGATACTGCCGCACTTTTAGGACAGTTAAGACAGGTGAATAATAATGATTTAATTGTTTTAACGGCTTCATCGGTATTGGGTACTCAAGCAAATCCTGATATTCCTAATAGTATCATTGGGGTGGCTGTGCCATTAGGTGATCAATTTGTGTTGACAGGCGTAGAACAAGGTCGGGTAGCAACTGCTTCGGCTGCATACAATGCAACAATCCAAGGTATTGCAGGTAGTAAAGATTTAGCCTTTGTAGATGCTCGAGCCGCTTTAAGGCAAGTAGCACAAGGAGGCGTTGCCTATAATGGCGGCGTATTAACGTCTGTTTTTGCAACGGGTGGTGCCTTTTCATTGGATGGAGTTCATCCAACACCTAGAGGATACGCATTTACAGCAAATACTATTATTGATGCTATTAATGCAAAATATAATGCAACAATTCCTAAAGTTGAAATAGGGAATTATGCCACAATTACGTTGGCAAATAATGCGCCTACTCAATAAAAATTGGGCTTTAACATATTTAAAGACCGCTTCGGGAAAAATTCTGAAGCGGTTTTTTTTATCTTTATACAAAACTAAATCATGAATACACTTTTAAAACTTCTATTAACAGCAGTTGCTGTTGTTGTATTGGCAAAAATACTTCCCGGTGTTGCGGTAGAAGGATATGTTTCGGCTATTATTGTAGCAATCGTTATCGCCTTGCTTCGGTTTATTGTAAAACCAATTCTTGTAATTTTAACCCTACCTGTTACCATTATTACGTTAGGACTTTTCCTGCTAATAATTAACGCCATTATAATTTTAATGGCCGACTGGTTTGTGGGTGGTTTTGCTGTTACAAACATCTGGTGGGCACTGTTATTTAGTCTTTTACTTTCCTTTTTACAGTCTATTTTATTTTCTTTTTTAGATAAGAAAAAATAACGTGTTGAAATACAGACTATACTATTTGTTGAGTTGCTGAATTTATCTTATTTTTGCATCCCGAATTTTATAGGGTAAATTTTTCAGAAAATGAACATTACAAAAAAAGACATTGATAATTTAAACGCTGTCGTTACAGTGGAAATTTCAAAAGACGATTACTCAGATAAGGTAGCATCCATTCTGAAGAATTATCGTAAAAATGCAGACATTCCAGGTTTTAGAAAAGGCCACGTGCCTATGGGAATGGTTAAAAAACAATATGGAACAGCAATTTTGGTTGAAGAAGTAAACAAACTGCTTCAAGATAGCTTGCACAAGTTTTTAACCGAAGAAAAATTGGACGTATTAGGAAATCCAATTCCTAAAAACGAAAAAGATGTTGACTGGAAAGAAGACGATTTTACGTTTGAGTTTGACCTTGGTTTAGCGCCGCAATTTGATGTTGATGTGAAAGGTAAAAAAGCCGTAACACATTATAAGGTTGTTGCCGATGATAAAATGATTGACAACCAAGTTAAAACTATCCGCAAACAATACGGAAAGTTAATCGCTAAAGATACGGTTGAAGACGGCGATGAAATTACAGGAACGTTTACTTCCGATGAAAAAGATATCGACAATCCGGCTACCTTCAGCACGGAAGATATTAAAGGTAAAAAACAATTAAAAGCGTTAAAAGAAGCTAAAATTGGTGATGTTGTTACCTTAAAAACAAAAGGACTTTTTAACGACGATCACGATAATCAAAAACAATTAGGTGTTCCTCACGAGGATGCGCACGGATTAGATATAGACGTAGATTTTAAAGTTGAGGAAATCAACACGCGTGAAATGGCAGAGCTAAATCAAGAGTTTTTTGATAAACTGTTTGGTGAAGGTGTTGTTACTTCAGAAGAAGAATTAAAAGGAAAAATTAAAGAAGACGCTGAAAAGCAATTTGAGCAACAAAGCGATCAGAAATTATTGAACGATGTTGTTGAAAATTTAATCGAGAATACAAAATTCGATCTTCCAGATGAGTTTTTACAACGATGGATTCAAGTATCCGGTGAGCAACCATTGACCGAAGAAGAAGCGAAAGCGGAATACGAACGTAGCGAAAAAGGATTACGCTATCAGTTAATCGAAGGGAAAATACGTAACGGAAATGAAAGTTTACAGGTTACTTTTGATGAATTGAAAGACCACAGTAAGCAGATGATTAAGGCACAGATGGCCCAGTTTGGAAATGCAAACCCAAGCGACGAAGAATTAGAAGGAATTGCTGCGCGTATCCTTGGCAATGAGGAAGAAGTAAAACGTATGACCGAACAGTTAAATACGACTAAAATGCTTCAGTACTTCAAAGAAAACGCAAAACTGAAAGAAAAAGAAATTTCTTACGACGACTTCATAAAAGAAGCGTCTAAGTAATTCAGCAAAAAAAAAGGTATCTTTAGGCGTTGAATATATGGGTTCAACGCCTAATTTTGTTTAAAGAAAATAGATAAAAAATTTATGGACTACGGAAAAGAATTTAAAGACTTTGCTATAAAAGATCAAGGAGTAAGCAGTATGTATTACGATAAAATCGTAAGTAGTATGAATCCTGTAGGGCTTACCCCAAATATTATTGAAGAACGCCAGATGAATGCAGTGGCAATGGACGTTTTTTCAAGGTTGATGATGGATCGTATTATTTTCCTGGGTACAGGTATTAGCGATCAAGTTGCCAATATAGTACAAGCTCAATTGTTGTTTTTAGAAAGTACAGATGCTTCAAAAGACATCCAAATTTATATTAACTCGCCAGGCGGTAGCGTCTATGCCGGTTTAGGTATTTACGATACCATGCAGTTTATAAAGCCAAACGTGGCAACAATCTGTACAGGAATGGCCGCTTCTATGGCTGCTGTATTGTTGTGTGCTGGTGAAAAAGGAAAACGAAGTGGGTTAACACACTCTCGAGTAATGATTCACCAACCGTTAGGCGGCGCCCAAGGGCAAGCTAGCGATATAGAAATTACAGCTCGCGAGATTGTCACTTTAAAAGAAGAATTATATAAAATTATTGCCAAGCATAGTGGTCAAGATTACGAAAGAGTTTATGAAGACAGTGACCGCGATTATTGGATGAAAGCAGACAAGGCTTTAAAATACGGAATGATCGATGAGATCTTAACCCGTGGATAGAGAAATGTTTGATTACTAAATTTGAAAAAAACTAATATGTCGAAAGAAGAAGGATTAGAATGTTCCTTTTGTGGACGGAAAAAAGCGGAAACTAGCTTGCTTATTGCTGGCCTAGATGCCCATATTTGTGATCGCTGTATAGAACAAGCGCACGGTATTGTGGTAGAAGAAGCCTTACATTCCACAAATAGCGAAATTTCTAAGGATGTAATGCTTAAAAAGCCAACAACTATTAAGGCTTTTTTAGATGATTATGTTATTGGACAGGAGAACACCAAAAAGGTGATGTCTGTTGCGGTTTATAATCACTATAAGCGATTATTACAGCCAAAAAGTGACGATGATATAGAGATACAGAAAAGTAACATCATTATTGTTGGGGAAACCGGAACCGGTAAAACCTTAGTGGCAAAAACAGTAGCGAGGATGTTGAATGTTCCTTTAGCTATTGTAGATGCTACGGTATTGACAGAAGCAGGATATGTTGGGGAAGATGTAGAAAGCATTTTAACTCGCTTATTACAAGCGGCCGATTACAATCTAGAGAAAGCTCAAAACGGAATTGTTTTTATCGATGAAATAGATAAAATTGCCCGTAAGAGCGATAATCCATCCATTACACGTGATGTAAGTGGAGAAGGTGTGCAACAAGCCTTATTAAAACTTTTAGAGGGTACAACAGTAAATGTGCCGCCAAAAGGAGGTCGTAAACATCCGGATCAAAAATTTATTGAAGTAGATACCGAAAACATCCTGTTTATAGCTGGTGGTGCTTTTGATGGTATTGAAAAGAAAATATCAAAACGGCTAAACTTACAAGCGGTTGGGTTTAGTGCTTCCATGAAAGAAGATTCATTAGAGCGTAATAATTTGCTTAAATATATTATTCCGAAGGATTTAAAAGACTATGGTTTGATACCTGAAATAATTGGTCGTCTTCCGGTATTAACGTATATGAATCCGTTGGATAAAAGTACTCTACGTGCTATTTTAACCCAACCTAAAAATGCCATTATTAAACAATACGAGAAATTGTTTGAAATGGATGAAATTGAGTTGGTGATTACTGAAGAGGCACTTAATTTTATAGTAGGAAAAGCTGTAGAGTATAAGTTAGGGGCAAGAGGATTGCGTTCGTTGTGCGAAGCCGTATTAACCGATGCAATGTTTGAAATGCCAGGAACCGATATTAAAGAACTGCATGTAGACAAAGAATATGCTGAAGCAAAACTGAACAAATCGACCATTAAAAAGTTGAAAGCAGTTTCGTAAACTTTTCAGTACATAGTTAAAATAACAAAGCCCCGAAGAAACTACGCTTCGGGGCTTTAAACTAACTTAAACTAATCTAAATATTTTATGGTGTTGCAATAACAGTTTTATTCTTCTTATGAAGAATTTTTTGCTGCATTACTTCTTTTTTGTTCTTTAAGGTATAACCAGCAACTTCAGTTCCGTTTTCTTTAACTGAAACAGCTGTCGCACAAGATGCGGTTGAAAGGATAAGAAATGTTCCTAATAATATGAATGCTAATTTTTTCATCGTTGCTTACTGAGCTATTAATTTGATACAAACCTACTCTGTAAGAAAAAGATTACCAAAACTATTAGTTAAACGGCATTAGAAACTCGTTTAAAAACACACGTTTTTTTCAAAATCGATAAAGTGTAAAAAGTATCGTTTTACAGCACCTAAAATGAAGGTAATTTCGTTAGTTGTTTAAGGAAAGAAGTTCTTCTAGGTAGTTTCTTGTATTCGATAACCTAGGTACTTTATGTTGCCCACCCAATTTATTTTTTTCTTTTAACCAATCGTAAAATAACCGTTCGCGTGCACAATGAATTGTTGGAGCTTTTAACGTTGTATTGTTATTTCGCTTTGCTTCGTAGTCGCTGTTTACTTCTTGTAACGCTTTGTCTAATAATTGAGAGAAAAAATCAAAGTCTTCTGGTGGGGTTTTAAATTCGATAATCCATTCGTGGGCTCCCTTTTCTTTGCCTTCCATAAAAATAGGAGCTGCCGTATAATCTACAATTTCGGTTTGCGTTAAATGGGTTGCTTTTCGTAAGGCAGCTTCTGCATTTTCAATAATCAATTCTTCGCCAAAAGCATTAATATGGTGTTTGGTACGCCCCGTTACTTTAATACGATATGGATTTACAGACGTAAAGCGAATGGTGTCACCAATTTTATAGCGCCATAACCCAGCATTGGTGGTAATAATAATAGCGTAATTTTGATCTTTCTCTACTTCACTTAACGGAATCACTTTTTCTTCAGAAGAACCATAAGAATCCATCGGGATGAATTCATAAAAAATTCCGTAGTCAAGCATTAGCAATAACTCATTGCTACTGTTTTGATCTTGAATGGCAAAAAATCCTTCCGAGGCATTATAGATTTCATAATACCGAAATGTATCGCGGGGTAATAATTTTTTATACTGATCTACATATGGGTCAAAGCTTACACCACCGTGAAAATATACTTCCAGATTGGGCCAGATTTCAAAAAGATTATCTTTTCCTGTTTTTTCTGAAACGGCATTGAGCAAAACCAACATCCAAGACGGTACGCCGGCCAGACTAGTTACTTTTTCGTTGATGGTTTGGCTTACAATAGCGTCGAGCTTGGTTTCCCAATCCCCCATTAACGAAACTTCGTTACTAGGCGTGCTACTGAACTCTGCCCAAAAAGGCATATTATCTATCAATATGGCGGAAAGATCGCCATATACCGTTCCATTATCCTTGTAGAGCTCTTTACTGCCTCCCAGTCGCAATCCTTTTCCTAAAAACAATTGAGAATCGGGATTGTTATTAAGGTACATGCAAAGTAAATCTTTACTCGCTGCATAATGACAATTTTCCAACGACTCATCACTTACCGGGATAAACTTACTTTTAGCATTGGTGGTTCCGCTACTTTTAGCAAACCACTTTATGGGTTTAGGCCAAAAAATATTGCTTTCACCTCTTCGAGCACGTTCAATACGCGCTTCATTGTCTTCGTAAGTTGTAACAGGAATACGGTCGGCAAATTCTCGGTAGGTTTTTATGGAGCTAAAATCATATTCCTTACCAACCTCCGTATTTTTAGCTTTATCTAATAAGCTGTGTAACAGTTCTTCTTGTACTTCCATGGGGTATTTCAGAAACAGGTCTATTTGATGAAACCGTTTCTTTAAAAACCAGGAGGCAATGGAGTTTACTATGGGGATTGGCATATTTTAACCTATCTTTAAAGCATAAAAATAGTAATTTTCTTTTTATGAAGTATGAAGGTGTGTTAACAAAAATGAAAACGGAGAATGGGTCGCCCATTCAATACTACTTGGTGTTTGAAAATGACTTCCTCAATGTCAATCAATTACTCGATAAAAAAGTATCCATAAATTTTCTGAAATTTCAATGTCTTAACTGCAGTTTGGAGAAAAAAATATACCGTCAGGGGTTCTGTTACGACTGTTTTTATGAAATTCCCCAAGCGGCCGATTGGATTATGAAACCTGAATTGAGCACTGCACATCTAGATAAAGAAGATCGTGATTTAGAATACGAAAAAAGTGTGCAATTAAAACCGCACATTGTGTATCTGGCAAATAGCAGTAATGTAAAAGTTGGGGTAACACGAAAAACGCAGGTGCCAACCCGCTGGATCGATCAAGGAGCACACGAAGCTATTGAGATTGTAGAGGTTCCCAATCGCTATCTTGCCGGAATAACCGAAGTAGCCTTAAAAGATCATGTAGCCGATAAAACCAATTGGCGAACTATGCTCAAAAACGATATCAAGGATGAAAATTTAGTGGAATGGCGCAATAAACTAAAACAATACATTCCTGATGAAGCGAAGGAATATTATCTAGAGAACAACACGGAAACTAATTTAGAATTCCCGGTACTGCAATATCCAACAAAATTAAAAAGTTTGAATTTGCAGAAAACACCTTTTTATGAAGGCGTTTTAAAGGGGATAAAAGCGCAATACTTAATTTTTGAAGACAATACTGTTTTTAACGTGCGAGGATACGAAGGATATGTAGTTGAAATTTCGGTTGGGTAAATAATAAAACTTCAACTGTAATCTCGACGATAGGAGAGATCCCATCCTGCTTCAAGTTTCAGGTTGTTTTTTGCTCGATTTCAGACTTGAGACTATTTTTTTGAGAAATAAAATTTGTGATTTGTTTTCTTTGGAATTTTATTCGAGCAACATTCTTATAAATTGAACCACAGACCCGACAACTAAAGCAATACCAATAATGTTATAAACTAAAGGGCGTTTTTTATGTTTCCGTTCTTTGAGTTTATCGCTCATTTTTCCGTAGAAATACAGCGTGGTAACTTTTCCGAAGAAAATACCGACAAAAAATAAAACAAGATTTAATATCGGACTAAATTTTGAAAGTGAGAACAAATACATGTTCGCTAGACTAATCAATAAAATCCAAAAAATCAACGCCGGCGGATTTATAAGTGCCAGTAAAAATCCTTTCCAAAAATTACCAACTTTCCATTTTTCAGAAAGTGGATTTTGAAAATCAACCTTAAACCGTTCTCGAAGTAACACTAAAACCCCAATTACAAAAAATAGAAAAACAATAGAATACTGTAACCAACGGTTTTCTTCAAAAAAGTCAGTGAACATCCGGCTGTAATTAAGTGCAATAAAAGATAAAAAAACACTACCCAAACCAGCACCTAGCGTAATGCGTAAACTTTTTTTAAATGACTGTTCCAAAGTTGTCGTTACCACAGCCACATTAGAAGAACTGGCAGGAATGGCACCTAAACCAGAAGCTAAAAAGCCGGTTAGTAAAAAAACTAACAGCATAATGATATCGTACACCATGTATTGTTGAGGTTGAAATTATTTATTGGGTTAATATAGGACTTGTCCTTTTAAAAAAGCTAAGGAATAACTAAAAATTAATTACCCTGTTTGGTCGTATCTTTCTTCTTTCCGCCAAAAATACCTCCTAAAATATCTTTTACAACTTTACCAGTATTTTGTTGCGTCTGTGTCTGGGTCTGCGTTTGTGTGGAATCTTTTTTATTACCTTCACCTAAAAGATCTCCCAAAATATCAGTGCCTTTGTCTTTAAGTTCTTGTTTCTGTTTTTCAATTAGACGTTGGGTAAGTTCGGTAACAGCTGCTTTAGTATTTACTGAAACGGATGGATTATTAATAGACCCAACGATGTTAACGGGAACACTTACGGTTACATTATTAGCATTGGCCGGATCTAATTTTGCTAATAAGTTAGCGACTTCACCACCCAAATATTTTCCTGGAACATCTAGTTTAGCACTGTAATTAATGCTTTTATCTAGCCCATGACTTCCGCTTACGGCCACATTGATTCCTTTTACATCAAAATCGAATGGTTGTACTTCAATATTTCCGTTATTGAATTTTAAAACGGTACTTACGTCGCGTAGGCTTAGTTTGTCTAAATTCAGAAAAGAAACTTTTTCACCTAATTTTGAAAGTAGCGGCATTTGGCTTTTGTCAACTTCAGCTGTTAAAATTTCCGCTATAGCATTTCCTGCCAAAGTAGAAAGTTTAGGGGTTAAGTCTTCCGTTAGTTCCCCGTTTAATTTCAACGTTGTATTTAGATTACCCTGTAACGCTTTTGCGATAGGCGCTAAATATTGAAGCATATCCAAACCTTGGAACGATTGCTCAATGTCTATTTTGCTTAAATCCAAATCCATTGCAAAGGTCGGTGTTTTGGTTTTGGTCGAAACATTTCCGCCCAAAGCAATGCGACCCCCAAAAATATTTGAGGTAACGTTACTAAGCGTCACTGTTTCATTTTTAATGGTCGCTGTTCCTTTTACATTGGTTAAATTTAGATTGTCGTAAATAACCTTATTTGCTGTAAAGTTTAAAGTTGCATCTAAAAAATCGGGAATTTGAATCGCTTCTTTCGCAGCTTTATTTTGAGTTGTTGTTTTTTCTTCGGAAGAAGTTTCAGCTTTCTTACTATCTGTTTCCGAAGCCATAAAATCGTTTACATTAAAGGTGTTAGATTGAACGTTGAATGTCCCTTTTAAATCCTGTTTAGACATAATCCACGGAATTAAATTCTGCATTGTTCCGGTAGCCGAAACATCCGTCTTTCCTGTGGATGCTTTAAAATCGTTCAACTTAATATTTCCGGGGGTAAAGGAGACATTAGCATTGGCAATTTTCAATTCATTTTTAAAAGCTGCATCATTGTAATTAAAGCCGGACAAGCTTGCCGTACCCGAACTTTTAATGTTTTGGTACTGCTCTTTCTCGATGGATTGCATATCAAAACTGGTCGTAACATCGGCTTTAAATACTCCGCTGAGGTTTTGTTCCATTTCAATAGGCACTATTTTTTCAATGTTCGCCAGATTGATGGTTCCTTTAAGTGCCATATTTACCAAGGCGTTTTCAGTTAGGTTTTTAATACTTCCGTTTGCCGAAAATACTTCGTTGTCAATTTTAAAGGTAAGGCCGCCGATATTCAGGTAGGTGTCTTTTACCAAGCCAGTTTCATTTTTTAAAATAGCATCAATATGGATGTTTTGAACAGCTTTCGGCAAATCGGGATATTTAAACGAAGCATTGTCACTTTGCACACTGATGTCCATTTTCGGGATGTAGGTATCATCGATTACGCCTTTTAGCATTCCGTTTACAGAAAAGTTTCCGGTGGTGGTAACGCCATCGAGGTTTTTCACGTATTCTTTTGGAATGACTGCTAAGAAATTTTTAAAGTCAGAAGATGGAGTTTTAAAGGTTAAATCGATTTCGTTATTATCTTCGTTTACCTTTACAAAACCATCGAACGTAAGCGGAAGCTCATTGATTTTAGCTTCGTTTTCCAGAAAGGTATATTTCTGGTTTTTTAAATCCATTTGAAAATCGGCGTCGAGCGATACCGTGTTATCATTTAGATACTCAATGTCTTCGATTTGTAAGGAAACTAGGGCGTTGGTTTGTGTTTCCAATTCTGAAACATCCAATGAAAAATCACCAGTTCCTTCGTGATTTAAATCTTTTAAGATTAAAAACGTCTGCGTCGCTTCATCTAAATAATTGATACGCGAATCATTAATCTCGTAGTGTTGAAGGTCGAATGTAAACCCTTCACTGCTAGTGGAAGTTTCGGTTTGGTTTTGAGTGACCGGCGCATCGTCTTTTATAGCAATATCGTAATTGGCATTGCCTAACGAATCTACTTTAATATTGATAAGTGCTTGGTCTAACTGCAAGGCGTAGACAATAATGGGGTCATCTCCGCTTTTAAACAATTGCGTAATGCCCATATCGAGTTTGATGGACTTTCCTTTTGCCAACGTATCGCCTGCAAAAGGAGCTTTGTTAACCACGCTAAAATCGTTGATTACTACCGCAGCATCTGGGAAGCTTTTAAATAAACTTAAATCCATGCTTTTCCATTCCACAGTGGCGTTAAGGTTTTGGTTGATGTTTTTCTTCAACAATTTTTCCAGCGAACCTTTAAATAGAAATGGAGCAGCTAGTAGTAATAAAACGAGTACAACTACTATAATTCCTGCTATTTTTAAAAACTTTTTCATAAGTATATTTAAGATGGCGCCATTTTATAAGCTTGGCACTTAACTTTGTTATTTGTGGCTTCGATACGTTTCTCATTCTTCGAAACACTCAGCCACCACTTTTCTTTATTCTATATTCGTGGCTTCGGTACGTTCTTCGTTCCTCAGAACACTCAGCCACCTTTAGTCTATATTCTATTCGCTAAATTCTATATTCTTTTTTTCCTCTTCTTCATACATTTCAATCTCTTCTCCCATTTTCAGATCAAATCGTTTTCGTAGTGCAAATACAGCACCATATAAAAAGGGTGTGTCACAGACTGCGACCAATACTTTGAATAAAAATCCGCTTAGCAGCAAACCGCCAAATAGCGCCCAATCAATTTTTCCAAAGCTGCACAGTAAGAATAAAACGGTAAAGGTGTCTATAAACTGCGAAAAGAAGGTTGAAAAGTTGTTTCTAATCCAAAGGTGTTTTCCTTTGGTGACGCGTTTCCAAAAGTGAAATATCTGAATGTCGATATATTGAGCAAACAAATACGCCATCATCGATGCTAGTACAGCAATTGCAGTAGCACCAAACACTTTGTTGAACAAGGCATCGTCAATCGGGCTCCAATCGGTTGCGGGAACAGCCGCCGAAGTATAGATAATCAATAAGGAAAAGAACGATGCAAAAATACCTGCGGTCACCACTTGATTCGCTTTTTTCTTTCCGTATACTTCGCTGATAATATCGGTGATTAAAAATGTGATCGGGTAGGGAAGGATACCAACGGAAATTTCAAAGGTGTAGATTCCGAAAAAATCCCAATAAAAAAATTTTTGGAATATTAAGTTGGAAACCACCAATGAAGCGATAAATAAGGCGCCTAAAATCAAATAGATGCGCTGTGCCGATAAAAGGTCTTTGCGTTTTTTTATTTCCACGTATTCTTTTAAACAAACAAATTTAGTGGTCAGTATTTTTCTTTTCCTTAATTTCGTCTTAAATTAGTGAGACTGCGCAACGGAGTTTTATTATTATCGTAATAGTTTTCTAAATAAATATTTCATTAAACCTCTTTTTAACATATACTTATCGCTAGGAACGAATCTAGGAAATAAATTTGAAAATTTACAGCAAGCCATTCAATCGATCTACGAAGATGTGGGTACTGTCGTTAAAATTTCTCCTGTTTACAAAACGCCTGCGATGGGTTTTGAAGGCGATGATTTTTTAAACTGTGCGATTCACGTTCAGAGCCTGCTTTCTCCTATAAAAATATTAGAAACCATTCTTTCTATTGAATTAAAAATGGGAAGAGAACGAAAAAAAGCTGGTGAATACACGTCGCGACCTATCGATATTGATATTCTACTTATTGACGATTTGGTAAAAGAAAGTACTAAACTTACGGTGCCGCATCCTGAAATGCAAAACCGAAAGTTTGTATTACAGCCCTTAGCAGATTTAAATGCGCAACTAGAACATCCCATTTTTCAGAAAAAAATTATAAAGCTACTAGCGGAAACTTCAGATAAAAGTCAACTAGAGAAACAATCCAAATGGTTGGTCAACCCGAAGAGTGATTACGATATTTCTACTTTTAATTATATTGCTATTGAAGGAAATATTGGCGCTGGAAAAACAAGTTTGGCCACGCAGATGGCAACCGATTTCAATGCAAAACTGATTTTAGAACGTTTTAAGGACAATCCTTTTTTGCCTAAATTTTATAAAGATCAGCAACGGTATGCGTTTCCGTTAGAAATGTCGTTCTTGGCAGATCGCTACCAACAGTTATTGGAAGATATTAAGCAATTTGATTTATTCAAAGAATGTGTGATAGCAGATTACGATGTCTATAAATCGCTGATTTTTGCAAAAGTTACTTTAGCGGAAGAAGAGTATGCATTGTATAAAAAATTGTTTCATTTAATGCACAAAGAACTGCCCAAACCCGATGTGTATATCTACCTGTATCAAAATACAGACCGATTGCTGGAAAATATTAAAAAACGAGGTAGAAAATACGAACAAAGCATTGAAGCTGATTACTTAAAAAAGATAAATGACGGCTATTTGGAGTTTATCAAAAATCAACACGATGATAGCATCAAAATAATTGATATTTCAGAATTAGATTTTGTGAAAAACAGAAGAGATTACTTGGCTATATTAAAGCAGATTGTGGGGTAGGATTGGGCTTTCGGTTGCCGGAGGTTTCGATACTTTTCAACGAAGTTGAAAAACTCAACCACCTTTGCTCAGTCAATTTATTTAATTTAGAAGCCAAGTTTTAGGTGGTTGAGTGCTTCTCTTTCAGTGAAATGCAGTGCGCTGAGTTTATCGAAGTGTATCGAAACCACCGGAAATTCCGTTACTTTTTTAGCTTACTAAAAAAGTCCCAAACCACAACACCAACACTTACAGAGATATTCAACGAATGTTTGGTGCCATATTGCGGAATTTCAATTACCGCATCACTAGCCGAAACTACTTTTTGTTGTACTCCTTTTACTTCGTTACCAAAAACCAAAGCGTACGTCATTTCTTTTTGAAGGGAGAAATCTTCTAGTGAAACAGTGAGTTCTGCTTGTTCAATAGAAGCTACAAACACTCCATCATCTTGCAGCTTTTTAATAACATCCTCAGTGTTTTCAGCATATTCCCATTCTACACTATCGGTAGCGCCCAACGCTGTTTTTTGGATGTCTTTATGCGGTGGTTTTGCTGTAATACCACACAAGTAAATTTTCTTTACTAAAAAAGCATCCGCCGTACGAAATACCGAACCAATGTTATTGAGACTTCGAATGTTATCAAGTATTATGATAAGCGGTGTTTTATCGGCTTCCTTAAATTCGGAAGGGGAAATCCGTTCCAGTTCGCTGTTTTTTAGTTTTCGGTTTTGCATAACTTCTTTTATATGTAAAAGTAAGAAATATAAAATCCTTTTTTGTTAATTCAGATTTTGATTGTTTGTTGATAAAAGCCAACAACTTATAGGGTTTAATTTTATGGAAAACACGCCCATTTCGTTATTTTTACAGAATACTATTGAACTATTATGGCCAAGAAAGTAACCCCTTTAATGAAACAATACAATGCCATCAAGGCAAAGCATCCAGATGCTTTATTATTGTTTCGCGTAGGCGATTTTTACGAAACTTTTGGAGAAGACGCTGTGCGTGCTGCCAAAATATTGAGCATTACTTTAACGGCTCGAAATAATGGCGGTGATAATATAGAATTAGCGGGTTTCCCGCATCATTCTTTAAATACCTATTTGCCTAAATTGGTGAAAGCGGGTTGTCGGGTTGCTATTTGTGATCAATTGGAAGATCCCAAACAAACTAAAACCATCGTAAAACGGGGCGTAACTGAATTAGTAACACCTGGCGTATCGCTTAACGATGATATCTTAGAGTCTAAGTCCAACAACTTTTTGGCTGCGTTGCATTTCAACTCTCGTGAAAATGGGAATCTTGGGATTGCGTTTTTAGATGTTTCCACGGGAGAGTTTTTAACTTCGGAAGGAAATGTGGAATACATTGATAAACTGCTTCAGAACTTTAACCCTTCTGAAATTCTTTTCAGCAAACAAAAAAGAAAGCAATTTTCCGAAGCCTTTGGCGATCACTATCACACCTTTCATTTGGAAGATTGGGTGTTTCAAATAGATTATGCTTCAGAAACGCTGAACAAACATTTCGACACTAAAAACTTAAAAGGGTTTGGTATTGATCATCTGGAACGTGGTATTATTGCTTCTGGTGCTGCGTTGCATTATTTAGATGAAACACGGCACAATAAACTACAACATATAACCAAAATTGCCCGTATCGCTGAAGAAGAATACGTGTGGATGGATCGCTTTACCATCCGGAATTTGGAGTTGTATCATTCCAATCAACAAAATGCAGTAACCTTGTTAGATGTTATCGATAAAACAATTTCGCCCATGGGTGGCCGCATGTTGAAACGGTGGATGGCGCTTCCACTTAAAAACAGCGAAGCCATAAACCGGCGTCATGAAGTGGTGAGTTATCTACTCGATAACAAGAAAGTTTTAACGCGTACCCAGCAACATTTAAAGAAAATGGGCGATTTAGAACGCCTTATTTCAAAAGTAGCAACGGGTAAGATTAATCCGCGGGAAGTTATTCAGCTTAAAAACTCGTTGGAAGCGATTATTCCTATAAAAGCTGAAGCGTTACAAGCCGAAAACGAGTCGATGCAAGTAATTGGCGAACAATTAAATGACTGCGAATTACTTCGGAAAAAAATAAAAGAAACAATTGTTGAAGAAGCACCTGTTAATATTTTAAAAGGACATGCTATTGCTGAAGGTTTCTCAAAGGAACTCGATGAACTCCGAGATATTGCAACTGGCGGTAAAGACTATTTGGACGATATGTTGAAGCGCGAAGCTAAACGTACTGGAATTACGTCTTTAAAAATAGCGTCTAATAATGTTTTTGGCTATTATATAGAAGTACGGAACACGCATAAAGATAAAGTTCCAGAGGAGTGGATACGGAAGCAAACTTTGGTAAGTGCCGAACGCTATATTACGGAGGAATTAAAAGAATATGAAGCCAAAATACTGGGTGCCGAAGAAAAAATTTCGATATTAGAGCAAGATCTATTCAATAAATTGGTAGAATGGATGCTACAATTTATTGGTTCCGTACAGCAAAATGCAACGTTGATTGCTGAGTTGGACTGTTTGTGCTCGTTTGCAGCTCACGCAGCGACACATAATTATACGCGTCCGTTGTTAGACGATAGTTTTGACCTCGATATTAAAGAAGGGCGCCATCCAGTTATTGAACAACAGTTGCCGCCCGATAGTCCTTATATAGCGAACGATGTTTTTCTAGATCGAGAAAATCAACAAATTATAATGATCACCGGTCCCAATATGAGTGGTAAATCGGCTATTTTACGGCAAACAGCTTTAATTGTACTGCTAGCTCAAATGGGAAGTTTTGTTCCAGCAAAAGCCGTTAGGATGGGTTGTGTAGATAAAATATTCACTCGGGTAGGAGCGAGCGATAATATTTCGATGGGCGAATCTACCTTTATGGTCGAGATGAACGAGACTGCGAGTATTTTGAATAATATTTCAGAACGGAGTTTGGTGCTTTTAGATGAAATAGGCCGTGGTACCAGTACCTACGATGGTATTTCCATTGCGTGGGCGATTAGTGAATATTTACATGAGCATCCTTCACACGCAAAGACATTATTTGCTACGCATTATCACGAGCTAAACGAAATGACTGAAACCTTTGATCGGGTAAAAAACTATAATGTTTCGGTAAAAGAATTAAAAGATAATGTGCTTTTTCTTCGGAAGTTGGTTCCTGGTGGTTCGCACCATAGTTTTGGTATTCACGTAGCTAAAATGGCCGGAATGCCGCAAGCGGTGATTAATCGGTCTAATAAAATACTAAAACGGTTGGAACGGTCGCATTCTTCGGAAGAATTAACCGAAGAGATGAAACAAATTTCTAAAGAGGAAATGCAATTGAGTTTCTTTAAATTAGATGATCCATTACTGGAAGAGCTTAGAGAGGAAATATTAGACATTGATATTGATACGCTTACACCTGTGGAAGCGTTGATGAAACTCAACGAAATTAAACGGATGTTACTGCGAAATGCTTCAGTAAAAATGAAGAAGTAAAAAAGTGTGTAAATTTTTAAAAAATAGCTTTTCTTTTAGGGTAAAAGTTTTAAATTTGCATCCGCTTATATTTGTAAGTGCAGTTCTTTTAAAAACGCGAAAATAGCTCAGCTGGTAGAGCGCCACCTTGCCAAGGTGGAGGTCGCGGGTTCAAATCCCGTTTTTCGCTCCACTTCGATATATTTTTTAAACCTTTTCAGTTTTAAAAATACTCAGTGACCTCAATGGTTTTCTGGATACTATCGAAATAAAACATACCAATGCTGAAGTGGTGGAATTGGTAGACACGTTGGACTTAAAATCCAATGAGCAGAAATGCTCGTACGGGTTCAAGTCCCGTCTTCAGTACAAAAGCCTTGTCATTTATGACGAGGCTTTTTTGGTTTTATAAATTATTAGGTTGAGTTTTAGAAGAAATTCTAACGCAAAAAATTAAATTGTAGAATTATAGATCGTCGCTCAGAAGCTTTTTTATTTCATCATCTACTTCTTTTTTAAGTCCGTCATCATTGCTACTTTTCTTTCCAGCGATGTATGAGATATATATAAGAAGGATTAAAATTGGTAGAATGATAGGTAAAGAGTACCAAAAGTCAAATTCATCAATATAGCCTTCTTTATAATTGATAACTCCCGATAGTTGAAAGAGAAACATGGTAAAAGGAATTAAAATAGCGTATTTCCACCAAGTTTTAGATGTATAGAACCAAATCCCTGTAAGTAATAGAAACGTTATTTTCGTAGCCATTGCGTGCAGATATGCTTGAACATTGTTAAAACCGCCGGAATCGATGGTGCCAAGAAGGGTGTTCCAAACGCGACTTTCTGAAGGAGCATACTTGTATAGATAAAAAAGAAAGGGTGTAGATACTAAAAAAATAGTAAATAACACCCCTTGAAAATATGAATTTTTTTTATCCGTTTGGTGGGACTTCGTAGTCTGATTTCTTAATTTGCTGCTCATCGGTTGCTAAAGATTCTGGGGTACAACTTGCTGCAAGCGCAAGAACTGCTAAAATAAACATAAGTTTTTTCATGATGTATAGTTTTTAAGTTAAATTCTGATACAAACATACAGGGAAATACTTAAAAATCTAATAGTCAAATAAATATATGTTTTTCTTACATTTGTAAGTTAACTATTTCATAAAAAAATAATATCCGTTAAAATTAATTAAATACCTGTTTAAATACATTTATTTGTAATTTAATTATTTTTAATTAACATTTTGTTAACTTTTGTAAAATATGTTTATTCTTCTTAGTAATAGGTGCTTTTAAAGAATTCAAATCAACTGTTGTCTATTTTCTTTTTCTTTTTTAGAGTGTTGAAAAAAGATTCAAACTCAATTAATTTCTTCTTCAACCTTAAAACGATATTGATTTTTATTTGCTTAAAAAAGGTGTTGATGAAATCCCGAGAAATTAAAATACATGTAATTAAACTCTTATTTTGAAAACTGACTTCCATTTGTTTGCGTATATATTATAAAACGTTATAAAACTGTTAAAAAGTATTCACTAGTATTTTTTGCCGTAAAAAAAACTGTGGTTCATCTACAGATAACTCCCTTTTGTCGACACTTCACTGTCGCCTACTAGATTAAACGTTTAATTTATACGATTAAATATAGTTTTGTCTAACTTTTAGTTATTCATTATAAATAGCAAATTTAACCCCTAAATGTAAGTTCTTGCTTATGAAAATCTTTACGCTTCAAAAATTTAAATGGACTACATTTTTTCTCTTTTTTTTCTTAGGAATTAATCTAGTTTTTTCACAGTCAACTCCTAATTTTGGTGCCTCTCAAAATAGAACTTTACTCTCTGGTACTGAAGGTGCAGAAGGTTCTAGGTATCTTTTTGAGAATGTTGTTACCGATGTTAATGCTTCAGGTCTAGATGTAGATGCCGTTTTAACTATTTTAAAATTAAATAATATTACGGTTAACTCCGTGGATAGTAATGTTGGTCTTGATGATCGATTTGAGCCAATAACACAAACAACTTCGGCAGGAGGATATGTAGAGTGGGAATTCCGCTTTGTACGTTCGGGTACGGCTGATGCTACCAGCGATGGGGTGCCAATTTTAATTGATTCTTATACACTAGAAGCGATTGATGTTGATGGACAGGAGTTTTTTGAAGTACTAGTTCCTGAAACCTATACAATAGAGGGTGGGTTTACTCCTACTCCGTCAGACTGCCCTCAGGGTCCAGATGATATAAATAACGATTTAGGATGTCCTTCCTCTTTGCAAGTTAGTACAAACGGAGATTTTACAAGGTTTTCAAGTGGCACAGATTTTTCTAGAGGAATACGTAAAGAACGGACTGAGTACATAGTTTCAGTTCAATATACTAACGTAAGTAGAGTTGTCTTTCGTAATGGTCGAGACATAGTTGGAGTTGAAAGAGAAAACTCTGTAAGCTTTTTAGGAGAGGTAGATTTTGTTGTAGAAAATGAAGTGCAAGTAAACACGTCTCCTGTTGTGGTTGATAATACAGATAATGACACACTTAAAAATACGAGCATTTCAGTAAATGTTTTAAATGGGGCATCAGATGCAGAGAATAATATAGATCCAACTACCGTGCTATTAAGAGACCCAAATGATCCTAATAATATTGGACAAGTGGGTAACCCTTTAGTTATAGCGGGAGTTGGAACTTATACTGTAAATAATGTGGGTGATGTTAATTTTGTTCCAGTATCAGATTATTTAGGGGATGCGAATATAAATTTTAGAGTTCAAGATAGAGCTTTGGCCTCTTCTAATTTAGCTACTTTATTTATTTCTGTAGAAGAAGATTCTGATGGAGACGGAGTACTTGATAATACGGATATATGCCCTGGAGCAGATGATTTGTCAGATATCGATAATGATGGTGTTCCTAATGGATGTGATCTAGATAATGATAACGATGGAATTTTAGATAGTGAAGAATTGGCTTGTGCAGAAAACACGAATCAATTAATCTGGAACGACCATTATGTAGAAGGCAATAGTGCAACAACTGGTGAAGATCCTACTGTAGCGACGGCAAATCCGCCACTTTCTTTCAGTGGAGTAGATGTCACCATAGATAGAACAACAAATACCACTGGAAACTGGAGGGTTAACTCTATTTTTAATACTTCAGGCTATACTTGGTTACAGGCAGCAATTAGTGGCGGAAGATCTGTACATACCTTTAATTTTTCTAAAGAGGTTTATAATCTTTCATTTACAATTTTTGATATAGATACAGGGGATAATTTTACTGATGAGGTGTTTTTTGAAATTACCTCTAATGGAGCTCAATATATAATGACACCTTCAGATTATACATTAGGTGCCAATATTTCAAGAACTAACGATAATACCTTTAGAGGTGGCGGTACTGATGAAGATTTAGAAATAAGTTTAACTGTGCCGGTCACGTCTGTAAAGGTGTTTTATAGACAAGTTGGGCCTAATCCTAGCGGTAATCAAGGTTCAGGTATAGGAAACCTTACCTTTTGTGTTCCAGTTGATACAGATTTAGATGGCACTCCAGATTATTTAGATACCGATAGTGATAATGACGGTTGTTTTGATGCCGATGAGGCTTATAACGATGTTGATGCAGATTCTAATAATGATGGGACATTTGGCGATGTGGTAGATTCCTCAAATGTGAATACTGACGGAACCGTACAAGGAGCAACATATCTAGGAACAAATGCAGGCGTTACCACGGCTACTGATATTTCTATTGATACGGAAGTAAATGATGAAGATGTTTCAGAAGGAGAAACAGCAACCTTTACGGTTTCAGCTTCAGCATTAGAAGCTTCAATTTTTACAAATGGAACGCCAAACTACGATACTGAAGCCAATAGTGGGTTACAATATCAATGGTATGTAAATAATACAATTATTAATGGAGAAACGGATGCGACTTTATCAATTGCAGATGTAACTCCTGCTATGGATGGAAATAGCTATAAAGTAGAGGTGAGTCATACTAATAAAGTTTGTTTTGAAGAATCTCAAGGGACATTGAGTGTAAACGGTTCTCCAATAGCAGTTGATGATACATATAATAGCAACGAAGATAATCAAGTAACATTGAACCCTTTAAATTTAGATAGTGACCCTGAAGGCGATACATTATCAATTACTTCTATTAACAATATAACCTTAACACCCGGAACACCTCAATCAATACCTGTATCTAATGGTTCAGTAGCAGTAGATTCAGCAGGAAATATAACATTTACTCCAAATGAAAACTTTTTTGGACAAGTTAGTTTCCCGTATGAAATATCTGATGCAAACGGAGGGACCGATTCTGCAAATCAGATTATTAATGTTGCATCTGTAAATGATGTTCCTTCACCCGTTGATGACGATTATACAGTTGATGAGGATGAGAGTGTTGAGCTACTACCTTTAACGGGCGACACAGATTTAGATGGCGATGATTTAACCATTACAACAATCAATGGCACGCTTTTAACCCCTGGAACGGCACAGATGATTACAGTGACAAACGGAACGGTGACAGTAGCGATAGATGGTACGATTACCTTTATGGGCGATGAAAACTTCAATGGCGCTGTGACTTTTCCATATGAAATATCCGATGGTAATAACGGAACGGCCACGGCAAATGAAAACATCACTATTACGGCGGTTAATGACGACCCAGTAGCAGTAGATGACGACTATAGTATAGCAGAAGATGAAAGTATTAAATTACTACCTTTAACAGGAGACACTGACTTAGATGGCGATGACTTAACCATTACAACAATCAATGGCACGACTTTAATCCCGAATACGGCACAAACCATTACAGTAACGAACGGAACAGTAACGGTAGCAGTAGATGGTACGATTACCTTTATGGGTGATGAAAACTTCAATGGCGCTGTGAGCTTCCCGTATGTAATATCAGATGGCAATGGCGGAAGCGCTACAGGCGATCAAAACATTACTATCACGGCGGTTAATGACGACCCAGTAGCAGTGGATGATGATTATACGGTTGATGAGGATGAGAGTGTTGAATTACTACCTTTAACGGGCGACACTGATTTAGACGGCGATGGCTTGACCATTACAACAATCAATGGTACGACTTTAATCCCGAATACGGCACAAACCATTACAGTAACGAACGGAACAGTAACGGTAGCAGTAGATGGTACGATTACCTTTATGGGTGATGAAAACTTCAATGGCGCTGTAACTTTTCCATATGAAATATCCGATGGCAATGGCGGAACAGCCACGGCAAACCAAAATATAAACGTATTGCCTATTGTAGATACTGAAGATGATACAGTGTCAACCGATAATGACACCCCAGTTGAAATAGATATACTATCTAACGATAATGATATTCCAACAACAGGAACGATTAGTTTCACTGATCCAGAGAATGGAACTCTAGTTATTAATGATGGAGGAACTCCTGATGACCCAAGCGATGATATAGTAACGTACATTCCAGATGAAGGTTTCTTCGGAATCGACATCTTTGATTACACTATTTGTGATACAGAAGGAAACTGTGATACTGCTATGGTAAAAATAGAAGTCGAGATAGCAGAAATAGATGCGGTAGCAGATGATTATAGTGACATACCTGTTAATGGAACCGATGGCGGAGTAGTAGGCGATGTAACAGAGAATGACACGTTAAACGGAGCACCAGTAGATGATACAGAGATCACGATTACGTTAGATAACGATGGCGGCTTAACGGGTGTTGTTATTAACGCTGATGGAACGGTAAGTGTGCCAGTAGGAACAGCAGCCGGTACCTATACGCTTACGTATACAATAAGTGAAATTTTAAACCCAACAAACTGTGATACT
>Ga0209309_10000675_pt1 | contig 38389 bp, 31 predicted proteins | sample COGITO_mtgs_1204_2_FD_184807 | JGI IMG/M metagenome (GOLD analysis project Ga0209309, IMG submission 184807) | Pelagic marine microbial communities from North Sea - COGITO_mtgs_120412 (SPAdes) (version 2) | ecosystem: Environmental > Aquatic > Marine > Epipelagic ... | reverse complement strand
AATAATTATGCTGAATTACTGCCGCTTGTAAATGAGAAAGTAAAAGCAATTATCTGTTTAGGTGTAGACAACGCTAAAATCTTTGAGTCTTTTGGAAATTGTGTAGATATAATGGCAGAAACACAGTCTATGGCAGAAGCTGTGAAAATGGCTTATTCTATTGCAGAAAGTTCAAATACTGTATTATTATCGCCTGCATGTGCAAGTTTCGATTTATTCGAAAACTATGAAGATCGTGGCCGTCAGTTTAAAGATGCAGTTAGAAATTTATAAGAATCAATAAATAGTAAGCAGTAATAGCTGAAAGATTACAATGAACAACATCTTTTCAAATATTAAAGGAGATAAAGTTATTTGGGCCATCACCGGACTGTTGGCATTATTTTCATTTATTCCGGTGTACAGCGCAAGTAGTAATATTGCTTATTTGTATGGAGATGGAAGTACATTTAGTTATTTGATAGTTCACTTTTTTCATTTGTTATTGGGCTTTTGCTTATTGTTTGCAATACATAAAATACCATATCACTACTTTAAAGGTTTATCTATTCTGATGCTTCCGGTGGTGGTTTTACTCCTGCTTTATACCATAGCGCAAGGAACCACTATAGAAGGAGCGTATGCAAGTAGGTGGATACAAATACCTGTATTGGGTGTTACTTTTCAAACTTCAACCATGGCATCTGTAGTTTTGATGATCTACGTTGCAAGATATTTATCGAGAGTAAAAGATAAGTCGGTTACTTTTAAAGAATCTATTTTACCATTATGGATGCCAGTATTTTTTGTGTTGGCACTTATTCTGCCGGCTAACTTTTCTACCACCGCCATCATTTTCACAATGGTTCTCGTTCTGGTTTTCTTAGGAGGATATCCATTAAAATATATTGGAGTTATAATTGGCGCTGGGATCTTAGTCTTTAGCATATTTATTCTTACTGCTAAAGCATTCCCGGGACTTCTTCCCAACAGAATTGATACTTGGACTAGTAGAATTGAGAATTTTACAAATGATGAAGTTACAGATGCAGATTATCAAATTGAAAAAGCAAAAATAGCAATTGCTCGTGGTGGTATTGCAGGAACTGGAATTGGAAAAAGCGTGCAGAGAAACTTCTTGCCGCAATCATCTTCAGATTTTATTTATGCCATTATTGTTGAAGAAATGGGATTGATTGGGGGATTTGGGGTGATGATTGCTTATTTATTGCTGTTGTTTAGAATAGTTATTGTTGCCACTAAAGCAAATTCTGTTTTTGGGCAATTGGTAGTGATGGGAGTTGGTTTGCCAATAGTTTTTCAAGCTTTGGTGAATATGGCAGTAGCTACAGAATTGTTTCCGGTTACAGGACAAACCTTACCTCTTATTAGTAATGGTGGATCTTCCATCTGGATGACTTGTTTGGCAATAGGAATTGTATTAAGCGTTAGCGCGAAAAGAGAAGAGGAGAAATTAGTACAGGAAGCTGGAGATGAAGAAAACCCATTAGACATTTTAAGCGAAGCAATATGATAGATCAATTAAGAGTCATAATATCTGGAGGAGGAACAGGAGGCCATATTTATCCTGCAATTTCCATTGCAGACGAAATTATGAGACGTCATCCTAATGCAGAGATCTTATTTGTTGGTGCGCAAGATAGAATGGAAATGGTAAAAGTTCCTGATGCCGGATATAAAATTGAAGGCTTATGGATCTCAGGTCTTAACAGACAACAAATGCTTAAGAATCTTGACTTTCCATTTAAACTGATAAGCAGTTTATGGAAAGCGAGAAAAATCATAAAGAAATTCAAGCCGGATGTGGTTATTGGAACCGGTGGATTTGCCAGCGGACCTTTATTGAAAATGGCGAATATCAAGAAAATTCCAACCTTAATTCAGGAGCAGAATTCTTACCCGGGAATCACTAATAAGTTGTTAGGGAAAGATGCAGATATTATTTGTACTGCTTATGATAATTTGGAAAGATTTTTTCCTATAGACAAAATCGTAAAAACCGGAAATCCGGTTCGTCAAGATATCATAGAAATTTCTAGAAAGAGAGAAGAAGCTTTAAGTTTCTACGGTCTTCAAAACAATAAAAAAACATTGCTTGTTCTAGGCGGAAGTTTAGGGGCAAGACGTATCAATCAATTAATGGAAGCATTTAAAGATTGGTTGGTAGAAAAAGATCTTCAAATTATTTGGCAAACAGGTTCGCTTTATAATGAGGAGTATAAAAAATACGATTCAGAATTTGTGCATACTCATGCGTTTCTAAATAGAATGGATCTTGCTTATGCTGCTGCAGATATTATTATCTCAAGAGCTGGAGCAGGAAGTGTTTCAGAATTGTGTTTAGTTGGAAAACCTGTGTTGTTCATTCCTTCTCCAAATGTGGCAGAAAATCACCAGGCCAAGAATGCAATGGCTGTGGCAGACAAGAAAGCGGCTTTGGTGCTAGATGAGCAAGATCTTGCTAAGAAGTTTGAAGAAACAATTTCTATCATTTTAGATTCCGAAGAAATAAGAAATGAGTTTTCAAAAAATATAAAACAATTGGCCTTGCCATTGGCAACATCAGCAATTGTAGATGAAGTTGAAAAATTAAAGAAGATTAAATAATCCTTTCAGAAATAACTGAAAGAAATATAAAGAATGGATCAATTTAAAAACATACAAAACCTTTATTTTATCGGCATCGGCGGAATAGGAATGAGTGCATTAGCGCGATATTTCAATTCTCTTGGAAAGAAAGTTGCCGGGTACGATAAAACGCCTTCTGTGCTTACCAGAACTTTGGAAACAGAAGGAATTGAGGTGAACTATGTAGATGAGTTAGATTCAATTCCGGAGATTTTTAAAGATGTAAAAAATTCTTTAATCATTTATACTCCGGCAATTCCTAGAAATCAGAAGCAGTATAATTATTTTCTTAAAGAAGCATATCAAATTAAGAAAAGAGCGGTAGTGCTTGGGATGATCACTAAAGGGACATTTACCTTGGCAGTGGCTGGAACACATGGAAAAACTACAACTACGGCGATCTTGGCACACTTGCTAAAAGAAACCGGAGCTAAAGTAACAGCATTCTTAGGAGGAATAAGTGAAGATATTCAAAGCAACATCATCTTAAATGGCCATGAAGTAATGGTAGTGGAAGCCGATGAGTTTGATAGATCTTTCTTGAACCTTTCGCCAAATATTGCAGCTATAACTTCTATGGATGCAGATCATTTAGATATTTATGGCGATGCAGCGCAGCTAACAAAATCTTTCACAGATTTTGCCGCTTTGGTGCCAGAAGATGGAAAGTTATTTATTAAAAATGGATTACCACTTACAGGAACCACTCTTGGTATAGAAGATGATTCAGATTATAGAGCTATAAACATAACTGTTGAAGATGGTTCTTACCACTTCGACTTGCATACCCCAACAAAGATTATAAGAGATTTACAATGCAATCTACCCGGCAAACACAATTTGCAGAATGCTATAACAGCTCTGGCGATGGCCCTTCATTTTGGAACCCCAACCAGTGACCTCGCTAGAGCTTTATATACATTTAAAGGTGTTAGACGCAGATTTACTTACAAGATTAAGACAAAAGAACTTGTTTTAATTGATGATTATGCACATCATCCTGCAGAAATTGCTGCAGTGTATCAGGCGGTTAGAGAAATGCATTCCGGTAAAAAGGTATTAGCAATTTTTCAACCACATCTTTTTAGCAGAACAAGAGATTTTGCTGAGGATTTTGCGGATAGTCTTAGTAAATTTGACACTGTTAGATTGATGGATATTTATCCTGCCAGAGAACTGCCAATAGACGGAATTACTTCAGATTGGTTGTTGGAAAAAATCAAAAACGATAATAAAGCAATGATCTCAAAAGATGAACTTTTGGAGGAGATCAAAAATACTGATTGTGAAGTGGTTGTGATGATGGGCGCCGGAGATATAGGAGAAGCGATTGTTGAAGTTGAAAAAGCATTAAAAAAATGAAGATCAATTTTAACTACATAAAAGGAATATTGGTAATGGCACTCGTTGTGTTCTTGTACGGTTTTGCCGAACAGCGCAATAATACTAGAAAGTTGAAAGAAGTGGAGGTAAAATTCACCCAATTTGAAAACCTCTATATCACTGAAACAGCGGTTAATAAATTGTTAATACAAAATAAGTTAGCACTTGCGGGGGAAGGCAAAGAAACTTTAGATTTGAATAAGGTGGAGGCTGTTCTTAATCGTCAGCCAATGATTGAAAATGCTGAGGTTTTCCTGACATTGGATGGTATCCTAAAAACCAAGATCCAGCAAAGACGACCAATTGGCAGAGTGTTAGGAAATAGTACCTATTATATTGATAGGTTGGGAGATAAGATGCCATTGTCTTCTTACTATTCAGCAAGAGTTCCAATTCTTAAAGGTATTGGTGATGAAAGCATGAAAGAGGTATACCCTTTGCTGAAGTATATAAGCGAAGATCCCTTTTACAGCGAGTTAATCACTCAGATTACGCGAGAGAATGGGGGAGTTTACAAGTTTGAACTTCGGAAGATAGACTTTAGCCTATTATTCGGGAAAGTAGATCGAATAGACGAAAAGATGAACAATTTCAAGGCTTTCTACAAGAAGGCTTTAAAAGACGATAAATTAAATACTTACAAAATGGTGGACCTTCAATTTGGAAATCAGGTTGTGTGCACTAAAAAATAAGTTATGGAAGAGAACGATATTGCAGTAGGTCTGGATATAGGAACCACAAAAATTGTGGCTATGATTGGGCGTAAGAACGAATACGGGAAGATGGAAATCATAGGGATTGGAAAATCCAAGAGTATGGGTGTTCATCGTGGAGTGGTAAATAATATCACCCAAACCATTCAATCTATTCAGCAAGCAATTCAAGAGGCAGAAGCAGATTCAGGATTAAAGATTAAAGATGTGGTGGTTGGTATTGCCGGACAGCACATAAGAAGTTTACAACACAGCGATTATATTACCCGTCCAAATCCAGATGAGGTAATAGATGCAAATGATATTGCAACGTTATGTAACCAAGTTCACAAATTGGTGATGCTTCCGGGGGAGGAGATCATTCATGTCTTGCCACAAGAATTTAAAGTAGATGGGCAAGCAGAGATCAAAGAACCAATTGGGATGTATGGTGGAAGATTGGAAGCTAATTTTCACGTAGTAGTGGGTCAAGTTTCTTCTATTAGAAATATTGGTAGATGCGTAAAAAGCGCCGGGTTGGAGCTTTCTGCAGTAACCTTAGAGCCTTTAGCATCTGCAAACGCCGTGTTAAGTCAGGAAGAAAAAGAAGCGGGAGTAGCGCTTATCGATATAGGAGGTGGAACTACAGATCTTGCCATTTTTAAGGATGGTATTATTAGACATACTGCTGTAATTCCTTTTGGAGGTAATGTTATTACTGAAGATATTAAAGAAGGTTGTTCTATCATAGAAAAGCAAGCAGAGCTATTAAAGATCAAATTTGGATCTGCATGGCCTGGAGAAAATAAAGACAATGAAATAGTTTCAATTCCTGGGTTAAGAGGAAGAGAACCTAAAGAGATCACTCTTAAGAACCTTTCAAAAATAATTCATGCTCGAGTGGTAGAAATTATTGAGCAAGTGTATTTAGAGATCAAAAATTACGGTCACGAAGAACAAAAGAAAAAATTAATTGCAGGAATGGTGCTTACCGGTGGTGGTGCACAATTAAAACATTTGAAGCAATTAGCAGAATATATTACAGGTATGGATACCAGAATTGGATATCCAAACGAGCATTTAGCCGGGAATAGCGATAGTGAAACTACAAGTCCGCTTTATGCAACGGCTGTAGGATTAGTATTGAATAGTTTAGAACAAAAGAATGCCAAATTTCAGGAGCAGGTAAGATTTACCGAAACTGAAAAAACAAATGAAGACTTAACGCCAACTTCAGAAAAATTCAATGCTGAAAATTCAGATGATGAATATGAAGAAGATGAAATGCCGCAGAGCAGTGCAAGAGCTGCTAAAAAGAGCATTTTTGATAAGTGGGCAGAGAAGTTTAAAGATTTTTTAGATAACGCAGAGTAAGAATATATAGAACCAGTAAAATAGGATTTATGAGCAGTACAGAATTCGAAAATATCGCATTCGATTTACCTAAGAACCAATCGAACGTCATCAAAGTTATTGGTGTTGGAGGTGGTGGAAGTAACGCGATCAATCACATGTTCTTGCAAGGAATAAAGGGGGTTGATTTTGTTATTTGTAACACAGACTCTCAAGCTTTAGAGAACAGCACGGTTCCCAATAAAATTCAGTTAGGTGTAAGCCTTACCGAAGGATTAGGAGCTGGAGCAAACCCAGATGTAGGAGAACAGGCAGCAATAGAAAGTTTTGAAGAGATCAAGCGCATGTTAGATACCAATACAAAAATGGTATTTATCACTGCCGGAATGGGTGGAGGTACAGGAACTGGTGCTGCGCCTATTATTGCCAAGCAGGCTAAAGAAATGGATATTCTTACCGTTGGGATTGTAACCATTCCTTTTCAGTTTGAAGGGAAAATGAGAAATGAGCAAGCTCAAATAGGAGTTGAAAAACTTAGAGCTCAGGTTGATTCTCTTATTGTAATTAACAACAACAAACTTAGAGAGGTTTATGGAAACCTTGGTTTTAAAGCCGGATTCTCTAAGGCAGATGAGGTATTAGCAACCGCTTCCCGTGGTATTGCCGAGGTAATTACTCATCACTATACTCAAAACATCGATTTACGTGATGCTAAAACCGTATTAAGCAACAGTGGAACCGCTATTATGGGATCTGCAACTGCTTCTGGTGCAAGCAGAGCAAACGATGCAATTACTAAAGCGCTGGATTCTCCGTTATTAAATGACAATAAAATTAAAGGTGCCAAAAACGTATTACTGCTAATTGTTTCTGGTGGCGAAGAGATCACAATCGATGAGATTGGTGAAATCAATGATCATATTCAGGCAGAAGCCGGACACAGTGCCAACATCATTATGGGAGTTGGGGAAGATGAAAGTTTGGAAGACGCAATTGCGGTAACAATTATTGCTACGGGTTTTAATGTGGAGCAACAAAATGAGATCGTTAATACTGAAACTAAAAAGATAATTCATACGCTTGAAGATGAGCAAAGAGCTGAGCATAATTTTGGTCAGAAGAGATTTGATTCTGGAAAAGCTCCATCTCAAGAAAAGAAAGAAGTGACTGCTCCTAAAATAGTTCATACTCTGGAAGAAGAAGAAGATGATGTGGTTGAGGTTAAAAAAGAAGTGAATGACGATCTTAGAACCCCACCCAGTGCTAGAATAATGGATGTGGAGTATGAAGAGGTTAATTATCATGCTGAAGAAGACTTTATTATTACAGATTCTTCAGAAGAAGAGGAAGATGAAGTAACTCCTACTATTGAAGATTCTTCTCCAGAAGAAGATCAGTTCATGTTCACTTTCGACTTTCCTATAAATAATGGAAAAGAAGAAAAGAGAAGTACTGAGAGAAATCAGCCTTCAGAAAATAATAAGCAAGAAACTTCTCAAGCTCCTCAGAATAATAAAATAGTTCATTCTCTTAATGAGGAAACTAAAAAAATGGAGGTGAATGAGCCTATAGAAATTATTCCTGTAACAGAAAGTTCTGCAACCGGATTAAAAAGATATAGCCTTGATGATTATATGGAAGTAGAACAAATGCTTAAAAAATCTAAACCAGCTCCTAAAAAGGTGGAAGAAGATGAAGTAGTATTCGAAAAGAAGACTGTAGCCCCACAGCCTACAGAAAATCCTTCCAGAGGAAATGAAAATGATCCTTTTGATAATCCAATATCTGAGTCGTTAATAGAACGTGCTGCAGAGAGAAGAGCAAAGATGAAGGAATTCAATTATAAGTTTAGAAGCAATGCTGCTCAAATAGACGAAATTGAAAAACAGCCAGCTTACAAACGTGCAGGTGTTGATCTTGACAGTTCAAGACCAGGAGAAGAGAAGTTGTCTCGTACCACTTTAGGTAATGGAGATAATGATGAGCTTCGATTTAGAAGTAATAATTCTTTCTTGCATGATAATGTAGACTAACAGCATATCTACCCCGCAGAAAACCCGAAATTCTCTAACCGAATTTCGGGTTTTTCTTTTTATCTTCGTGCCATAAATAAAACAAGAGAAATGAGTTTACAAGAGCGTATAATGACCGAGATGAAAGCCGCAATGCGAGCTAAAGACACCGTTAAATTAGAAGCATTACGTGCTATAAAAGGAGGAATTCTCTTGGCTCAAACAGAAAGTGCAGCAAAAGAAGGTATTACAGAAGATGAAGAGTTGAAATTGCTTCAAAAATTGGTAAAACAACGTAAAGATAGTGCAGCTATCTATAAAGAGCAGGGGAGAGAAGATCTGGCACAACCAGAATTAGATCAAGCAGCTGTGATAGAAGAATTTTTGCCTGAGCAATTAAGTGAAGTAGAGATTGAAGCAAAAATAGTTGCTATTATAGCTGAAACCGGAGCAGAAGGAATGAAAGACATGGGTAAAGTTATGGGTATGGCTTCACAACAACTTGCCGGGAAAGCCGATGGAAAGACGATCTCTATGATCGTAAAGAAGAAATTGAGCTAATTACCAGTAAACAATAATCAATTAACAATTAGCAGTGATCATTGATTACTGATAATTGTACATTGAAAAGGCCTCGTGGCGCAACTGAATAGCGCATCAGATTTCGGCTCTGAGGGTTGCAGGTTTGAATCCTGCCGGGGTCACGAATAAATAGAACGTCCTAATTGCAAATTAGTTTACTCGAATTTGTAATTAGGACGTTCTATTTTCAAAACGGAGATTTTAGGATGGGCATAGCGAATCCTTCTTGACAGAAGTAAAATTTATATATCTGGGTAGAGAGATGCGCTTCATCATTCGAAGTTGGAGCCACACACTCTATTATCTTAAGTCTTTTCCGTAGAACGGCTAGGTATCACATACTTTTTATAAATCGAATTATTCTATTAAAATTCTACCAGATAGTTATTCTGTCCTCTTTTGGTAAATACATGGTATCGCCAGGTTTTACATCAAACGCGTTATAAAAAGGAGTGGTGTTCATTAAAGGGCCATTTACACGCCAATTTGGTGGTGAATGTGGATTGTTATTGATCCATAAACGAAGGAACTCATCTTTCATTTTTACTTTCCATATTCTTGCAACCGAGAGAAAGAAACGTTGGTCTGGAGTGAAATTGCCAATTTTTGTGGAGTCCTGTCCTTCTTTGGTCATTTTAAAGGCATCGTAAGCTACAGCTATTCCGGCAATATCTGCCGTATTCTCACCTACAGTCATGTCACCTTTAACGTGTAAACTATCTAAAACTGTAAACGTACTGTACTGATCGATGACTTGCTGAATTCTTGATTTAAACTTTTCATAATCATCTTTTGTCCACCAGTCTTTCACATTCCCATCCTTATCATACTGTGCACCTTGGTCATCAAACGTATGTGTTATTTCATGCCCAATAACCATTCCAATGCCACCATAGTTAAGGGCATCATCTGCCTCGTTATCAAAATAAGGTGATTGTAAAATACCTGCAGGGAAAACAATTTCATTTGCAGACGGATTATTGTAGGCCGTAACTGTTGATGGTGTTGTATACCATTCTGACTTATCTACAGGCTTGCCTAATTTTGTCAGTTCGCGTTTATAGGCGGAAGCAGAGGCAGATACTATGTTTTCAAAATAGGTATCTCTTGCAATACGTACATTACTATAATCTTTCCATGTGTCTGGATATCCTATTTTTTTGCTTATGGCAGCCAGCTTTTCTTTCGCTTTTAGTTTTGTGCTGTCGCTCATCCACTCCAATTTATCTATTCTTATAGCGTATGCTTTTTGTACGTTATTTACCAAGTCTAACATGCGTTTCTTTGCATCTTCTGAAAAATATTTTTTCACATACAATTGTCCCAGTGCTTCCCCCAAATAATTGTCTACAGCATTGGCCATAATTTCACCTCTTGATTTTTGAACAGCTTGACCGGAAATTACTTTGGTGAACTCAAAATCGGCATCAACAAAGGGTTTGCTTAAGTCAGTTGCGTATCCATCTATAGCATTTGCCTTCAGATACAATTTCCAGTTATGGATAGGAATAGTCTTTAAAAGCTCATTTAGTTTGTCGTAATACGCAGGTTGGCCTACATCGATGGAATCAGTTTGAGCACCTAAATTTTCTAGGAAATCGGTCCAACCAATGTTTGGTTGTCTTTTTTCAAGATCTGTCACAGCAATTTTATTATAATTAGCCTTTACATCCCGACGTTCAACTCTTGTTTTATGCGAAGCGGCAAGTTGCTTATCAACATCATAAACTAGATCAGCATCCTTTTTGGCCTCCCCAGCATTGCTACCCGTAAGTTGAAATAAGGTGGCAAGGTACTTTTTGTACGCATCCTGAATGGCGACAGTTGAGGAATCTGATTTGAAATAATAATCCCTATCTGGCAAACCGATTCCCGTTTGGTAAGCTTGAGCAATGTTGATATTACTGTTTTTATCATCGGGACCCACTCCGAAGGCCATGATAGAACCATTATCTACTTTGACCTCATCAGCCACAAAGCTCATTAGAGACTTTATATTTTTGATGGCTTCAATATTGGTAAGTGTAGGTTTAATGGGGTCGTAACCTCTTTTATCAATGGTAACGGTATCCATACCCGATGCATAAAAGTCACCAACTTTTTGCTCAATGCTTCCCGCAGGATTCTGAACTTTCGAAACACTATCCAATATTCCTTGTAGACGTATGCGTTGAGGATAATTCATAAACATATACGCACCAACTCCGGCTTGGGTAGAAGGTATAGGAATTGAATCGTACCATTTGCCATTTACAAACCTATAAAAATTATCACCGGGTTGCTCTGTGGCGTCTATTCCCGTGATTTCAATAAATTTTTTTTCTGGAGGTTTTGTGCACGCTGCTAATGTAAGTAGTGCAATGAAAAGAGTTAAAACGTATTTCATGGTTTTTTATAATTTCTATTAAAAATAAGTATTTTAAATTGTATAGTTTGTCAAATTTCTTTTAAATCACTGGGGTTGAATCACTACCACTATCAACATCTTTTTTTGCACGAGCTTGACTTTTGTCATCGGTACTTTTTAAATCTTCTTTACATGCTGAAATCAATAAAAACATAACAAGCATGAGTGAGCTTGATAATTGTGATCTCATGATTTAAATGTGGCTAATTGTTAATTAGCTCAAGATACATTTTTTTGCTTAATTTAGGATATATAGGGTAACCATCGAGTTATCATTACTTGTGATAACCGCTGATGCAAAACAGTGCTTTGATTAGATTATAGTCCTTACTTTGGAAGCTTTATTATTCATATAATTTCTGAATATATATATATATATATCATTTTCCAAGTTGTGAAAATTATGAGTAGATAGAGAAATAAGTACTCTCTTTGAAAGTCAAATTCACTGAATAGATCTGTTACCAACAATATCAATCCTGTAATTCCAACAAACCAAAGAATGAAAAATGACAGCAGTTGCTTCTTTGTTGGATTCTTCAGCAGAGTATTTTTTCTAATAAAATCTCAGTTTGCATTGTTTGGAACAAACTAGCAAACGTAAATATTGCTTGTTTTTTTAAATAATAAAGGATAAAGCTTCAGAAAAGTTTTTAAGAATGCAAGTTCTTTTCAATGACTGTTCTAGCTAGTAAATAGCTTATGGTGCTTTCTGCTCCTTGGTTGAGGTTTACATGATGTTCCTCCAAGCCATCATAACAACCACCTGTAACAGGGTTGTAGATAATTTGGTGCAAATGGTTTTCTCCCAAGAACCAATTAAAAAAAGTTTTGGTTTTATCTAAATATTCCTTCTCCTTGGTTATATTATAAAAGGAGTTTAAGGCTAAAATTGTGTATGCTATTTCAATAGGTTGTTCACCAAAATGATTTTTATCTTTTCCTCTATGGTGCCAGCCACTATTAGAAATCACTTTGATATTTTTACCATCTAGCGTGATCTTCAGTAAAAAATCTAATGTTTTATGAGCGATTTCTTTAAACACTTTATTTGCAGTTGCTTCTCCCGCAAGTAGCATAGCTTCTGGAATTACCGCATTGGCATAAGTAAGATAATCTTCAAACCATTTCCAATCTTTATCTGAAACACCTCTAAATTTAGACACTAAATTATCTGCCAATTTTGTGATAAGTTCCAAAATAGAATTCTCTTTTTTAAAGAGATAATAGAAATACAAACCTTTTATACAAAAGGCAATTGCTCTCGGAGATTGCAGATTATGTATGGACTTAATTGATTTTTGGAAAGCTGATTCAAGTTGAGCTTGTAATTTGAAATCTAATATTTGTTTTAATGATAAAAATTCTCCTAATGCCCAAATCGCTCGTCCGTTAGCATCTTCAAGATTTTCATCTTTATTTTTATCAAAAAAATGTTTTTCTATAGTTACATAATTCAAAAAAGTGCCATCGTCTTGTTGACAGTATAAAATAAACTTCAGATAAATATTAATTAATGGAAGATCGCTAAATTTTCCTGTCAATTCAAAGTGTTTGGCAACCGCAATTAAAGCTCTGGCATTGTCATCTAAAGTATAGCCTGAGATCAAATCAGGGTCAGATATCTTCGCGAATTGGATCATTCCAAAATCTGTAGTCATTCGCTCAATATGACTTAAATTTATTTTTGGAATTTTATAATTCAGTTGAAAATCAGTCTTATTAAGACTTGATTTGGCAAGTTCAATATGGGCGATTGCTGAATTTTGCCACGCAGTTGGGCTTATTTTATGCAATGCGTTTAAGCGCATCTCCTCCATTAATTTAGGATTTGAAAGGATCAAAATGGTAGCATCTGCCAGCTGTTCTGAATTTCCAAAATCGTAGTTAATACCTGCTCCTTCCAATAATTCCAAAGAATGTGGAATAGGTGTTGACACAATTGGACAACCAGCAGATAAAGCATAAACAAGCGTCCCACTTACTGCTTGTTGCGGATCTTTTGAGGTAAAGAAGTATAGATCTGTACGCTGCAAGTATTCCAATAACACCTCTAATTCAAGGTAATTATTAATAAACAGAACGTTATTCTCTAGTTTTAATTCCCTTACTATCTCATGTAAAGAATCTCTATAAATTTCACCTTCTTTCTTTACCACTTCAGGATGTGTTTTTCCAATGATTAGATACAGAACATTAGGAAATTTAGCCACAATTTTAGGCAAAGCTTCCAGTGCTGTTTCTATGCCTTTTCCTTCACTAATCAACCCGAAAGTAGAAATGATGATCTTATTTTTAAAAGGAATTGATTCTTTGGATTTTAAATGTAATGGCGCTAAAAGATGCGTTCCATGCGGTATGATCTTTATTTTTTCTTCTGGGATTAAATATTCATTTTTTAAAATATTAGAGGAAAGATTTGTCATTACAATGACTTGACTTGAAAATTTCGCTATTTTTTGAATTAGTGATTTTCTATCATCGTGAGGGTTATTTAGTACGGTATGAAATGTTGTAATAATAGGCTTGCGTATAGCTTCTAAAAATTCGATAATAAAATCTCCTTGATGCCCACCATATAATCCGAATTCATGTTGCAAATAGATGACCTTAATAGCTTCATTTTCATTTAATCTTAAGGCTAATCTTCGATAATCTTCTTTCAATCCAGTTTTTAAAAAATACTTTACTTGAGGTGGATATTTTAAAATGCTGTCTACTTTTTGTAAAGCGCATATTTTAATCGTAAAACTATCTGTGTATTTATCTTCAATGGCTTTGATTAAATCTTGGCTATAGGTTGCTATCCCACACTTTCTCGGTGGGAAAGAAGTCATCATTACTATTTCTTTAGCAGCCATTTTAGATCTTATTTTTTAATAATTCATCAATTAATTCTTCTAAATTTACAGATGCAGCAGCTATTCGCTTGTCTGCAGCACCATAATAAATGTACAACCTTCCATCAAAAAGTGATGTTCCAGTTGGGAAGACTACATTATTCACATAGCCGGAAAGTTCCCATTGAAATTCGGGTTTAAATAATGCATACGGTAACCTTGCTATTTCTTCTGAAGGATCTTCCAGATCTAGTAATGCAGCACAAGCGTTATAAATATATCCTTCAGCGGTATCATGAACTCCATGATATATTATAAGCCATCCAGCTTTAGTTTCAATAGGAGGGCAACCACCACCTATATAACCTATTTCGTGTTCGTGTTTTGAATGCATGACTACATGCTCCTTAAAATGCAGCAAATAATCTTTCCAAAATTCTTTAGTTAGTTCACTAATATTTTTTACAGCTGCTATTTGAATATCAGGTTTTATGCGATGTAAAAATGTGTATTTTCCATTAATCTTTTTGGGGAAAAATATAAGGTTCTTATCCCACAGCAATAACTCATTAATTTGATCTTTTTTAAGGTTGAGCTCAATGTGAAAGCGTTTATACTTTTCATTTAAATGACCGCCATATTCTGTTAATAAGCTGAATTCATCGAAAGTTACTTGGGGAACAATTATTCCATGTTTTTTAAATTCAATCAAATCTGTAGAGGTAGCTAAGGAGCCTAATGCATTCGTACCACTATAGGCACAATAAGTCAAATAGTAAAAATTGTCGATTTTTACAATTCTAGGGTCTTCAATACCATGAATCTCATTTTCTGTTGATGGAATGATTAAGGGTTCTTTCTTTCGTTCCACAACGTTCAATGGCCCTTCTAATCTGGCATAACCAATAGTAGAATAATTACCTTTTCTAACAGCTCTATAGAAAACATGGACTGTGTCTCCCTCTTGAAAAATTGCAGGATTTAATACTCCTTCATTTTCAAAATGCAGTTCTGTTTCTGAAAGGATGATTCCTTCTTTTCTTATTTTAATCATTTCATATGTAGTCTCTTAGTTGGAATGTTTAAGTCTTGAACCACAACAATATAAAACATTTTATGACTAACCTATAAGTTATAATTAACGGTGAGGCTTGGAAAAATACCAAACCTCATCGCATCAAGTATTTTTTATAGCTGATTTATATTAACTCGTAACCTTAATAAACAGTTTTGAATCTGTCATAGAAATTTCACAACGGCTAGGTGCTGTAGTTGCATAAGTGTTTCCGCATGTAGGACACAAATAATAAATTTTAGCCAGTGTATTATCTGTTCCAGCTTCAAGTTGTGCTAACGCATCTATATAAAAATCTCTGTGTTTTTGTTCTACTTTATAAGCATAGGTCAAACTTATTTGTGCCATATAGTTCCCAGCTGCATTTGCATTCTTAATAAATTCTGGATACATGGTATTAAATTCATAACTTTCTCCTTCAATAGCTTCCTTCAAATTTTCAGCTGTTGAATTCACAGTAAATTCAGGAGTAATCTCAGGTATAGATTCTCCCATTCTTGTTAAAACTACTTTATGATTATTAGCATGAATCAATTCAGCTCCAGAGGCCGCTTTAAAAAGTAATGCTATTTCAGGATGACCTTCTTCTTCTGCTTTTTTACTGTACGCTGCATATTTAAAGTGAGCTGTTGTTTCTCCTTTATAGGCATCATGCATGTTTTGAATTGTTAACTTTTGTGGATCTTGATTTTCGGAAGTCATTGCCTTTGTAGAATCGTTTTCTATTTTGACTACATCTTTTTCACTTTTATCTCCTACTTTATCATTGCAAGATTGGAATAGCGTACCTAAAGTAGCTGCTAGAACGAATGTTAATATTGATTTTTTCATTTTCATATATTTAAAAATTGTGAGTCGCGGTTAATCCGTCCCTCTTTGTTTAATTTTTTATTTTCAGAATATTGGTCTGAATTGATACTATTCTGTGGATTGTTCACCAAAATCTGGAAGTGCCAATTCTATTCCTGCTCCATGTTTAAAGACTAATTGCCCACCTAAGTATCCTGTTCTAGCTACGTAGCCTACCAGTATTGCAAAAAGGAGGAAACTTGCCCATTTTGCCCATGCTGTTTCATATTTAAAATAATGCATTGCTGCTCTAAAAAGTGCTGTAATTATTGCAAGCCAAAGGGTTACAAGAGCAGCTTCTTCATGTAATTCTAGTGGTTCCTGAAGAATATCATCGGTCATTCCATCGCCGGCATAACTCCCGCTTACATAAGCTACAATAGCGCCAATAGCACCTAACAAGAGCAAATAGAATGATGCATTTTTAAAAAACTCTTTTTTGCTTATTAGCGCTATTAATTCAGACAGGAAACCTGCCATTAACAAGGCTATCGGAAAATGAATAACCATGGCATGAAGATGTGGTGCTGTAATCATAATTAAACCGTTTAATGATGAATGGAATTTCTAATGAGAATCTATGATTTAAATATATCTAAAGGTAATTATTAGTGTCTTGATTTTCACCTGAGTATGCTTAAGAGATGCTTAAGATTTCAATCTTCAATAATGCTGATCTTTATGTTCATCTAAGAAATTATGAAATGCTAATATTATTTCTGAGCCATGATTAAAAACCAATTAACGCCTTAAGCAGCGGGTTAATTGAATTTGGTTTTTAAAATGATTCCCCACAAAGCCTTCTGTTGAAGATCGACTTTTTTAAATTTCCAAAAATTAGAATAAAGTATTATCTGCTATTACCTCACTCATTGCTAATCCCCAATGCGGAATTTTGCCGCCAAGAGTGTAATACATCTGTTTAAAGCCCATTTTAAGGGCATACGGAGTAACACCCATCTCTAAGTGACTTTCTTTACCACCCCACCATTCATCGGTGCGCATATAGAAGCCTTTGATGCCACCCATATCGCCCATGCATAAGAGTTCAAATTCCATTGGCTTAATGTCATTTTTAATGATGCCTAATTCTTTACCTAAAGTATTAGCTAGAACTTCTGCCTCCATATGTCCTAAAGAACCAATTTTGGGAACGGTAATAGATGCAGCATCACCCACAGCAAAAATGTTTGGATAATCTGGATTTCGCATATATAGATCTGTAATCACAAATCCCATATCATCTGTAAAAGGTAATTCCTTTAGAAAAGTATGAGCTTCCCAGTCTGGGAAAAGAATGGCAACTTCTGCCTCTTGTGTAGTTCCGTCATTAAACTCAATACCTCCTTCATAAACTTTTTTAATCCCGTTGGTATTCGCCAGATAATTATATCCCATTTTTCCCATCATGGGAACTAGCTGATCTAAAATTGTCTCTCCGGCATCTTCGGCAATTACCTTAGCTGGTGTAGAGAGAAAAATTGTGGAGGTATCTCCTTTGTGATTTTTCTCTAACCAATGTGCCAAAGAAAAGGCCATTTCTACCGGAGGACCTTCACAAGCAGTTAAAGCAACAGGCAAATCTTTAGGTAATTTATCACTCTTACCTTGGTGAAATATATCTGAAGTAATAGCAATAGGACCTCCTTTATAATCTTTATGTAAATAGTTTCGTAAACGATTTCCTAAAAATACATCAGTAACACTATGTCCATTTTCACTAAAGCCATCAATTTTATCGAACGCTAATCGGTTTCCCAAAGCAACTACCAAATAATCGTAGTTGATCTTGCGTACTGGATGTCCAACACGTTCGTTGGGTTGATAAAAAACGGTATTAGTCTCAGGATCTATAGTGGTGACTTCAGCCTGAATAAACTTACTTCCATCATGTTCCAGAAAAGACATAAATTTGTACTGTAAATCTATTGCAGGATTGATATTTGCCAAAACTTGCATTGGTATATTGGGTACAAAAGTGAGCAGGGATTTACGGTCTATAATTGTAATTTCTGCCTTCTCTTTTACTACAGCATGAATATATCTGGCCGTAGTAAGACCAGCAAAGTTGCAACCTAGGATAATTATATGTGGCTTTTTCATCTGTTTTCAATTAAAATTGTTTCTACTTTTATCGCAGTTTATATGCAGATCTTGGATCTTATAGAATGTGTTTTAAACAAGTGTTTTTAACTTTCTTTAGAATACGAGCTAAGGTTAATTCGTCAGAATTATTTTCAATGCTTTTTCTTCAGCAGCATTTCCAAATACTTCATAAGCCTTAAGGATCTCATCCAACTCAAAGTGGTGAGTTATCAATTTTTCAGGTTGAATTTTTCCAGAGGCAACAGTTTTTAGTAGCATTGGTGTGGTATTGGTATTTACTAGCCCCATGGTAATGGTGATGTTTTTAATCCATAGATCTTGAATTCTTAGATCTACACTTTGCCCATGAACCCCCACATTTGCAACATGACCTCCCGGACGTACAATTTGTTGACAGATATCGAATGTAGTTGGCACTCCCACAGCTTCTATAGCTACGTCTACGCCATCTTCAGTTTCAGATAATATCTTTTTGATAGCATCATCTTTGCCTGAATTAATAGTATCTGTAGCACCCCATTTTTTAGCTAATTTTAATCTGTTTTCATCCAGATCTATCATATAGATTTTTGCGGGAGAGTAAAATTGTGCTGTAAGTAGTGCAGACATTCCAATTGGTCCGGCTCCAACAATAGCAATAGTATCACCAGGTTTTACACAACCATTAATAACACCTATCTCATGCCCTGTTGGAAGAATATCGCTTAACATTACTAGCGCTTCATCATCAAGCCCTTTAGGAGTGGTATAAAGGCTATTATCTGCATGTGGTATTCTTACATATTCTGCTTGAGTTCCGTTGATGAGGTTACCTAAAATCCATCCTCCATCTTTACAATGCCCATACATTTGTTTTTTACAATACTCACAAGATCCACATGCAGTGATACATGAAATAATTACACGATCACCTTTTTTAAAATTTCTTACTCCGGTACCTACTTCTTCTATAACCCCAATACCTTCATGGCCTAAGGTTGTTCCCGGTTTTACACTTGGTGTTTTTCCATGCAGTATACCCAAGTCTGTTCCGCAAATTGTGGTTTTAACAATTTTCACAATAGCATCTGTAGGTTTTTTTATTTCGGGTTTAGCTACTTCTTTATATTCTATCTTACCTGGCCCGTTGTAAACAAGACCTTTCATGGTTGTTTTATCTTTTGTAGAAGCTCCATCTTTTTGAGCTTTTTTAATTGGATGGGTTGTATTAGACATCTTTCTATAGTTTAAATTAAACTTAATATTTAAGATAAAGATGACTCATTTTCAACTAAAAAGCATTACATATTTAGAGTGAATACTTATATATATCTCTCATTTTTAATGAAGTAGATGTCTAATTTTAAGAATATAATTTTTATTGAGAAGAAGATTATTCCAATATTTCGATGCTTAAATAATCTGAATTGAATAATTTTTTAGGGTAGGAATTTGATAGTACTGAAGAATGAATTAAGTTGACTTTTAGAGGTAATTATTTACAATATCACTTTTTGGTTTTAGATGTTTTCTAAAGGTTTACGTCTTTTATTCTTCATCTTCTTGAAGAAGGTAGGGGAAAGGCCCGTTACTTTTTTAAACTGATTGGATAAATGTGCAAGACTGCTATAATGCATTCTATAAGATATTTCAGTAAGACTCAACTCATCATACATGATCAACTCTTTTACTCTTTCAATTTTATGAAGTATAATAAAATGCTCTATGGTGACACCTTTTGTTTTAGAAAATAGGGCTGATAAGGATTGATAATCTTGATTTAATTGATTCGATAAAAACTCGGAAAAATTTATTTTTGGTGATTCTTCAGATTCATGAATCATATTAACAATAATGGAAACGATCTTTTCTACTAAAATGGCTTTTTTGTCATCCATAAGTTCAAGGCCGTAGGGATGAAGAATTTCTCTTAACTGCGCTCTTTGCTTCTCTGTAATAGGATTTTTTAATAGCACTTCTCCTAATTCAAGGCTGATATATGGTAGATCAAGATTCTTCAATTCTTCAGCCACTGTTCTCTTGCAACACAAACAAACCATATTCTGAATATAAAGCTTCATTTAAAATATTTATTAGGATTTTTTCATACTTGCCAGTATTTCCTAGGTTCTTCAATTACATAATTATTTCAAGTTCTTATAAATATCGACATTTTCAGCTTAAATCTAAATTGTTTATCGAATTAATTTTATTGTTTTGATGAACTTCTATTATTATAAGATTCTTATTTATAGCATATTATAGCACTCTTTTGTAATTGGGAAAGAAGGAGGTTATTTTCTTCTTCTAAAATATTTTTTGAATAAGTTCTAATTTAATTTTACTCCAAAACGGAGTATACCATAAGAGGTTCTGCTTTATTCTTCATTGTAATACTGCCAACTTTTTTACATTTAAATGCTTCTTTAACTTTATTGTAGCAGCTTTCATCAATAACAATTTGGTCTGGTTGCGCTGCATCTTGTAAGCGTGAAGCTGTATTAACTGTATCTCCAATTACGGTATAATCAAACCGTTTTAAGCTATAAGAGCCAATGTTCCCGGAAATCATTTCTCCACTTTTAATGCCTATAGAGACTCTCGGTATAAAATCTTTCAAAGCTTCAATTTTAGGAAGATTGTTTATTTTTTTGCGTACCGCAAGTGCGGTATCAATGGCCCGATCTAAATGATAATCTCCTCTAAATACTGCCATGATAGCATCTCCGATAAATTTATCTATAAAGCCTTTTTGCTCCATAATTTCTTTTACCATTACATCAAAATAGGTATTTATCATAGTTACTATAGTGTTTGCTGGAGCGGTTTCGCCAATTTTTGTAAAACCACACAAATCAATAAACATAACGGTACCCTCAATGGTCTCATTTGCCATGAGGGAAGTTTCATATTCACTACTTCCCATAAAATTGAGAACATTTTCATCCACATACATTTTTAAGATATTATTCTCTTTTATGGTTTGAAAGGTTTTTTTTAAATGATTGCTGTGTTTTATTGTTTTTTCAATAGTGATAATAAGGTCTTCAAAATTTATGGGTTTTGTAACGAAGTCAAATGCTCCACGGTTCATAGCTATACGAATGTTTTCCATATCGCTATAAGCTGAAACGATTATAGTTTTTAACAAGGGTTTTAGTTCGCTGATTTTAGAAAGTAGTGTTAACCCATCCATTTCCGGCATATTTATGTCGCTTAATACGATATCTATTTCCGGTATGGTATTAATTTTTTCTAAAGCATCTACACCGTTTATCGCGAAGATGAATTCATATTCTTTCTCGCGAATTTGCTTTCTAAATTTCTGTTTAATGAGTGTTTCTAAATCCGCTTCATCATCAACTACAAGTATATAGGTCATGTTTTCTTAGTTTTTAATTCATTTTTTAAAGTTGGAAGTTCAAGTTCCAATCCGCTAATTCCGGACATATTAAAGTCACTCACAGTCGATATGGCTTATTGCTCCTTTTTGTTTATATAATCCAGCGCTTCTTCATCGGCAAATCCGATATCATTTCTCCATTTTTTATTTCTTTTCTGAAGTTCTTCAGAAATAGATATTCTACATCTTCTTCTTATATTTTCATCAACTTGCTGTGTTTGTAATGGGTAGTAAAATCTTAAACTCAGTATAACTTCCAATTTCTGTGGTAACCTTAAGCGTACCTCCGTGCCCTTTTGTAACAATATCATAGCTCATAGAGAGTCCTAAACCAGTTCCTTGTCCTGTGGGTTTGGTGGTAAAAAAGGGATGAAAAATTTTATTCAATACTTTTTTAGGAATACCATTGCCATTGTCTTTTATACGTATTTCCACATTTTGATCATTCTTTAGGGTGCATATTGAGATTGTGGGTTCAAAGCCTACTTTAAATTGCTGTTTCTTTTCATTCACTGCATAAAAGGCATTGCTTAATATGTTGAGAATAACACGCCCAAAGTCTTGCGGAATGATATTTATATTGCCAATTGTGTTATCAAAATCGGTTTTAAGTCTTGTGTTAAAGCTTTTATCTTTTGCTCTTAAACCGTGATAGGCAAGTTTTAGGTACTCTTCTGTTAACTTGTTTATATTTGTAGGTTCTTTTTCGGCTGTGCTCTTTCGGCTGTGCTGTAGCATACCTTTTACAATATTATCTGCACGTTTGCCATGATCTGATATTCTCACTAAGTTTCTGGAAATATCTTCTAAGAGTTCATCCTGTAGAGCTTCATTTCTTTCAATTTTGCTCTTCGCTCTTTCATCTTGAATCTCCTTAATCATTTCATTACTTACCTCACTAAAATTATTCACGAAGTTTAACGGATTTTGAATTTCGTGTGCAATACCCGCTGTGAGTTCTCCCAGACTAGCCATTTTTTCAGCCTGAATTAATTGTGATTGAGTAGATTTTAATTCGGTTAAAGTTGCTTCTGCCTTTTTCTTTTCCGTTTTTAGTTTTTTGAGATCCTCCTTGGCCTTTACGGCATGTACCTCAGAAATTTTTAAGTCATTATAACGTGTAAATGTCAAATTAAATACAGCTGCAAACCGTTCTAAAAGTTCCAGAGTTTCCTTTGGTTGATTATCAGGGGAGGCAATACCTATAAACCCTCTTGAGAAAAAAGCGAGGTATTGAATCCTTTTTTTTTGAGAGAGGCCTCCCTTAAATGGAATTTTCTTTTCATTGGTGAGGTAATGAACATAGTCTTTCAAAACCTTCCCCTCCATATGTATGGTAATGGATTTCTTTTTTTGTTTCCATCCCTTATACATTATATTGATAGAATCATTCTTTTTTGGATCTATGATAAATCTATTGGTTATTCTGGTGCCTTCTTCATTGGTAGCCATTGTTTCAATTTTGTTGGATACCTCGTTAATAATGCCAATAAAAAGGCGATTTGGTTCAATTCCCAATTCAATAAGCTGTTTGAAAACAACGATAGAAGTTTCTGATAATTCATCACTTCTTTGCATGGCTAAAGTTCTATTTCGAACTCTCTCCAAGGCCGTTGCAATCTGCGCTTCTCTCGTTTGTTCTTCAGCTTTTTGCAAGTCAAGAAAACGCGTATAAGTTTGCTCAAATACTTTTGCAAAACGTTTAAAAATATCGTGAGCCTTCGGCACAGGTTCATACGTAATGAACATAAGGTATCCTTGAGAAAAATACGCACAATGCATAATTTGTGTTTTAGGAAATGAAAGTCCTTTACTTTTCATTTTCTGCGTTATCTCTTTAAAAATAGGAATGGATGTCATGTATTTATAATGTTCAACCAAGTCTTTACCAGACTGTTCTTCAACAAATAATGAGTCTCCACGTTCTGCCGCCTTGCGTATCCGAAGAAAAATATCTTCAGAACTTGAAGTTTTAAAAGATGGCTGAAGACGATCTTTTCCAGCCATCCATGAGGTGGTGTGCTTACGATCTTCGTCCCAGATGTTGAAACCACAGCCAAATTCCTGTACCCCCAAAGCTTCTACTTGTTGAAAAAGTAACAATGCGGCATCTTGTAATTCATCACTATGCAGCATGCCCATTGTCCGGCTTCGCACTTTCTCTAAGGCGGTTTCTATATGTGCTTCTCTGGCCTGCGCTTCTGCTTTTTGGAGATCTCGAAATCTTATATAACTTTGTTCAAAAATTTTCCCGAACCGTTTTAGGATTTCATTATCCGAATCTGGTAATTTTCTTCCATTATGATTAACCACGAATATGGTGGTGTAATTAGATACAACAACAGATCTAGTATAACCACCTTCTCGAGCTAATACCTGCTCTTTCCATTCAGAACTTGATGCATTGAATGGAGGTATCTTAAACATATGCTCAAAGAATTCTATTTTCTCTTCTCTCGTGTATTCTTCTGTAAAAAATCCCTTATTTTTTTTAATCGCTTTTGCCAGAACTGTATAAATAGGCCTATCTAGAAAAGGAATGGTAGCTTTTTTTAGATAAGTTTCAGCTACACCTGAAGACCCCCAAAAGGTGAATTCTTTATCAACTTCTTGATTGGGAATGGCAATAAATACACCGGTTATATCCATTTTAATATTATGGAATTGCTGAGCAAGCGTGTTAACAACCTCTTGAAGTTGAGATGTGCTATGCATTGCCATACCCTGTGCTCTAACTTTCTCTAATGCGGCTTCTACCTGTGCTTCTCTTCCTTGTGCTTCTGCTCTTTGTAGATCTAGAAAACGAGTATAACTTTGCTCGAAGACTTTTGCAAAACGTTTAAAAATATCATGTGATTGTGGAACCTTTTTATAAGTAATAAAAAGGATATATCCATACTTAAAAAATGCTACATGATCTATTTGAGAAGCGGGAAAGGGAATACCGGCGTCCCTTATTTTTCTTAACTGATCTCCAACTCCAGGTAAGCTGCATAAATATTCGTAATGAGCCGGGCATTCATCTTCTCCAATTTCATTTACTAGAAATGTTTCTCCATTTTGTCCGGCTTCATAATAGCGTAGAAATATACCTTCTCTTGGCGTTCTGTACATAGGATAAGTTCCTTCAGCATTACTACCCCATTCCAAAGAACCTTCTTCATCATTATCATAAATATTGAATGCGCAAAACCAGGTTTCTACACCAAGGCCTTGAACTTGCTTTACCAGTTCAAAAGAGAGATCGGCCAATTCCTCACTTTTATTCATGGTCATTGCTCTGGATCTAACTTTTTCTAAAGCGGCTTCAATTTCCAGTTCTCGGTTTTTTTCTAATAATTCTGCAGTGCGTGCTTTTACAATTTTTTCAAGCTCTGCATTTTTTTGTTTCCATAAGTTAATACCATAAGTGTTGGTTTCACTCTCTGTATTTTCAGGTTTAGAACCGTGCCAATGAATTAGCTTCCATACGTTGTCTTTATATTCAAAAATCGAGGTGAACCGCATTTCCATTTTTATAATCTGCGGATTCATTTTTAAAGTAAATACTAAATCATCGGCAAAAACAGCGGTATTCTTATCGGCAGTAATCTTGCGTAATAAAGGCTTAAAATTCCAGTGAACTTCATATCCTTTACTCTGTTCTCTCTGTGTTTTTAAAAGGTCTATAAAACCTTTTAAGGAAAATATCTTCTCATCTATCGTGGTTCCAAAACCCATCACATCATTTTCCACCAATTTATCTATTCCGTTTAACGGAAATCTGTTATTTAAAGCAACCTCCATCAATTGCTGATAGGTCTCTTTTAATAAGTTTTCTTTAGATATATCCATTTTATCAAGATTCAATTGGTAATGAAATAATAAATTCTGTACCTACTTTTTCTTCGGTCTTTAGTTTTAGCTCTCCACCCTGCGCTTTTATAATATCATAGCTCAAACTCAATCCCAATCCAGTACCTTGGTTATTTGGTTTGGTTGTAAAGAATGGCTGAAATATTTTTGTTTTAATGTTTGAAGGAATACCATTGCCGTTGTCTTTTACTGAAATTTCAATCATATTCTTTTCTCTTTTTGTTGAAATTGAGACTATGGGTGAAAATGATTGATTCTCAAATTGACCTTGTTTTTTCCGTTCAGAACAAGCATAAAAGGCATTTGTAATCAAATTCAAAACAACTCTTCCAATATCTTGTGGTACAATTTCAATTTCACCAATGGAATTGTCATAATTAGTTTCTAGCGTTGCGTTAAAAATTTTGTCCTTCGCGAGAAGACCATGGTAAGCGAGCCGCAAATATTCGTCTACCATAATGTTAATGTCTGTGGGTTCTTTTTCTCCTGTACTTTTACGACTGTATTGCAACATTCCTTTAACAATGCTGTCTGCACGTTTGCCATGATGATTTATTTTTTCCAGATTTTGGATAACGTCATTGGCTATTTCCTTTGCATCTTTTAAATTGCCAGCCTCTAGTTCTATTTTCATTTCGTTAAGTAGCTCTTTACTGACTTCTGAAAAATTATTTATAAAATTTAACGGGTTCTGAATTTCATGTGTGATCCCCGCAGTAAGTTCACCTAGCGAAGCCATTTTTTCAGACTGAAGAAGCTGCTTCTCTGCCTCTTTTAGTTCTTTTAGTGATTTTTTTAAAGCTTGATTTGTTTCACTATTAGACTTATTTTTTTGCTCCAATTCTTTCTTGGTTTCCTGCAATAATATCTCTGTTTCTTCTAGTTTTAATTCTGAATTAGTCAAAGCTCCCTCAGCATCTATTACGATATTTTTGGCTATAACTTTTTCTTCTTCAGAAAGTTGAAGTTTTGCTTCAATAAAATCTAAAATTGCCTGATGCTGAGGATTCATAGTTTATTGGTCTAATTCTTAATTAATTATTAACTGCTTTTTAAGGCAATGTATCTTGGGGTTTTTTTGGTAGTTTTTATTTGAATATTCTTCCAAATAAACAGGAACACAATCTTTATTGAGGTAAAGCGGGGAGAGAGTAACTATACTTTTTTTTTGATATCAAAATCAAAGAACTTTTTCTTAATGGTCAATCCAAAAATTTCAATATTTATTGAATGGAAAGCAACAGCCAATGTGGGTTGAAAATCATCAGACATACTTTGTGCTAAAGCAGTTTTAAGTGGCTTGGTAGCTCTTCCTTTACTAGATTTCGCATTCATAGGGAGTTATTTTATATAGACTAAAGATGTTTTTAGGCCATAGGTATCGATTTAAGAATGAGGTAGCTTAAGGGAGTATGTTAAAGTTAATCAATTAATTATTAATATGTTAACTCTTCGGATAAAGGGATTCTAAAAATTTCCATAGAGATGGAAAAATTATTTATTGGAAGAAATGATTGGTTTCTTGAACTCACAGTTTCACCAATTTCCCATCTCACTTAATTAAATAGTGAGTTTGTTGTATAAAACTTTTGAGACATGGATATTGCTAACAAAATAAAGTATTCTTGCGCTGTAAATATATTGTTGATTATTCGTTGTTTTTTGTGGTATTCACAGTTCTTGTTTTTTGATAGATTAATTCCATTAAAAAACATATAAGTATAATGCCAAGAGCTACTATTACACCTATTTTATTTTGACCAAACTGTTGGATAATTAGTGTAAAGAAAGCTAGCAAGCAGAGTATAGCAGCAACGATATGGATCCATTTTTTGGATTCTAATTTTTGATGTTTTCTAAAGCCAATATAGTTTACTATACAAAATATCAGTAAAAATCCAGCGCTGCCCGCAGTAGAAATACTTTGTAAATTGAACAGGTTTACGAGTGCAATAGAGAAGATAGCTGTAATAAGATATCCTATTGGTTTACCCCAGAATTTATGAGTGAAATATTTAGGTAATTCATCGTCTTCAGCAATATCATAATTAACTCTCCCGCTGCCCATAACCGTAGCATTTATGGCTGAAAATGTAGAAATTAAAGCAGTAATAGTAATAATGGTAAAACCAATTTGGCCTAAAGTAGGTTCTGCAGCTTTAGCTAGTACATAATCTTGAGCGTCTGCTATTTCTTTAAAAGGCAAAGAACCAACGGTAACGATGGCGATTAAAATATAGAGTGCTACTACAAATCCTACAGCTCCAAAATATGCTTTTTCAGTATTTTTTTCTTTGTTTTCTAGGTCTGAAATAGAATTTGCAATAAGCTCAAATCCTTCATAAGCTACGAATATCACCATTCCGCCAGATAATAATAACATTGGGTTTTCCCAATTTGAAGGTGAAAGCTGACTTAAATTTTCGGGATGTATAGAGAAACCGTAAAAGCCTATTCCTATAAATACAATAAGAATGAGCAATTTTATAACTACGGAAACAGACTCAATTTCGCTTACCAATTTCATGCTCAAGTAATTTATAAGCAAAGCAATAACGATTATGGAAGTTTGAAATATGCGCACATTTATTGCATGGTCTTTGGTAACAGAGATTAGTTCTGCTCCGTAAGAGCCAAAGGCCGAGGCGTATAGTGATAACATGACGATATAACTTACCCAGAGTAAATTGTTGATACCACCAGAAAAAATGCCATTCCCAAATTGAATTTGTATAAATTTTACCGTTCCTCCATCTTCGGGATATTTTTTTGAAAGTTTAGCATAAGAATAGGCGGTAAGCAAGGCAATTACTCCAGCAAAAAGGAAGGCCACAGGAGTGCCGCCTTTTGCCAAGGAAACAGCAAGTCCAAGCACAGCAAAAATTCCACCTCCAACCATTCCTCCAATTCCAATTGAAATAGCATCTTTGAGAGATATTTTTTTACTCATTTCGAATAATTTTTTAAGCGACCAACAAATTTAATCCCCTTAAAGTGCGATTTGGAAACCACAGCTTTATAGCTGACAGAGTTTATAAATAGTGTTGTTGGTTTAAATCCAGTTAGATATTGAATTTACTTATTTTATTTTAAAGAAGTTATTCTGAGAAATAAAATTACTGAAAATATAATAGTTTGGAGTTGTCTGAAGTGACAGGTTAAATTATGTAGAAGCAGAATTTCAATGATTAAGTTCAGAAATCAAAAATGCCAGACTAGAAATAGCAAATAGTCCCTACCCAATTTGCATACCCCTAAGTACTGGCATTTTATTTCTAAATTAGTTTCAGATCCTGCATGAGATTTATAAGATGCAGATTTGTTTTCGCATTAAATACTTCTTTTAGCTCTTTCAATCTTTTTTCAATAGCACTTTTGGTACTAGACTTAATATTGTTTCTTTTAAGCTCTGTGCAAATTTCTTCTTGTGTAAAACTTTTTGTTAGAATGTTTACAATGGAGATCTCGAATTTATTTAAGATTAGAAGATTTTTGGCCTAAAGATTTTTCTATCCTAGTAGAGCTCTATGTTTTTTATTTACTTTTTTCTGATTCAAAGATAAGTCTTGCATTTAAAGAAGAAATACCGTTTTCCATAATCTGGATTCTATTTCCCGTTTTTATTTTCTCCAGATCTTACCCTTAACCATTATCGGAAGGATAATAGATCATAAAGTCCAATTTATCTTTTATATTGTCCTCTTTTCAGAAGAAATATTTTTAAGGTTTTTATTTTGAAAATTTTATTTTCTCTAGTTCCCCTAGCAGATTGTGCCTGACTAAAATAGTAAGAGGTAGAATCTTTTCTCGTGGTATTTGTTGTCAGAATTTACCATGGAAATCTTTTCTATTTTCTCTTTACAGGATATTAAAATCGTGTAAATCGAAACTAAAAGTAGGTGTGTTCGGAGTTCTCATTTCAAGAAAATCTTTAAAACCCTATGAATTTTACTAACTATTTCATGACGTACTTTGGAAGACTATAGAATCATAGAAAGATTGAAACAGAGTATCAAAATCATAAAACAGACTATTAGAGATCTAAGATTTTGACTATTAAGTTTTATGAGGTTTATTCTCTTAGAATATCCTATTCTAGACTGGTAATTTCCCTTATAAATAAATTATATTAGTGATTGCTAAAACCTACAGCAACAAAAAAAATATAATATGAGTTTCCAAAAAATGTTTGATTTTCTAAATAGGCTAGAGCAGAATAATCATAAAGAATGGATGGATGCGCATAGAGATGAATATCATAATATCCGAGACTGGTATATAGCATGGCTTAATGAGTTAGATCTTAAGCTTTCTGTATTAGATCCACAGTACACGCATACAACAGGGAAACAGGCTATTAATAGAATTAATAATAATCTTCTTTTCCATCCGAATAAACCCGTTTATAAAGATCATTTTGGTGCTGCCGTGGATAAAGTTAAAGGCATGGGAGATTTTTATATTCATTTAGGTATCAATGGCAGTTTTGTAGCGGGAGGCATTTATAAACCGAAGAATGATATTTTAAAAAGTATTAGAGGTGCCATAGATTATGATGGAGAGAAGCTTAAGAAAATTTTGAATAAGCCAACTTTTAAAAAGGTTTATGGAGAAATGATGGAAGAAGATATGCTTAAAACCTCTCCAAAAGGTTATTCTCAAGATCATAGATTTATAGACCTTATGCGTTATAAAAGTTTTGCGGTAAAACATGATCTCGATCAAAATGAAATTCTTTCTGATGATTTTCAAAATAACCTGATTTCACTTTATAAAGAAATGCTTCCCTTCAGAAGATATTTGAATCATGCTTTGACGGTTTAGGTTTAATTCAAATTTGAACGTAAATATATCGATAGCAGTACTTATAGCTATTTTGGCATAAAAAAGTCTTTTAAGTCCTAATTAAATAAATCTAAGCAATTGAATCAATTGCTTTTCATTAAATTTTTTGATACATTTATGTTAATACGTTAAACCTTTTTTAATTATCTATCCCCGATGAGAGGTTTTTTTAATTTTAACCCCTGTTAATCTGAATAAAAACAATCATCATGGTAGCATATTATAATCAAAGAGAAATAAAAATTGAAATGAGAGCTTTAATACAGGATTATTTAAAATCTTGTACAAATTGTGAAGTACTGCCAGACGATTTCGTCGATCTTATAAAACATAATTTTTTGGCTAAATATGTTTCCTATAATCCCGATTTGCATTCTATAGAAATAGGTGTTGAAGAAACTGGTACACCCTCATCATTTCTAGCTTATCCGAAAATTAAGGTATATCAATACCCTTTAAATGATAAGAAGAATAAATGGTTAGATAAATCTTTTAAGACTTCTAAAACAGATCTAGCGTTTTATGGTCGTTTATTAAATAAGAGAAACTCTATTTCCAAAAATGCAGATGTTATAGTTATGTAATTATAAGCACAGAGAAATAGATTCAAAATAAATAAGGCGGCATATTTTTAATATACCGCCTTATTTATTTTATAAGATAAAGATGCTAAACAGAAGAAGTTTGAGAATGTTTTTCTGTAATATTAGCTAATATCATTTTAGCGTGAACTCTGGAGTTTTCAATAAACCATTTATGAGTTTCCATTCCGCCACAAATAACGCCGGCAAGGTATATTCCAGGAACATTGGTTTCCATGGTGTTTTCATTATACTGTGGAATTCTTTTTCCATCTTCTGATAAATCAATACCAATATTTTTTAGAAATTCAAAATTTGGTCTGTATCCGGTAAGTAATAAAACAAAATCATTTTCTAGAGTTATTGTTCCATTTTCTGTTTTAATGTCTACTTCGTTTTCTCTTATCTCTGTTAAAGATGCATTGAAATATGCTTTAATAGAACCTTCTTCAATTCTATTTACAATATCTGGACGTACCCAATATTTAACTCTATTACCAATTTCAGGTTTTCTAACGATCATGGTAACATCTCCACCTTTTCTATAAATTTCTAAAGCTGCGTCTACTGCAGAATTACTTGCACCAACTACCAAAGTTTTTTGAGTGGCAAAATAATGCGGATCATTATAATAATGATCTACCTTGGGTAAATCTTCCCCGGGAATGTTCAAATAATTCGGGATGTCATAAAAACCAGTGGCTACAACCACATTTTTAGTACTATAAGTTGCTTTATTAGTATTAACAATATGAAGGTCTTTATTTTTCGAATCTACTCCTGTAACTTGTTCAAAAAGATGAATATTTAAATTGTTAGAAGAAACTATTCTCCTATAATACTCCAAAGCTTCCGCCTTTTTAGGCTTAGGATTAGTGCTAATAAATGGAATTTCATCCAGTTCTAACTTTTCTGAAGTAGAAAAGAAAGACATATTGCTAGGGTAGTGGTATAAAGAGTTTACAAGACAACCTTTCTCTAAAATAAGATAAGAAAGATCATGCTTTTCCGCTTCTAGAGCACAGGCAATCCCTATAGGGCCACCACCAATTATAATTAAATCGAAATCTTTAGTTTGAATTTGCAATTTCTTTAAGTCCTTTTATGGTTTCAAGTTGATCTTGAGTTTTAAAAACATAGCTTCCGGCTACAAGAACATCTGCTCCTGCTTTGGTGAGTTGTGCTGCGTTTTTATCGGTTACTCCTCCGTCAACTTCAATAAGTGTTTGCGCACCTGCATTTTCAATAATAGCCTTAAGTTGTTTTACTTTATTGTAAGTATTTTCTATAAAATTCTGACCACCAAATCCTGGGTTAACGCTCATTACAAGAACTAAGTCGATATCTTTAATGATATCTTTCAAAAGATCTACACTAGTATGAGGATTTATAGCCACTCCAGCTTTCATTCCTTCTGCTTTTATTGCTTGTATGGTTCTGTGAAGATGTGTGCACGCTTCGTAATGTACGGTAAGAATATCAGATCCTAGATCTGCAAATTCTTTGATGTACCTATCAGGATCTACGATCATCAAGTGTACATCTATAGTTTTTTTTGCATGCTTGGCAATAGCTTTTAAAACCGGCATTCCGTAAGAAATATTTGGTACAAAAACACCATCCATAATATCAATATGAAACCAATCGGCTTCACTTTTATTGATCATTTCAAGGTCTCTTTGTAGGTTTCCAAAATCTGCCGCTAATACAGATGGGGCAATTAATTTTGTGTTCATGTGTGTTGTGTTGTTTTATTGCACACAAAAATAACAAGAAAAATAGGTTTCCACTTTCTAAATAGGTAAAAATGCCTTCAATATGTTTTCTACTGCTTTTTGAGCACTCGGCTCTAAAACTTTAATCTGGTTTAAATAATGTTGAAATTTCTTCGGATCATAATCGGCTTCCTCAGAGACAAAATCAGAATCATATCCATCATAGGCTTCTTTGTGTATATCTTTGCCAAAAATTTGCATTATGTTGTGATGTCTGTCGTCTGATTTTATTTCTCTAAATAGCTCGGAGATTTTGTTTTTTTCACCTTCTACAATTTGAAAGAAATTACCGCCAGAAAAAAGTAATAGTCCAGTTATGCCGTGATCATTATTCCATTCTTTGCTGTAATTTAAAATACCTTCAATTTCTTTTTTATTCAAGTCTTGGGAGGCTGTACTTACATAAACTATCGCATATCTCATCCTTTTTGTTTTACTATTAATTATTTAATATAAAAAAATAGAAAATACGATTTGAGGTTAGGATATTAAAAAAAACTTAAATTATTAATTCGGGTAATGGTAATGGAAAAGTCGATTAAAAACTTATAACGATTTTATGCCTTCAGCAAAATTGTTCAAAATATAGCGCACAGAACTTTGAATTTTGGGATTCAGTTTATCAATTTGGGAGAAATATAAATCTATATTTTTAGATTGAAATCGAGAATCTAAAGAAATAAAATCAGATTGATAATCATTAAATTTTGTTTGGGAAACTTCCTTTTGAAAAATTACCATAACACTATTATGTCTTTCATCTTTTACGATTCTAGACAGAAGAGATTTTAAAAGCTCCTTTTCACCTTCAAGTACTTGAAAGAAATTCCCTTCAGAATAAAGAAGTATTCCGGTGATGCCGTGATCATTATTCCAGCTTCTTGTGTATTTCAATACTTCTTGAATATCTTCTTCTGTAAGATTTGGATTTACAGAACTTACATAGCTAATTGCATAATGCATTATGTTAAATTAGGGATTAGAATCAGCTAAAATAATAAAAATTATGAGTTGTTAAATTCAATTTTTAACATAATACCTTAAGAATTTTATACTAAAAAACCCCGGTCATCACTCCGGGGTTCATTCATCAATCAAAAAACGAACAGTTATCTCCGGCCTAAACCGGAATTAAACTGTTGTCATCTTTATTAAGGCTATTAACCTAAATATGTCTTTAAGATTTTACTTCTAGAAGTATGTTTCAATCTTCTAATAGCTTTTTCTTTAATTTGTCTAACACGTTCTCTTGTAAGGTCAAAAGTTTCACCAATTTCTTCCAAAGTCATTGGGTGTTGGTCACCTAATCCAAAGTAAAGACGAATAACATCTGCTTCACGTGGAGTTAGAGTTTCCAAGGCACGCTCGATCTCTGTACGTAAAGATTCGTGTAATAGTTCTCTATCAGGGTTTGGAGACTCACCAGAACGCAATACATCGTAAAGGTTAGAATCTTCCCCTTCTACTAAAGGAGCATCCATAGATACATGACGCCCAGAGTTCTTCATAGACTCTTTTACGTCATTGATTGTCATGTCTAATTCCTTCGCAATTTCTTCTGCACTTGGTGGACGCTCATGAGATTGTTCCAAGAAAGCAAAAGTTTTATTGATCTTGTTAATAGATCCAATTTTGTTAAGCGGCAAACGTACAATTCTAGATTGCTCTGCTAAAGCCTGCAAAATAGACTGACGGATCCACCATACAGCATAAGATATAAATTTGAAACCACGGGTTTCATCAAAACGTTTCGCTGCCTTGATTAAACCTAAGTTACCTTCGTTAATTAGATCGGGAAGTGTTAATCCCTGGTTTTGATATTGTTTAGCTACAGAAACAACAAAACGTAAGTTCGCTTTTGTAAGTTTCTCCAAAGCCCGGTCATCACCCGCTTTAATCCGTTGTGCTAATTCTACCTCTTCATCGGCAGTAATCAGGTCAACTTTACCAATTTCTTGCAAATACTTATCTAGCGAAGCAGTCTCACGGTTGGTAACCTGCTTCGTAATCTTAAGTTGTCTCATCTATCTTCTCCTTGGATTTTTAATTGTGAATAGCTCTTGTATTAAGTTATACGTAATTAGAACGAAAAATGTTACAAAGCTTTCATTATTTTTTATTTGGGCGTTCCCCTTGCGGGTCGGGCTATCCGCTTCAAGTCCTCGCTCCTTACAGTCGCTGTGGGCTTTACGCTGCTATCCCTAACGCAAAATTTAGCACAAAAAAAATGCTCTGAAATTTTCAGAGCATTTAATATATTAGAGAAGAAACTAATTAATCGTTTCTGTTTTCTCTTGGTTTTCTGTCATCACGACCACGGCTGTCTCTAGAACCACCTCTGTTGTCACGACCTCTATCATTTCTATCATTTTCTCTTGGTGGTCTTGCAACATAACCTTCAGGTTTATCCAACAAAGCCTTACGAGAAACTTTTTCTTTACGTGTTTTTGGATCTACGCCAAAGTATTTAACATCTATAACATCTCCAATATTTACAATATCAGTAACATTATCGGTACGCTCCCAAGCTAGCTCAGAAATATGTAGCAATACTTCGTTTCCTGGTGCATCTAAATATTCTACAACAGCTCCAAAATCAAGAACTTTAATAACTTTTACTTCGTAAACGCTACCTTTTTCTGGTTTGAAAGTGATAGAGTCTATTTTAGCAAGAACTTTATTAATTCCTTCTTGTCCGGTTCCTAAGATCTCAACAATTCCTTCTTCAGTAACAGGATCTTCGTTAATAACGATAGTTGTTCCTGTAGATTTTTGAAGTTCTTGGATCACTTTTCCTCCTGGTCCAATTAATGCACCAATAAATTCGTTCTTAATACGAACAGATACCATTTTAGGAGCATATTCTTTCACGTCTTCTCTAGGAGCAGCAATAGTGTCAGTTAATTTTCCAAGGATGTGTAATCTACCTTCACGTGCTTGTTTTAAAGCACTTACAAGAATTTCGTAAGAAAGACCTTTTACTTTAATATCCATCTGGCAAGCAGTAATACCATCTGCCGTTCCGGTAACTTTAAAGTCCATATCTCCTAAGTGATCTTCATCCCCAAGAATATCAGAAAGTACTGCATATTTCCCAGAATCTCCATCAGAGATAAGTCCCATTGCAATTCCAGAAACTGGTTTTTTCATTTGGATACCTGCATCCATTAATGCCATAGTTCCTGCACATACAGTTGCCATAGAAGAAGAACCGTTAGATTCTAATACTTCAGAAACAACTCTTACAGTATAAGGACAATCTGAAGGGATCATTCCTTTTAATGCGCGTTGTGCTAAATTTCCATGACCAACCTCTCTACGGGAAGTTCCTCTAATAGGACGAGCTTCTCCTGTAGAAAAAGGAGGGAAGTTATAATGTAAATAGAAAGACTCTTCACCTTCATAAGATGGCATGTCTATTTGATTTGCTTCTCTAGAAGTTCCTAAAGTTACAGTAGCCAAAGCTTGAGTTTCCCCACGTGTAAAAATAGAAGAACCGTGAACAGATGGTAAGTAATCTACCTCACACCAGATTGGTCTAACTTCTGTAGTTTTTCTACCATCTAAACGTAAACCTTCGTTTAAGGTTAAATCTCTTACTGCAGCTTTTTCAGCTTTATAGTAGTATTTAGAAACCATTCCACCATATTCTGATAATTCTTCTTCAGAAAATGTTGCTTTAATCTCTTCTTTTATTGCATCAAATGCAGCGCTACGTTCGTGTTTTGCAGAACCAGCTTGAGCTACGGCATAAACCTTATCATAGGCCATGTCGTGAATTTTCTTCTTAAGATCTTCGTTCTCAGGTTCAGAATCGTATTCTCTAGTTGCTTTTCTGCCAACTGCTTCAGCTAGTCTAACTTGAGCTGCACATTGTATCTTAATGGCTTCATGTGCTGCTTTGATAGCTTCCGTCATTTCTTCTTCAGAAATCTCCTTCATCTCACCTTCAACCATCATAACTGAATCTGCAGATGCACCAATGACCATTTCAAGGTCAGATTCTGCTAATTGTGTTCTAGAAGGGTTAATGATGAATTCACCATTAATTCTACCTACGCGCACTTCAGAAATAGGACATTCAAATGGAAAGTCAGAAAGTTGAATTGCAGCAGATGCTGCTAATCCAGCCATTGCATCTGGCATTACATCATCATCATGAGACATAAGTTGAATCATCACCTGAGTCTCTGCGTGGTAATCTTTTGGGAATAATGGTCTTAAAACACGATCTACTAAACGCATAGTTAAAACTTCACCATCACTTGGACGCGCTTCTCTTTTGAAGAAACCACCAGGATAACGACCTGAAGCTGCGAATTTTTCGCGATAATCTACCGTTAAAGGAAGAAAATCTACATCGCTTTGTTTGTAGTTTGAAACTACAGTACATAGCAACATACATTTTCCAGATTGCACAACTACGGAACCATGTGCCTGTTTTGCTAATTTACCGGTTTCGATAGAGATCTCTCTACCATCACCAAGGTCAATAACCTCTTTAAATGTTTTTGGAATCATAATGTTTTCGAATTCTTAACCTGTAATAATAAACAGGTTTTGTTAAACAAAGGTCTCCCGCTGACTGTCTCATCGGGATTGTGTTGTGTTGTTGTGTAGTGTTGGTTGACCAATGAAAAACTACTCTTATTCTAATCTAAGAGTGACAATTTTAAGAAAGAACGTAAAGCAAAGTTACTTGCTTATTATATATAAAAAAAGGGGGCGCGAGCCCCCTTTAAAATTTATTTTCTCAATCCTAATTCCTTAACAATAGCACGATATCTCATGATATCTTTTTTCATTAAGTAATCAAGGAGTCTTCTTCTTTTACCTACCAGTAGTACTAGAGATCTTTCTGTGTTATAATCTTTACGATTAGTTCTAAGGTGATCTGAAAGGTGGGAAATACGGTGAGTGAATAATGCGATTTGGCCTTCTGCAGAACCGGTATCATTTTTACCTTTACCGTGTTTAGCGAATAGCTCTTGTTTTTCTTCTATTGATAAATACATTCCAATATTAAGTTTAATGATTTTTATGTACAAACAGATTTTCTGTCAAGCGGCAAAGATACTATATTTTTATTAAAAATTATTCCGAAGTGAAATTTTAATATTCAACCGATATAATTTTTCTTTATTCAGCAGGATAATTACCTAACCGGCTGATTTAGAATTAAATCTAAGTATAAATTGATCTTATCTTTTAACTCAGATCTTGGAGTTATAAAGTCTAAAAATCCGTGTTCTTTTAAATACTCTGCAGTCTGAAAATCCTTTGGTAGATCTTGACCTGTAGTATCTTTTACAATCCTTGGCCCAGCAAATCCAATAAGCGCTCCAGGTTCAGAAATATTAATATCTCCTAGCATTGCGAAAGAAGCCGTGGTTCCTCCTGTTGTTGGATCTGTACATAAAGAAATGTAGGGAATGTTAGCATCTGCCAATTGTGCTAATTTTACAGATGTTTTAGCCATTTGCATTAAAGATAGTGCAGCTTCCATCATTCTTGCCCCTCCAGATTTAGAGATGATCATAAATGGCAATTTGCGTTCTAAAGCATAATCTGCCGCACGAGCAATCTTTTCTCCTACTACAGATCCCATAGAACCTCCAATAAAGCTAAAATCCATACAAGCTATTACTATATCTTTACCTTTAGATTTTCCAACTGCGGTACGAACTGCATCTTTCAATCCAGTTTTTTCTTGTGCTTCTTTTAACCTGTCTGTATATTTCTTAGTGTCCTCAAAGTTTAGTGGATCTTTAGAAGAGATATTCTTATCTAGCTCCTTAAATTTATTATCGTCAAAAAGAATTTTGAAATATTCTACACTTCCAATTCTTACATGATAACCATCTTCAGGACTTACATAGAAATTGTTCTCCAATTGTTCTGCATCTACAATTTTACCTGTTGGAGATTTATACCATAATCCTTTTGGTACATCTTTCTTTTCTTCGGTAGGGGTTTGTATACCTTTTTGAGTTCTTTTAAACCAGGCCATAGTCTTAATTATTT
>Ga0209309_10000672_pt1 | contig 38476 bp, 34 predicted proteins | sample COGITO_mtgs_1204_2_FD_184807 | JGI IMG/M metagenome (GOLD analysis project Ga0209309, IMG submission 184807) | Pelagic marine microbial communities from North Sea - COGITO_mtgs_120412 (SPAdes) (version 2) | ecosystem: Environmental > Aquatic > Marine > Epipelagic ... | reverse complement strand
ATTCCTACATTACCTGATAAGAAGAAATTAACGTATGCAGACCCCTATGTTCAAGGACTAAATTTACTATTTTCCAATTATTTAGTTATGAGTTAAGTATTTATGAGGTTTATAGCCAAAAATTGAATTATTGCCACTTGATAAGTTTGTTTTTAATTTAATTTAAAGCATTATAAAACAATGAGATAAAATACAATTGGTTATATTTTAGCTACTTGGAGATAGAATGTAGCAAAGTAACATTAGTGAACAGTTTGATTAAGAACACATCATACTTAAATAGAGTCTATTGTAATCTTAACTTTACAGGTTAAATAAAATATTATATTCATCAAGTAGGATGTTGTTAAATTGTGTGATATAGCGTTGCATAGCTACATATAATAAGAGATGAGTATTTTCAAGGTATGCGATTGCTTATGCGTATGGCGTTCTCAATACTGTTCCACTTTTTAAGTAATAGCTTAATTAAGATGTTGTACATGTTTTGTTGGTTTGCCGCCTCCTGCACTCCCCTACTATGTTTTAGGTATGCTCCTGACTGGATGCCATCGAATACGCGCTATTATTTGATGCAATCTATAATTCACAAGATCACATTTTTGCATGTATACGCCCGTATTAATGTGAATGATAGATATAGAGAGCTATGCTGTTAACTGTATACCAAGTCCCTTTTATTATGGTTTTTTACGCGCTGCTTAACTATATTAAAAAACACAGCTGAAAGAACACATCATACTTGTTTAAATAAAGGTTTAAATCTTAGCACTAAGTAGTAGTTAGTAAAAAAATAATCAAATAGCTGAAAAATATGCGATAATCCTTTTAAGTAAGATGTGTTCTTGGTGGGTTATGGTAAGTAAAGTTCAAATTAGAAGTCAGTTCGATTTAATGAATGAACTGACGGTAAGGTTAGTTGAAGAGCTTAAAGAATGTGACTATTCGAAAGCTGAATATTATCGACTTCCAGATATTAGTAGTCTTGATGAGAATATTGTTCCAGAGTCAATTATCACCGAAAAAATATCTGGTGACATAGCTCATAGGGCTATTCTCAATTCGTTTACCGATATTTATAAAAAAGAAGGCTTAAGTAGTCGTGTATTAAAGCGCCATCCCGGTTTGTTAGTTATAAAAAATGCTAATAAAGAAGCATTAAATAACCGAATTGGTCAAGTAAATAAAGCTAAAGCAGACTTTAAAGCATGCATAGTTGCAATAGATAATAACGATGCTCGTTTTGAAGCTGTTCATAATGCAATGCCGAATTTAATTACACTTGCTGCATATCGCAAAATTCATTGTGAAAGTGACTCTCCATTTTCAGTTAGATTTACTTGGATGCACAAACACGCAACAAAAACGCTAACAAAAAAAATGGCTCTCGAGATGCTCGATAAATCGGCCGGTTATAGAAATCCAAGAATGATTGATCAACAAAAATGGCAATCACTTGTAGCTCAAGAACAGTTACGAGTTGCCAGCTTAGGTGAAAAAGAAAAACTAAGGATTCGTCGCCCCACTCGTGTAAGCCCACAAGTTAATGTGAGATATACTGCACAAAACCGCTATCATGTTAGTGCCGCATTGCCCTTTATTTTGATTAATCCAGAGCCAGACGTAAAATTAGGTATATTACCTGACTATCAAAAACCAGAAGCTCACCCGCGTAAACGCGAGTACGATTTTTTAGTCGATAGGCTATATTTAGAGCAGGTAGACCGGTAGTGATTATGTTAAAAAGGCCACAATATGTGGCCTTTTTGGTAATGTGTTTAAGTATTTAAATAATGTTTATTACTTTTCTACTATCTCTTCGATTTTGTCTTCATCAATCAGCACTGCATTTTCAACAATTCGTTTACCACCTTGAATTTCAATGCGTTTGTTGTGTTTATTCAGTGTAAGTATTTCATCACAAAACTGATCAGATGGATGCATTTCGTAGGTGTAATCAATAATATTGCCTGTTTTATCATCTTTTACATTAGTAATACTGTATTCTGATATTGCGCCTTTTTCAATCAAGTCTTTCATAGTAGTGGTCATATCACGACGCAGCGCTTTTAATTTATTTTCGGTAATATCATCCGTTGAATAAATAGAGCCATATTTTTCCATGATAGACAGCAGTCTAAAATGATAAGTTTTACCTGGCGCAGCATAACGCCAAAGATGATACAAACGCAGCATCATCCAACGCGATAATCCACGTTTTAATTCTTGTGCACTATTAAAGTAATAACCTTTGTATTCAAGGTTATCAATCATGTTATGAACAAATGCATTTAAACAGGCGACACATTTTACATTGCCACCCTGACCCTTCTTGCCGCTAAAATGAAGTGACGATAAAAAGTTCATATTTGACTCGTAAAACGAATCATCTATATCAGAATTTTTAGTATCTGTTGCAGAATATTTAAACGAAAGTTTAGAACCTTGCAATGCTTCAAGAGACTCTTTAATTGCAGGATATGGCATAGACTGCCCTACCGCTTTAAGCTCTTGGGCTAATTCGTTCATAGAAAAAACAACCGCGTATTGAATACCGGACTTAAAATTAATTTTGACTATTTTGCCTTTAGAGGCCAAACGAATAAGTGCGCGTTCAACTTTTTCTTCTCTATCTGATGGCCAGACAAGGTATTCTACGTCTTCGCCATCTTTGCGCGTACTTACAACAGCGGGAGTTATTTTTATTTCGCCATCGTATAAAATACCATCTACTTTTTCAGATATTTTACGCGTGATAATTGTTTTTTTAGGTGCTTCTTCAAGTGGTAATTTTTTATAGCCAGAACGTACAAAACGTCCCCACAAATCATAATGATTAAACGTGTTTGAATATGCACGTAATCCATGAGCTGCATTTTCAATAGAAATTCGCACGTCTTTGTTATCTGTAAATAGTGCTAAACTTTCGTTATCTATTGCACTTTCCACCCCGTGGATTTGGCCCCTAAGTGTATCGGGCAAGTTATCTACCGAGATGTTGACCTTTCGGCTCATTGTTCTTATTTCCATTTTTATTGCGACAGCTCATAACAACACATTAAGCAGCAAAAGTTAAATGTTTAAGTTAGTATAAAAGTGATCTGACTTTAAATAAAAGGCTTAGATCACTATTTTACTAAGTGGAGTCCATAACTTCTTATTTCAGATCATATTTATACTAACTGAGCTATTACAAATCTCTTTTTTACTAACTCAGCTGTTATTTTGTCCATTACAATCGCTTTATTTTAAAATTTAGCACGACAAATTCATGTAAAAATAAATCGCCCTGTGGATAAAGCCTTATCGAGTTAGCATAGATCTGATCTGTACCAAGTACAGATCAGATCTATACTAATTAAACGTACCTTTAGATGGTGGCACAAGTGCATAACTTTATAATTTACTTAGTAAAAATCTGATCTACGATGCTCTTTTTGTTCATAACTTTATGCGCAACCTGTGTATAACTCTATTTTAAAAATAGGCCTTAGTAAAAAGCTGATCTGCAGGTAGATAAAGATCTGATCTTAACCAAGTATAAAGCTGATCTGCTTTTTTAAACATTGTTTATATAAATCATTATGTTATGTGTCAATTTAAAGCCCTTAACCTTTATTACCTTATATATTTAACCACCTTTAAACTTCTTTATTTATACTAAGCAATATTAATGGTGTAAAAGTATTTTTAAATGTCTTGTTTTTAAAATGCATGTCGTCTTAAATAGTTGTTTACAGCAAATTGAATGGACATTATACTAACTCCCTAACTTTGAGGAAGAAAGTATGTCTATCAATAATAACGCGTTAAGTACCTACCGGCTTTTAAAAGCAACTGCCGAAGTAGCTGAAAAATCATTAGAAGGTCGTATTCAGCACTATCGTGCGCATCTTAAATCAGAAGAAAAAGAATTAAGAACCTATACGCAAAAAGCAGCCGCAGATTTATTAGGTTGTAATAATCGTACTTTAAAAAGGCGTCATGACAATGGCGACTTTGATGATTTAAACATTAAACGCGGTGCTAATGGACATTATGCTTACACGTTAGTAAACATTTTTGCCATGGCCGATATTATGGATATTAAACCAGATCATCGTACTGGTGATGACAAACTTCAAGTTATTGTTATTAACTCTCTCAAAGGTGGCTGTGGTAAAACAACTAGTATGGTTAATATCGCAGCAGCACTTGCGACGACAAATATTAAGCGCTATCGCATTGGTATAATAGATTTAGATCCTCAAGGTTCTTCTTCAAGCTTTTTCCCTTCAAGTGAGCATGACCCTATTACTGTTGGTGATTTAATGCGAGATTGTATAGATTTAGATGAGGGCGAAACATGGCCTGAATTTGTATCTAATTCATTTTTACCAACGCATATCCCAAATATTCGTGTTTTGCCTTCAGGTATGGATGATTTTTACTTTGAGCACGAAACGGCAACATTGCTCAAAGATACCTCAAATTATGAGCAAACTCGTCACTACCATAAGTTACTCGAAAAAGTTATTGACCCTGTTAAAGATGAATTTGATATTATCTTAATTGATACAGCACCTACCCTTAACTTTATGTTTTATAATGCATTAATGGCATCTACAGCAATGTTGATCCCTGTTCACCCAGAAGCTGTAGATTTTGACGCTAACAATAAATATTTAAAACGATTAGGTGAGATTTACCATACCGTAGCGGCACTAGGCCACGAAGGTTGGGACTTTATGCAGTTTTTAGTTACCAACTATGTAAAGGGTAATCACTCACAGCGCGATATCGTTAAAGATGTCCGTAGTGCATTTGGTCGCCAAGTTATGAGCTACCCAATTAATCACAGCTCGGCAATTACAGCAAGTTCATCATCTTTTAATACTATTTTTGATCAAAAAGCGTCAGACAGCTTAGCAAGTCGTGAATCGTTAATGCGCGCCCAAGAAAATATTAAAGATGTGGTCGATGAACTAGAGATGCTTATTCGTTCAAATTGGCAGTCAACTCAGTCAACACTCAATTCCCCTAAGTAAGGATGTTAAATAAAAATGGCTAAAAAACGTAAAAATGACACCCGCTTAGATCCTTTTGCAACCGCTGTAGGTAGCAGTAGCCTTGACGCATTATTAGAACAGGCCAATGCTGGCGATGTAATTAGAATGCCGGCACCGAGCGATCCTGGGCGCCAGATAACGCTTGTTTGTAAAGTGATCTCACACGCTGATATTGAATCTACTACAGGTGTATATGGTAAAAACCGCCGTGTACAGTCACTGCTAAACGAAAAGTCAGTATCAGATATTCTTCCTGCGATTCGTGATGATGGCCGTAATCAGCATCCTGCTCTACTTTGGGATCAAGGTGAAACAAGCTTAGTTTTAGCGGGCTCTCGCCGTCGTATGGCGTGTATTTTAGGTAACGCAGATTATTTGGTACTTAGTTCAAGCGATTTTACTGATCAAGATGCTAAAATTTTAGCCGTATCTTCAGATCAGTACATTGCCCCGAGCTTATGGGAGCTAGGACAAGCTTACCAACAAACAAAAAATGAGTTAATTGAACAAGGTAAAAAAGGATCTTACAGAGAAATAGCCGCCATTGAAGGTGTATCGCACACTGCAATTGCAGATGCCATCAAGGCGTATGAGCAAATACCTGCCGATGTTATTGCGCTTTACCCTACTGCAAATCATGTAGGTCGTGAAGTAGCTAAAAAGCTTGTGAGCGCAAAGGAGCGCGACCAAGAGGCGTTTAAGCAACTAGTTTTAGCCCTAGCTAGCGATGAAGAGCTAAATGCGATTACAAGCGACGACAAGCGTGCAATGGCAATCACTAAATGCTTAACAGCTGAGCCACAAGTGGCCGTTAAACGTGAAGCTGTACTAGAAAATAAATTTATATCAGTACAACGCAATTTAAAAAGCGGCGATGTGTCTATCAAAATTGACAATAAAGTGATGACAGACAAACGCTTAGAGCAATTAACTAAGTTATTAAGTGCTTTTAATTAGTTAGTTAAATAATGATCTGTCAGACTTGTTTACTTAGTTAAATAGTGATCTGACAGATTGTTTTGTTAGTAAAAATCTGATCTTTACTAGCGAAATTCCTCTTCAAACAACCATATTATCTCTTCAAGATCACTTTTTTACTAACTGCACCCCTCTTTTTAGCATCACTTTCTTGATTTATTATTATGGTTAGTAAAATCGTGATCTGTAATACCTAGATTATTCTTTGTACTTGTATGCAGGGTCTATCATTTAGCTAAATTTTATACTGATTTTTACCTATAAACCGGTTTTTTACTAAGCTATCAGCTCCAACCAGTTTATAACTTGTTAATAGTGCTTTAGCTCAGAGCACATAAGGCATATACTGGCAGAATTATTTTTAAAATTTAATGCTTAGAGTGACATGTCTGCTAACTTATCAAAAAATGATTTAATGGCTATTTTTGAAGAAATTAAAAATGAGCAGGCTACCCAGTTTCCTCTGTCTGAACGCTTTATTAAAAAACTTTTCCGTCAAAATGTTCTAGATAAAGGAAAAGAATATTATAAAAAAGGCCAGATCACTTGGTTAGAACACACGCCTAATTTTTCTGTTGTTGACTCTACTGTTCAAGTGGATAACGGATCATCGTTTAACCAACGTATTGAGATCAGTAAAGTACCAACTGGTTATTCTGTTGATACGCACTGTACATGTAATGCAAAAACCAAATGTCGACACTTGGCCGCTATTTTATTTAAGCTTAAAATTGAGCATTCTGGTGAGTACGGTGAAGATTACTTTATTAATGACTGGTTTAGCGAATTAAGCGCACTTAAAAGTGGTGAGCAAAATATACCTTCGCAAGTGTTATTGTTTGTATTAGATATTGAAAATAACAAAGTATTTTTAACGCCTAAAATAGCGAATGTTGAGACTAAAAAGAATTATACATTAGGCCGAAACTTAACCGAGCAGCAGTTAAATAGTTTTGTAACGCCGAGTGATTTACTCGAAAGTGACTTTAGATTATTTAGTTGGATACGCTCACAAAATGCAGTGGGGAGTATTGAGCTAAAAGGTCAATGGGGTTTTAGTGCCCTACAACAACTAATAGCTACAGAACGCTTGTTTTTCCAGCGCTCTCGAGTACCAATAAAAGCACAATCGGGCCAAGCATTAAGTTTTAGTTGGGAGCAAGATAAAGACCTTTCCCAATTAGTTATTAAGCTTGAGCAAACTCAAAACTGGGCTTTATTAAAAACAACACCACCTACTTACCTCGATTTAGATCATTTAAAAGCGGGTCGTCTTCGCACACCATTAAGTGCAGACGAAATAGCACATTTACAAACTATGCCTGCTTTGCACGATGCTAATTTTGATCGAATTTACAAACAACTTGCCGATAATTTCGGCGCAGGTGTAATACCTCATCCTACTAACTTGCAGCCAACGTTACCTAAAATCTCTAGTAATGCTGTTTTAAAAGTAACGATGGGCGATCAAGGTTTATCACTTTCGTTATTATTTAAGTATAAAAATAAAAATTATTTAGCGGGTTCTGCACCTGCAAGTACTATTAATAGTGCTTTTGAAAATACAGTAACGAATGAGCTAATAAACCTAGGATTTGAATTTTGTAAAGGGGGTTTACAAAGTGAACTTGTATTTACAAAGCAATCTCCTATCCATTTGCATTGGCTTATATACGAAGTATTTCCTGGTTTTAAACAACGTGGTTGGCAGGTAAGTGTAAGTAAAGTAACGAGTCCTAATCCGCAGTGTGAAGTTAGCTTACATGTACACCGTGCTGCAGGGCATCAAATGCACTGTAAAGTACTGCTATGTGATGCAAAAGCAGCTCTTTTATTTACTAATACAGATCCGCTATATCAGTCGTTAAACCGACAAAGTGAGTTATTTTACTACTATCCGCTTGGTCGTGAATTTGGAGTTATTAATAAGTCTGCAATTAACTTATTAGATGAATTTAAAGAGCGTTTTGAGTTTGTAAAAACACGGGACGAATTTAATATTCCGCTTTCGTACTTGCCAGAGCTTGTAAAGCACACAGCCATAAACGTAGAGTTGCATGACGACTCGCTTGAGCGATACTTACAAGAGCTAAACAATACCGATACCGCAATGCCAAAGGTTTCTTTACATGGCTTGAATGACTCGGTAACGCTTCGTGAGTACCAACAGCAAGGTGTTGACTGGCTTGGTTTTTTAAAGCGTCATCAATTAGGTGGTATTTTAGCTGATGACATGGGGCTTGGGAAAACACTGCAAGTTATTGCGTTTTTAGCGAGCACGTTTAATCGTCCGCAAGCGGGTCCTACACTAATTGTATGTCCAACTAGCTTGGTGAGTAATTGGGAAAATGAAATTACTAAGTTTGCTAAAAGTTTAAAAGTTACCACTATTTTTGGATCAAACCGTAACGAACCTTTACAACACTTAGCACAAGCCCAATGCATACTCACTACATACCCATTGTTAAAACGTGATATAGCTTATTACTCGCCTTTATATTTTGAAAATATAATTCTCGATGAAGCTCAATACATTAAAAACGATACCGCACAGGTGTCGCGATTAGTGAAACGTTTAAATGCCGACTTTAAACTTTGTTTAAGTGGTACTCCAATCGAGAATAATTTACTTGAGCTTAAATCGTTACTCGATTTTGCTATGCCATCTTTACTTGGTTCTCAAGCTCACTTTAAGCAGCATTTTCAAACGCCTATTGAGCGTGAAGCTGATATGGAGAGAGCTGAGCAGTTAAAAGCGTTAATTATGCCCTTTATAATGCGCCGCACTAAAGCACAAGTAGCGCAAGAGCTTCCCGAAAAAACAGAGCTAACTAAAGAATTTGAGTTTGAGCCTAAGCAAAAAGAAATGTATCAGGGCATTACACGTTCATTAGAAGAAAAGCTAATCGACTTATTTGCTGAGCAAGGTGCACAAAAAAGTAAGCTTGCATTTTTAGAGGCGTTATTAAAACTTAGGCAAATTTGCTGTCACCCTAAATTAATAGATCCAGATACTCAGGCTGGCTCTGCTAAGCTTGAATGGTTAACAACACACTTACCGCTTATGTTAAGTCTCGGTCGTAAAATTATTATATTTAGTCAGTTTACATCGGCACTCGATTTAATAGCCCAACGCCTTCAAGAAACAAACATTAACTTTAGTATGCTTACAGGCCAAACGCGCCACAGAGATAAAGTAATCGACGAGTTTACCAGTGGTAAAACATCTGTGTTTTTAATTAGCTTAAAAGCCGGCGGTACAGGCCTTAACCTAACACAAGCCGATACCGTTATTCACTTTGATCCATGGTGGAACCCTGCCGTAGAAAAGCAAGCGACTGATAGAGCTTACCGTATTGGCCAAACTAACCCGGTATTTGTTTATAAGCTCATAATGAATAATTCAATAGAGCAAAAAGTGTTTAAAATGCAACAAGACAAACAAGCTCTTGTAGATGCGTTATTTACTGATAAATCAATGAGCTTTACTAAATTTGATGAGCAACAAATGTTATCGCTAATTAAAAGTTAAATTGCTCTAAAAAGTTTTGATATTTTTATGAACTTAATTTAAAAAGTGGCGTCTACTATTATGCTTGTTGATTAATTGCAGTTAATACAAGTTTTCATGTTGATTCCCCCCATTTAGTTACTAATTTTAGTAATGATTGAGCCAGCCCATTTTGAGTTGGCTTTTTTTATGCCCAAAATTTAGCGTGCAGCACTTATTTAAAAAGTTTTGATCTTTTTATGAACTTAATCCAAAAAGTGGCGTCTACTATTATGCTTGTTGATTAATTGCAGTTAATACAAGTTTTCATGTTGATTCCCCCCATTTAGTTACTAATTTTAGTAATGATTGAGCCAGCCCATTTTGAGTTGGCTTTTTTTATGCCCAAAATTTAGCGTGCAGCACTTAATTTAAAAATTTTATTTTTTTATGAACTTAATTCAAAGAGCGGCGTCTACTATAATGCTTGTTGATTAATTGCAGTTAATACAGGTTTTATGTTGATTTCCCCTTATTTGATTACTAATTTTAGTAATGATTAAGCCAGTTCATTTTGAACTGGCTTTTTTTATGCCCATAATTTGATTTGTTTAAATCAATCTGAATAAAAATAAATAACTTTTTGTAAATTATTTTGAATTAATTATTTTGTTTTCCGGTCTACTCTAATGCCTGTTGTTATATAGCCTCACCCTGTAATATTAGTTATTTTGGTGATTATGTATTTAAGTTGCAGCTTGCTCAGGCACATGTTGATTTTCCCTTTGATTACTTAATTTAGTAATATTTGACCAGCTTATTTTGAGCTGGTTTTTTTATGTCTGTAATTTCTTTGCTCCCCTACTTCTGTTGCTTGTTATTAGTTATGATGGCATGTCTCTAAATTTTATAAGTTTATTTTATGCTCACTCAAGTACTCACTAATATTGATTGGCTAAGCGCCGGTGCTGGTGTTGCGTTAGGCGCCCTATTTTACGGCGTTGTATCAACACAGCTTCGCAAAAAGCTACATCTACAAATAAGCGAACAGCAGCAACAGCTTTCCCTATTACAAAATCAATTTGATAATAAAGAGCTGCAATATAGCGCCTTGCAAGAAGATCACGAACTGCTAGAGCATACTCACCAAGAACAGCGCGACGAAGCCCAGCATTTTAAAACGCGTTTTAGCGAACAAGAAAAACAAAGCGTTCAATACAATCATTTTTGGCGCAAAGCCGAAGGCGAGCTTGCAGCGCTTCGTGAGCAATATAATCAACGCGATGTTGAATATAATAATATGCGCACCACCCTTGAGCAAAAACAACAAAACTTTACCGAGCAACTCGCGCAAATTGAGCAAAGTAAAAATATGCTCAAAAAAGAATTTGAAAACCTAGCCAATAAGATTCTAGAAGAAAAATCACAAAGCTTTAAAACCTTAAATCAAGAAAGTATTGAGCAATTATTAAAACCGGTTCAAGGCGAGCTAAAAGGCTTTAGAGAAAAAATGGAGTCAATACACGTTGAAGATATAAAACAACGTACTGCGCTCAAAACCGAATTATTGCATTTACAGGCTAAAAGCCAAGCTATAACAGATCAAGCCGACAAGCTCAGTAACGCGCTACAAGGGCAAAAGAAAACCCAAGGTAATTGGGGCGAACTTATGCTCGAAAACGTCTTAGATAGCGCTGGCTTACGTGCAGGCGTTGATTATAAACGCGAAGTGTCGTTTAACACTGAAGATGGTCGTTTGCGCCCTGATGTAGTTGTTTACTTACCACAAGGTCGCCACTTAGTCATTGATGCTAAAACATCATTAAATGCTTATACGCGTTACGTAAACGCTGAAAATGAGCTAGATGCTAATCAAGCAATTAAAGAGCATGTGAACGCTGTTACAGCGCGTATTAATGAGCTTGCGAGTAAATCGTACGACCGTTTACCAGGTATTAACTCGCCAGAAGTTGTGGTTATGTTTGTACCAATAGAATCAGCTTTTGTAGAGGCACTTAAATACCAAAGTGATATTTACCAACAAGCAATCGAAAAAAATATACTGGTAGCTACACCCACTACCCTGCTTACTAGTTTAAATATTGTGAAACAGCTTTGGCGTTTTGAAGAGCAAACCAAATACTCAAAAGAGTTGGCAAATCGGGCTGAGCGCTTTTATAACAAGCTCAATGGCTTTTTATTGAGTATGGAAGGTGTTGGTAAGCAGCTTGATAAAGCCAAAGAAAGCTACGATAAAGCATTCTCGCAGTTATACCGTGGTAAAGGTAATTTAATTAAACAAGCATCTGAATTTAAAGAGCTTGGTGTATCGGTACAAAAAGAGTTACCTAATGAAAGTGTTGAACGCGCGCAGCTAGAGCTTGATTAAATTTGTTAAGTGTTTTCATTTAAGTATGCTAAATAATGTACGTTAGAAATCAGAGGTGTTTATGAATAATAAGATTATAGGTATTGTTTTAATCGTTATAGGTATCGCTTTAATTATGTGGGGATATGACGTATATGATGCGGCAGCTTCGCAGTTAAGCCGTGCATTTAGTGGTGATACACCAATAGAAGCATGGGCGGGTTTTATTGGCGGTGCTGTTTGTGTGTTAATTGGTATTAAAAAGCTTAAGTAACATAAATAAAATACAGCTTACTGGGGCTTGTTGACCTTTCAGGATGAAATTCGTTCAATCTAGGGGCTATTTAATCGTGGCGCAAGGTCTGTAATTTAGTGGGCTCGATAACTGCTCCTGCGTTATTCTAATGGCTTACATCCATGTAATAATAAGTAAAAACCGAGCAACAAAGAGTAAATTGCCCCTAGGCAGAACCCTTAGGGCAGCGCATGTTTGGCATTTATACTACGTTATCGTCTGTTTATGGGGAATAACCACACTACATAGACTCTGCCTTGCCTAAATACCAAACAGTCTGCTGCAAATTTAACCTCAAAAGATAAACAGGCCCTGAATAAGCTGCATTAGTTTATTTGTAATCAATTACTTCTAGTAATTCATTTAATTTACTTTCTGGTAGGCATTCGCCTTTATCCCAATAAGAGTTTAGTAACGCAGTTAAACTGCCAATACGCTGTGACTTTTTCTGCATTTGCTCAATCAAAATGTCAGCTTCTTTTTGTTTTTTTTCTAAACGTTCGATTATTACTGTGTGGTTTAGCTCGCCGTTTTCGTTAAGTAATAAAGGTATTTCGTTGAGTGAAAACCCCAAGCTTTGTGAAAATTTAATTAATTGCAGTTTTTCTAAGTTTTGTTGGGTGTACAGCCTATAACCATTAGCACTGCGAGTGGTTGGTGCTAATAACCCTTTGCTTTCGTAAAAACGAATAGTGCTGGCAGGTATGTTGGTAAGTTTTGCAAGTTCGCCTATTTTCATAACTAATAATAACTCCACTTTACATAAACTTAGTAGGTTGACCTTCAAGCTAACTTTAAGGTTATAGTTGTTTTAATGTCAATTTAATTAGCCAATAATTATGCGCAACCCTGTGTTTACCTCCTTTACCTTGCCAAGTGGTTTAGTATTAAAAAATCGTATTGCCAAAGCCGCTATGGAAGAAAACCTAGCACAAGAGGACCAAACGCCCTCCCAAGCACTTAAAAACGTTTATAGCGCATGGGCTAAAGGCGGTACAGGGCTAATTATTACTGGCAATGTAATGGTTGATCATTTAGCGATGACAGGCCCTGGTGGCCTTGTGCTTGAGCAAAGCACCGATATTACAGCCTTTGCAGAGCTTGCTCGTTTATCAAAGCAAAATAATTGCAAAATAGTGATGCAAATTAATCACCCTGGTAGGCAAGTATTTAAAAAAATGGGCGGAAAAGCTCTATCAGCGTCAAGTGTTGCACTTAATATGGGTAAGCACTCGCACTTATTTGGCGTACCAAGGGCAATGACGCAAACCGACATTGACGATGTTATTACCCGCTTTACACAAACTGCACTACAAGCCGAAAAAGCCGGTTTTAATGGCGTACAAATACATGCAGCGCATGGCTATTTACTTGCTCAGTTTTTATCGCCACTTACCAATAAGCGCGACGATAAATGGGGTGGCAACCTACAAAATAGAGCCCGCTTACTTCTCGAAATAACTCGCAGTATTAAAGCAACTTGTTCCCCTACCTTTTCGGTTTCGGTAAAGTTAAACTCTGCTGATTTTCAGCGAGGTGGGTTTGAACCCAATGACGCGCAAGTTGTAGTGGATTTATTGAATGAACTCAATGTTGATTTTGTGGAGTTATCGGGTGGTAGTTACGAAGCACCTGCCATGCAAGGTAAAACAGGTGACGAACGCACACTTGCCCGCGAAGCATACTTTTTAGAGTTTGCAAAAGCGATTAGCCACCGCTCATCAATCCCAATAATGACCACTGGTGGCATTAGTCGCTTATCTATAGCCAACAACGTGATTGAAAGTGGAGTGGCCCTCGTGGGTATTGCCACTGCGCTTGCATACCAACCAAATTTAGTAAACAAATGGCAAAACGAGCCACTGCAACTAGCCGTATTACCCAGTGTTACTTGGCAAGATAAAACCTTAGCAGGGCTTGCCACTATGGCACTGGTAAAAAGGCAAATACGACGTATAGGCGAAGGCAAACCTGTAAAAACAAATGCTTCACCAATATTTACTTTAATCAGCGACCAACTACGTTCGGTTAAATTAACTAAGCGTTACCGCAACCGCTTTGCTAGTGAGATTAACTAAGCTTTAGTATTCATATTTTTTATTTATTAGGTTTTGTTTACTAATTTGTACACATGAATAAATGTAACCATTTTTATGTTGTATAAATGAGTATTAAGGCGTGCACCAATTTGGAAGTTTGCTTTTTTATCAAGCTATTAAAGTGCACTATTTTGTGCACTTTAAAGTACTGTACGAGTAAAGAAAACAATCATTCCTAAATGTTAATTAAAGTACGTGTTCAGCGCTCGTTAATTTAACCATCTTATTGATAATGTTGATGTTTATTACTTTTTGTTCGCTTGAATTTGGTTGGTATTTATACTAGGTTATAGCGTAGATATTTAACCTTACTCAAGGAGAATAGTTACATGGTATCTCGCAGAAATTTTATTAAAGCAGGCGCTGCTTTAAGTTTAGGCTCTATTTTTAGTGCTTCAGCTTTGGCTGAACAACTAAAGGTAAAAATGTCTAACGGCAGTGTTATGCAAACTAAAGGATCAATAGATAAAAGCGCTGCTCTACCCACAAACGATCTTACTAACGCTAAGCATTATCGCCCAGAAGCAAGAATGGGCTTAGGTGGCCTTGCCGCTGGTAATGGCTTTAACACTATATCAAGCGATACAGAAATTTTAACAATGCTAAACGCCGCATGGGATTCTGGTATTCGTCATTTTGATACATCACCTTTTTACGGTTTGAGTTTAAGCGAAAGGCGCTTCGGTGATTTACTTCGAAACAAAAAACGTGAAGATTATGTTTTATCCTCAAAAGTTGGCCGCTTGCTTACTCCTTCCGCAGAGCCTTTAGAAAATAGCTGGCACTGGGCTGATCACTCACCTTTTCATTATAAATATGATTATTCAGCATCGGGTACACGTCGCTCTATAGAAGATACACTACAGCGTATTGGTGTAGCCTCACTTGATATTGTTTATATTCACGATTTATCTCCACAAAATAGCGATATGGGAGATGATTGGCTTAAGTATTTTGATCAGGCAGCCAAAGGAGCTATTCCTGAGTTAACTAAAATGCGTGATGAAGGAATAATTAAAGGCTGGGGTTTTGGAGTAAATACACCTCATGCTATTTATAAAGCGCTTGATATGTCAGACCCCGATATTTGCTTACTAGCGCTGCAATATTCAATTTTAGATCATAAGCAAGCACTTGATAAAACCTTTCCTATGCTTGATAAACGAGGTGTTTCTGCGGTTATTGGTGCTCCGCTTAATGGTGGTTTTTTAGCTGGGCGTAATCGCTTTAATTATTCACCTAAAATACCTGGACCTATGCAGCAAAAATTTAACGCAATCAGCGAAGTTGCATCTAAACACGGGATTGATATTAAAACAGCTGCACTGCAGTTTGCAGAGGCGCCTTCAACGGTATCCTCAATTATTCCTGGCGCACGCACGGCAGAGCAAATTAAAGCTAATGTAGCCTCAATGAAAGTTACCATACCAAGCGAATTTTGGAGTGAGTTGAAATCTAAACAGCTTATTGCAGAAAACGCGCCCATACCTGCATAAAAAATAGGTGTGCCATTTACTTGGCACACCTAGTTATAGCTAATGTATTGTTAATTTTTTAAGCAACGCTTTCTAAAAGTGTATTGATTGCTGGGCATGTGGATAAGTCCAATTAACACACTCTTGCGCTAAGTCACGATGGTATTTACCGCCAAAACTTAACGTTGCGGTTAAAATTTACTGTAGACGCGCTGCTTGCAGGCGTTTAAAAGCAACGCTTTTACAAAATTCTTAAACCACACATTCATTAACTCCTGCATTCGAATAAATGAAAAGCTGCGCATCTAGCGTGAGCAAGCTCTATGTCTTGTATCTCCCGATAAATAGTAGACACAAGGCGCAGATCTAATAGATAGAAGAACCTACCGATTACACTACCTCAAGCGGTAAAATGTTTTATATATCAGCTCGTAACCTTATAAACAAAACGAACACCGAAGTGAATATGTTAAAAGAGGATTGTTTAATTGTGGTTGACTAAAAGCTTCATTGCGTGCCTATTAGATATTATGCGGTTTGGTATTAGGCAGCGCTTTATCCTGCTGGCGAGAGCGTATGGAACTAATTAAAAGAGCTACATATATAAAGCAAAAAGTTACTGTAAACCCCCATTACAGTTAGGCTGTAAATAGTAAGTTAGCACTACTTAGTCAATTGAGCATTGCTAACTGATTTAATTAAAAAGCACATTTACCATTATTTTTATACCATTGTGCTTTTGCTAAAATGATTGCAATACTCTACAACTTTGCTTTTATAAACTTTAAAATATCAAGCACATTGCGATTTATTAACCCACTTTTTGTATGGCTGATGCTTATCGTACAGTACATTAAAGATATACGTGTAAATGAGTATAAATACTAAAAAGCCTGCTTCTAATGCTGCGGCAGCCAGCCATGTAATATTTAAATACCAAGCGAGCATTGGCAGCGTTATTACAACCATACCCAGCTCAAAGCCACATGCATGGGTAACACGGGTTAGTAAGCTGCGATCTTTTCGGTTATGCCCTGCTATTTTATCAAACACTATGTTGTAAATGTAGTTCCACAACATGGCAAAAATTGATAAACCAATACCTACTATTGCCATTTTTCCTGTTGCAAACCCACCAAAATAAACAGATGCAGGAACAATAATAAATAATGCAATCATCTCAAATATTAGGGCCTGAAAAATACGTTCTAATGTGTTCATATATAAATAAGTTCTTTAGTGAATGACGAGATGGTTATTTTCATTCATTATTAAGATACATGTTAGTTAGCTAGTATCGGCAAAAGCGATATGTTTAGTATTGAACAACTTCAGGCATTTGTAGCTACCGTTGAGGCTGGATCGTTTTCGGCCGCAGCGCGTAGTTTAAGTAAAGCGCAGTCGGTAGTAAGTCAGCATATTATTAATTTAGAAATAGACTGTAATGCAACATTATTTGAGCGTACAGGGCGTTATCCACAATTAACGGATGCCGGTAAACAGTTACTACCTCAGGCTAAGGCTGTGCTTAATCAACACCAGCGATTAACAAGCTCTGCATTAGCACTAAACGAAAAAACACCAACCGAAATCACCATCGCACTTGACGAAGGGATCCCATTTAAAACTATCGCAAGTATTATTAGTAAGCTGCAAACTAAGTATCCTTATGTATCGCTTGAGTTTTTAAGTGCATCGAGCCATGACATAATTGACATGCTAAATAGCGAAAAGCCTATAACGGGTATTATTTTTAGTGAATTAAATATACCGAGTTACTTAGACTATGAATGTATTGGATCGGTAAAATTTGATTTATATGTTGCTAAATCGCACCCTTTAGCGGGGATCAGATGTGAAAATATGGATGGCCTTCGGCTACATCGACAACTTCTTCTTCGTTCGCGCAATACACAAACAAGCAGCTTTCAGCTAAAAATTAGCCCAGAGATTTGGTATGCCGATAATTACTTTGTATTACTCGAGCTAGCAATACAAGGTAACGGGTGGTGCTTATTACCAAACCATGTAGCTCTAGATGCAGTACAAAGTGGTGAGCTGGTTAAACTTCCTCTTGAGTTTGAAGAAATGGGTTGGTTGGCTAATGTTGATGTATTACAGCATCAGCGGCATAGTAATCAAAAAGTGTTTAAAGCGCTTCGAAGTGTATTACGAGGGCTGTTATAAAATTTCTATTGTGGAATATTACTTCCATAATGATTGGGTTTTTTACCTCTTTTTTAACTGCGCTGATAAAGCCAAAATAGCGTCATCAACACAGCGTATTAAACGACTAGAGGCAAAACACATGAAAGCAATTGGATATCAACAAAACTTACCTATTTCAAACGAGCTATCACTTCAAGACATCGAGCTTGAAATACCTACAGCACACGGCCACGATATTTTAGTGGAAGTAAAAGCAGTATCTGTTAATCCGGCTGATTTTAAAATTCGTGAATCAATGCCTGCGCCAGAAGGCGAATACAAAGTACTTGGTTTTGATGCTACAGGCATTGTTAAATCTGTTGGCGAAAATGTGTCTTTATTTAAACCTGGCGACAAAGTTTGGTATGCCGGCGATGTAACGCGTTCAGGCAGTAATGCACAGTTTCAATTAGTTGATGAGCGTATTGTAGGTAAAATGCCAACGACGTTATCTAACTTTGAAGCCGCAGCGCTTCCTCTTACTAGCCTTACCGCATGGGAGTTGTTGTTTGATAGATTAAACGTAGCGGAAAAAGATGATTCTAAAAGTATTTTAGTGATCGGGGCTGCCGGCGGTGTAGGCTCAATTATGGTGCAATTGTTAAAGCAGCGCACTAAGCTTAAAATTATTGCTACAGCGTCTCGCGCCGAAACCACATCGTGGTTAGAGGATTTAGGCGCCGATACTATTATTAATCACCGTAATTTATTAAGCGAAGAGTTTGCAGCTAAAAACTTAGGTGAAGTAGATTATGTTGTTAGCTTAAATAACACTGCTCAACACTTGCCTGAAATAGTTAAAGTTATTAAGCCACAAGGTAAGTTTGCACTGATTGACGACCCTGAAACGCTTGATATTGTGCCATTCAAAACCAAATGTGTGTCGGTACATTGGGAACTTATGTTTACTCGTTCATTATTTAAAACAGACGATATGCAAGAGCAACACGTTATTTTAAATAACGTAGCGACGATGATTGACGAAGGCCTTATAAAAACAACGTTTGGTGAGCATTTAGGCACTATTAACGCCGTTAATTTACGTAAAGCGCATCAGCATCTTGAAACGCAAACGGCTAAAGGTAAGGTTGTTTTAGAGGGTTTTTAAATAACCACGCTATAAGTACATTTTGAGTACACAAAGCAAAGCCCCTAACGGGGCTTTTTTATATCTGTTATTTGTATAACTCTTTGTAATTAGGCATATGTTCAACCCAAAATGGCGGTGTACCAATATACTCTTGCACGGTTTTAATAAACTCACTTACCAATGGTGTTTGTTTACGATGAGGGTAAAGCGCGTAAATACCTGTGCCCATAGTTGATAGTTTATAATTAGTTAAAAGCGGCACAAGGCCCATTTTATCAATAGGTTCTTCTAAATTAAATAAATCGAGCATTACATACCCAAGCCCTGCTTTTACTGCATCGACCATAGCGCGTACATCACTCACTTTGTAATTGCCTTTCATTTTATGTATTTTTTGCTCATCACCATGAGGCTCAGTACTTAACTTAACTTGGTCGAGACTTACATCGCCATTGCCATAAATAATAGCGGGTAAAGCTAATAAATCGTCTGGTGTGGTAGGCATTCCATGTTTTTTTATAAAATCATGTGATGCAACAAGCGCAAAGTGCATATTAGCAATTTTTTTAGCCATTAAATTAGAGTCGTTTAGTTTGCCTATTCTAAAGGCTAAATCGTAATGGTCGCTAATAATATCGTTACGCTTATCGTCAAGCATCAGGGTTATTTTTACCTCAGGATACTTTTGCATAAATATATTAATAGCGGGCTGAATATACTGCTGACCAAAAAACATACCTGAGGTAATACGCAAAATCCCTTTCGGCTTTGCCTGATATGAGTCGGCTATGCTATGGATATCAGAAAGTGTATCAATAAGAATATGCGCTTGCGCTAAAATTTCCTCTCCTGCTGAGGTAAGCGAAAACGAGCGCGTTGAGCGATTCAGCAATTGCACACCTAAACTGGTTTCGAGCTTTTTAATTTGTTTAGACAGCGACGAATTATCCATATCATGCAGTGCTGCGGCTTTGGCAAATGAGCCTTGTTGCACTACATCTACAAATAACGTTAATTGATTAGTTATCGACATATCACTCTCCTAAATCCCAATAAGGAACATCGCCATAATAGCCACTGGTAAAGTCAACAAAAGCACGCACTTTACTGGGTAAAAATTGCCTGTTTGCATACACCATGTAAAGCCCCATTGGCTCGGGTTCATAGTCTTTTAAAATGCGTACCACCCTACCTTGAGCCAGTGCCTCCCCTGCTATAAACGTAGGCTGCATGGTAATACCGCCTCCTGCAATGGCTGTGTTTAGTAACAAGTCACCATTATTAGCTACTAAGTTACTTTCAAGTTTTAATTCATTTTTTAGCTCGTCATAGCCTTTAAGTCTTTTTGTGGGCTCGGCGTGTGCATAACGTAAATAGTTATGCTCTTGCAGCGCTTCTAATGTGGTTGGCGTGCCGTTTTGCTTTAAATAGGCAGGTGATGCAAATATTGCTAAGCGAATAGGTGCTACTTTCTTCGCTATTAATGTTGAGCTTTTTAACGTACCAATACGCAGTGCTATATCAATACCTTGTTCAACTATATCTACAAATTGATCGGTTAATCGTAAATCTATTTTTAAATTTGGATGCTGGTTTTGAAAATCAACTAATAAACCTGCCAAATGCTTAGTACCAAACGACATAGGCGCACTAATACTAAGCACACCCGATACATTTTCGCTTAAGTTATTGAGTGAGTTTTCCATGTCTTCAATATCAATAATCACCTGCTGACAACGCTGATAATATTGATTTCCAGCTTCTGTAACACTTACTTTTCGCGTTGTACGGTGTAATAAACGCGTGCGTAGATTATCTTCCAGCGCAGAAATATATTTGCTGACTAACTGCGGCGAAATATCGAGTTTATCGGCCGCTTTTGAAAACGATCCTTCTTGCACAACGGCTAAAAAGGTCTTCATGGTGGTGAGCTTATCCATTTTTTAACAATGCTTTGTTGATAATGTATAAATAAGTATCATATTTATCGTCAAATTAGAAACTTATATAGTGTTTATAACACGTCTATTTGTTTAAGGTTTTAGTATGACTCAGCCTACTTTATTTATATCTCACGGCTCGCCAATGATGGCTGTTCAGCAATCGGCTACGTCAGATTTTTTTGCATCATTAGGTCAAACGCTTAGTAAGCCTCGTGCTATTGTGGTGTTTTCTGCCCACTTTGATGAAGCGCACGATATAGTTATTACATCCGGAGATGCGCCGCATATTATTCACGACTTTTATAACTTCCCCAAGCCCCTGTATGAAATTCAATACCCAGCACCAGGAGACCCTAAGCTTGCTAATACTATTAGTGAGTACTTTTACAAAGCGGGTATTAAAACGGTGAAAAGTGCAGATCAAGGGTGGGATCATGGTGTGTGGATCCCGCTGCGCTTAATGTACCCAACAGCTAATATTCCCATTGTTCAGGTGTCTATTAACACGCGTTTAGGCGCTCAGGCGATGTATAAATACGGACAGCTACTTGCACCACTGCGCAGCGATAACGTATTAATTATTGGCTCCGGCGGTATTAGTCACAATCTACGTGAAATTTTTAAAAGCCCTGCTACACCTAATCGTGTTCAAATGGTTAATGAGTTTACTCATTGGGTTGAGCAAAAATTAATAGCGCAAAACACCCAAGCGTTACTTAACTATTTAAATGAAGCACCCTATGCTTTATTTAATCACCCTACCCAGGAGCACTTTTTACCTCTTTTTGCAGCGCTTGGAAGTAGTGACGGTAAAGCAAAAAAAATACATGAAGGTATAGAAATGGATATTTTGGCACTCGATGCTTATAAGTTTTATTAATTTGAGCGTTCGTTCAAATTAAGTTAAGCTGTAAGCAAGTACTCTAAAACCAACTTAATTTATTTTATTGCGGAGCAAACATGGCAACTACACTTGCATTTGACGTATACGGTACGCTAATAAACACTCACGGCGTACTGTCCTTACTCGACGACATGATTGGCGATAACGCCCAAGCATTTTCAAATACATGGCGCGAAAAGCAATTAGAGTATTCATTTAGACGTGGATTAATGCAAAATTATATTCCTTTCTCGCTATGTACAAAACACGCACTCGATTACGCCTGCTTAGCGCACAAAACCGAGCTAAGTGAAGATCAAAAGGGGCAACTGCTAGAGCTTTATAAAACGCTTCCTGCGTTCGATGATGTAAAAGCAGGCCTTGAGCAATTAAAAGCGAAGGATTACCGTTTGTTTGCATTTTCAAACGGCGCTGCCGACGCAGTTCATACCTTATTAGAAACCGCAGGTATTAGTGAACTTTTTGAAGGGGTAGTAAGTGCCGACGACATTAAAACCTTTAAACCAAATCCAGGGGTTTATAGTCACTTTTTACGCGAAACCAATTCAACAGGCGCAAACACGTGGCTTGTATCAAGCAACCCGTTTGATGTAACCGGTGCCATATCGCACGGCATGCGCGCGGCGTGGATTCAACGATCTAAAGACTCAATCTTCGATCCGTGGGAAATACAGCCAAATACTATTGCAACCGATTTACTCGATTTAAAAGCAAAATTAGAAAGCGTAAACTAATTTTCTGTACCCCCTTTTGCCTATGGTATTAAGTGCTGTGGGTGTAAAGGGGGTTTACGTTTTAACTATTTACTCCCGCCTTTATTAGCTCAATCACTGTATTCATACGTTTTGCCAACGGCCTATTTCGATGATGGCACACATAAATAGACTCACTAACCGGACATTCTAAATGATGTGTGTTTATAAGCTGTGATTTATTGAATGCGCCAACAGCATGAGCAGGTAATACCGTAAAACCTAGCCCTAAGCTTACAGGTTCTAGTATTAAACTAATTTGGTTAGAAAATCCCGTACGTCTTATTTGGTCAATATGCTCAAACTCACTGTAGTTTTCGCTTAGTAGTAGCTGCGCATGATGGCTTGCATCGGGGTGAGCAATAAACCCTAGTTCACACAGGGTTTGCCAATTAGGCATGTTTATACCTGCAGGCGTTACAAGTAGTAGTGGTTCTTGGCTTATTTTATGGCTGGTTAGTTCGCTAAATGTTGGAGCTTGAGTTAAAAACCCGATGTCGGCACTGTGGTTTGCTACAGCTTGTTCAACACTTACATTGGGCGCAAAGCGGTAATCAATAATCAGTTCTTTATGCTCAGATTGCAGTGCTAATAATTGATTATAAAACTTTAAACCACAACTGCCCGGAGATTGAATCTTTATCGCTCCGCTGTACGGCGAATCATCTTTTAATTGTTGTTCTAAAAACTGCCAATCTTTAAGAAGTAGGCTGCCCTGCTGATATAAGTTTTGGCCCTGAGGGGTAAGCGAAAACTGCTTACCATGGCGCTCAAGTAAAGCGCAGTTAACTTGTTGCTCTAGCTTTTTAATGTGCTGACTTACACCAGATTGAGTCATATAAAGGCGCTCAGCTGTTAGGGTAAAATGATTTACCTCAACCAAAGTGCAAAACGTGTTTAACCATGTAGGGTTTATCATTACAAAACGTACTCAAAATGATGATTAATGATAATTTTACTTAATATTGGTCAATTCGTAAACTAACTCCATCAACTAGTCACAAGATAAGTCACACGTTAAAGAGGAAGCATTATGAGTCATACATATCCACGTAGTTTTTCGCACATTGGTATTTCGGTTCCCGACGTTGAAAAAGCAGTCGAGTTTTACACTAAGGTTATGGGTTGGTACACCATAATGGAACCCACTTTAATTACCGAAGACAAAAGCCCAATTGGCGAAATGTGCACAGAAGTATTTGGCGAAAAGTGGGAAAAATTTAAAATTGCGCATCTATCTACAGGTGATCGTATTGGTGTCGAAATTTTCGAATTTAAAAACCAAGAAAACCCAAAAGACAATTTTGAATACTGGAAAACAGGCATCTTTCATTTTTGTGTTCAAGACCCCGATGTAGAAGGCTTAGCTGAGCGTATTGTAGAAGCTGGCGGTAAAAAACGTATGCAAGCCCCTCGTTATTACTACCCAGGTGAAAAGCCGTACCGCATGATCTACATGGAAGACCCGTTTGGTAACATCCTTGAAATTTACAGCCACAGCTACGAGCTTATTTACAGCGCAGGCGCTTATTAAGTCGTACTTAGCTTAAAGCATTTAGCTAAAAACAAAGGCTGCTGTATTTATTACTGCGGCCTTTTTGTTTATTACACGATTAAATTTTAAAAAGCGTTAACTTTTAGCGCCAAGCGAGCTATGCAGGGCATTTTTATAAGCCTCATATGCGGGTATGGCTGAGGTAATAATAGCGGCAACAGTAATAACGGTTATTACTTTTAGGGTTTCTACATTAAGCATGTTTGCATTTAAAAATAAGCCGTACGTGGCGCCTAGCCAATCTCCTAAAAGCCATATAGTTAAACTTAGCAAAGTCGTTGCGGCAGCGCTTGCCAGTATTACTAAAATTAAGGCCTCTACTAGTACTAAGCTAAAAATAGCGCTTGGCCCTGCGCCCAATACACGTAGCACGGCAATTTCGTTTTTACGCTGTGCCATGGAGGCAAGCAACATGGTTGATAAGCCAAATAACGACGATACCAATACCAAAATACCAATAACGCGTAATAGGTTTTCAACGGTTGCCATCATTTGCCAAAGCTCGGTCATGGCAACACCGGGTAACACAGCCATTAACCTGTCGGCTTTATAGTTGTTTATATCGCGCTGTAATTTAAAGGTAGAAAACTTAGACTTTAAACCCAGCATTACTGCGGTAATGCTCTCGGGTGTGGTGTTTACCGAGTCTACATTGTTAAGTAATTCAGCTTGTTTTGCCGGTGATAAATGTATGGCCTCAATGGCGTTTAAGCTGACATGTATGGTTTTATCAACAGGCGTACCTGTGGGGCTAAGTATGCCTTTTATAATAAAGGGAGTGTTTTCGTGATGGGTAAAGCTCGTGTTACCAATACCATGAGCAATCACTACGCTGTCGCCAATTTTATAACTAAGCTTTTTGGCTACATCGGCCCCTATCACCGCTTCAAATAATGTATTAAATGGTTGGCCGCTATTAAAAGTAAGTGGTTGTTTGGTGCCGTATTTAAAGTGTTCAAAGTAGCTATTATTAGTGCCCATTACTCTAAAGCTACGGTGCGAGTCGCCAAGCGAAATAGGGATTGCCCATTTTACTAACGAGCTGCTCTTTAAGGTTTCATAGCTTTTATAATTAATATTACTGGTGGGGCTACCCATTCTAAATACCGAGTAAAGCAGCAGATTTAACTGCCCACTAGGTGCGCCTACTATCATATCTACATCTGAAATGGTTCTGTTAAAGCTCTCTTTGGCTTGCTGGCGAATATGCTCAACACTTAACAGCACGCTTATACTTATAAGTAATGATAAAAACGTAAGTATGACCGATTTGCGCCTACTGGCTAAGCTGCTCCACGCTAACGATACTAGCATTTGTTAAACTCCTCTTTTAAAAGCGAAGTTACATCAACACTTAACTTAAAAAATTGTTGTAAGTGCATGTCGTGACTTACAAATACAAGCGTTATGCTGTGCTGCTTACATAAATCAATTAGTAAGGCTATAAATGCATCGCGCGATGCGGCGTCTAATGCCGAGGTGGGTTCGTCAACTAATAACAGTTTAGGTTTATTTATTAAAGCGCGGGCAATAGCCACACGCTGCTGCTGGCCAACACTTAATGTATTTGCTGCTTTTTGCAAAATAGTCGTAGGTAATTTGAGCGCTAAAAGCAGAGCGTTCGCCTCTTGCTCTATTTTCGTATTGCCTGTTTTTGCAAAGTAGCTAGCTAGTTGAATGTTTTTTAACACACTTAAGTACGGTATTAAATTAAATTGCTGAAACACCACACCAATGTTCTGTGCTCTAAATTTATCGCGCTTTTTTGATGAAAGCGTTGAAAATGCTTGCTCAAGCAAGTTTATATCGCCACTTTGCGATGTGAGCACGCCTGCTAATAAATTAAGTAATGTAGTTTTACCTGAGCCAGATTCGCCGTGTAAAAATACCTGCTCCCCCTGTTTTACTTGCCAGTTAGGAATATAAAACGAGGTTTTGTCGGCTTTGTGGTACTTATAGCTAAGTTGGTTAATATGTATAGCTAAGGGAGTAGAGGCCGAAGAAATTGTATTAGGCAAAGATAAGACTCCTATGGTTCGATAAGTGTTGATATGTTATAACGTTTTTAGTTGGGCAATAAGCTAATTGAGATGAAAATATGTCAAAAAATGTAACTAACATGGTTGCTTGGTGTGTTATTGCCTTGACCAGTTTAGTATTTACTTGTGAGTCAGCGGCTCAAAGTAAAAGCTACGAAGAAATAGAGTGGATTCAGTTAATGCCTAAAGATGATTTAGACGCATTACTTAATCCACCGGAGTATTTAACCGAAATTGAAGATGGCTCAGAGCAAGACACAATAGATAGCCTAGACGCCAAGCCGTTCGAAAACGAGCAAGGCAAACGCTATCAGCAAGCATTAAGCTCCGCACGAGTGATTGAAAGCTATAACAATAAGCATATTCGTGTGCCTGGCTTTATAGTGCCGCTTGAATCAGAAGAAGGTAAGCGCATTAGTGAGTTTTTTGTAGTGCCTTATTTTGGGGCGTGTTTGCATATGCCGCCACCACCGCCAAACCAAATAATTTACGTTAAATTTGAACAAGGCGTTGAGCTTGAAAGCCTATACGACGCATTTTGGTTTGAAGGAAAAATAACAATAAATACCGTAGAAAACGAATTAGGTAGATCGGCTTACGAGCTCAAGTTAGACCGAGTTTTACCGTACGAGGAATAATATGAATAAAAAATATCTGCTCTGCTCATTAATATTAGCAAGTGCATCTGTTGGCGTTAATGCGTGCGAGTTTCACTCTGGGGTTGGCTTAAATCAGTTTCATCCGTTTGCTCGTCAAAACTTTCAGACTCCTATATTTGAGCGTTTTTCTGTAAAGCACGCTAAACAAGTGCAAGTAAATGTTGGTGATACAAGCACAGCTAATTTTAGCTACTTGGTGCCAAAACGTTACAGCGCGGTAAGTGTTAAATTTGTAGCGCCACAAGGTATTAAACTTACCGGCGAGCCTTCAATATTATTAGAGCGTACACGCGGAATACACAGCTTAAAATACGTTGCTAATAAATCCGGTAAATCAGAAATTCTGGTTCAAATAAGCGGCTTTTTAAATACAAAACCTTTCACGCTAGAGCAAAAAATAGAAGTGACAGCGAGTTAAATACGCTGAGCTTAGAAATTTATAGGGCTAACATTGCGTAGCCCTATTTTTTAGTTCTAAATTAAAAATGATAAGTGCACTTTATTCGTTTTTACCACAACACTTTTTATATTTACGCCCGTTGCCGCATACACACGGATCGTTTCGACCTAGTTTAGGCGTGCCTCGTGTTAGAGGGCTTTGCGGTGGCGGGCAACAGCTTGTATTACTGCAGCTAGAACCGGTTGGTGCAGGCGATTTATCTGTCATGTTATATTCCTTTTTTAGTCGTGTTTACCACGATCCATACATAGGGTTTGGTAGTAAAAATAAAGACTTACCAAGTTTTGGTTGCAGCGCTTCTATATTGGCCGATTCTTGCGTGATGCCGCTAAAGTCTTCTATGTTATCTCCCACCTGAAATTTTATAACCTGCGGTTGTTGCCAGTTATTTTGCATGCCCTTTGGTGTATAACAATCGGCTGTACCTTGTGTTATTTGTTGGCGGCGAAGGTCTTTATCGTTAATAAAGTGTTTGCCATCTACGGCGTTTTTATCAGCCTCAGAGCGGCCCATTAAACAGGTATTTTCAACCGTTACAGGTAAGCCAACTGCTTTAAGGTTATTCCATGTGTGTACATCGTTTGCTTTATCGCGGTTAGTAACCAGTGCTACTTTGCCGCCTTGCTTGTAGAGCGCTTCTATAAACGATTTAGCGCCAGGTACTAGCGTTGCGTTTTCGCTTTTTACCCATGCCTGCCATGTTTGTGGTGTATAACCTTTACCGCTAAGTTCGGTTTGTTTTTGATAGGCAGAGTTATCAAGCACGGTTTCATCTACATCCATCACAGCAACCCAGCTAGTTGCAGAGCGTGGTAATTTCGTAACCGCAGTTTGAGCTTGCTGATACATATAAGTTGTTAATGCCTGATACTCTTTACTAGTTGTTTGCCATAAAACCGATGCTGATAGCGCATTTGCGTTATCTGTAATTGAAACCGATACCGCACAATGGTCGCTTAGCATGGCTTTATCATCCATATTTTTATATTTATGGACTTGGGCTGATTTTGCGATACTTTTAGCATCCATTTTACCCACAATTATATGATCGATAGGCGCTGGGTAGCGTGCTTGGCAACCAATTAAATGGCTAGTAGTAATGCTCGTTGAGCGCTCATTGCTTAATAAAGTGCGCGTTAATCGGTTATAAGGTGCAGAAATACGGTGGTTAAAATCACCCAGTACAATGTATGGCGTATTTGTAGTTTCTCGTTTTGCTATCCAACTATCAAGAATAGGTGCTTGTTGGGCGTAGGTTTTACACGCTGGTGAGTCGCTTTTAAGGTAGTCATCTACAAAGCAGCCGCTTTTCATGTGTACGTTAAGTATATCGGTTGGGCCGTTTGGTGTATTTACCGTTATTTGTAAGCCATAGCGAAGCCCTGCTCTTTTTAAGGCTAATTGATCTATGGCAGCAGTATTGAGTACAGGCATTGCTTTTTTTACTGCAAAGGCTACTTTTTGTTGGGTTGATAAAGCACCCGTCTGTCGGCACGTATAGGCTTTGCTGTCTGCTCGGGTAGACATAATAAGTTGCCAGTCGTCTTCAGAAAATATTTGCTGTAACGCCGCTTTAGATCCCACTTCTTGTAGTGCAATAATATCGGCGTCTAAGTTTTTTGCATACGCCTTCATTGCTGCTATTTCGCTTGGCGTTCGTGTTCTACAACCTGTATCGATTGGATAAGCAAGGTGCTCTACGTTCCATGTTGCCACTTTTAATGGCTGCGATACACTTTGCAAGGGAGTAACAACCTCACTACTTGGTGAGCTATCCGCTACTTTTGTGGGAATAGTTGATGTACAGCCAATACTTAGCGTTGCTATACAGGTAATAGTTAATAAACTAAACGCATTCATTTTTATGTCCTTTGGATTATTTTTTTTGTTGCTATTACTTGCGACTCATTAAGGTTCTTCGTCAAGTATACAATGCCTTATTGTTAAATGTTCGCTGTTAATTAATGTCCTATTGTGGAAATTTTTGGTCGTACACTACGGCGTTGTGCGCGTGTAAGCTTTCTTGGTGTTCAACTTTAAAGCTGTAGTCGTAAATATCTGTTTTTTGTTCAAGGGCGTGCTTTAGCCTGCGGGCAGCATCTTCACAAAACAGCAGGTTTTCGGCGTTAAGTTTAGCAAAGGCTTGCTCGTCTTCTCGTTTTACAGCAGTTTGTACTGGCGTGCCTATAGCCTCTTCCATTTGTTTAATAAGAGTGGGTAAATCGGGGAGTTGTTCACCTTGTAAACTCATGTTTATATACGCATACGAGCGTTGGCTATGCGGCGTAGCTACACTGCCTTGCTGCGATGTTAGCCATTCTAATAAAACGCTTTTATCAAGCTGCTGCTCTGAAAATTGCTCTGCTACGGCATCACTTAACGCTTGTCTTGAAAGCGCCGCCGAGCACGGGCAAGTGCTCGAATAAGGAATTGTTAGGCTAAGCTGGGTATTAATAACGCCATCTGTAATGGTTTTGCTAATAGCGACCGGGTACGCCTGAAACCCAGATTGATTTGATAAAAGTGCCGGCTTATTTATTACAAGCTCAAAGGCTAAATCTACTTTGGCACTTAAGCTTAAGCCTTGCTGGGAGCTAAGCATGTTTTTAAGTAGTGTTGTTAAAATCTGGCCATTTAGTGGCTTATTAGCCAGTTGCTCATTAAGTAATAAATACAAACGCGACATATGTATGCCTTTTGCGTTTGCTTTATTAAGGCTAACAAATATGCCAGCCTTGGCGTGAGTATGTATTTGCTCACCTTTGTTATTTAAAATATGTAACGGCAGCGAAACTCCTTCCATACCGACCCATTGTAATGGGCGTGCATTAAGAGAGTTAGGCTGCGAAGTAATATCGGGCAAGTGGCTTTTAGCATTCATAAATTTAAATATTCCGGTTAACGATTAAAAACAAGAGGCATGGCAGGTTTGCTAGGTTTAGAGACCGTTTTGCCATCGTAAAGGCGCTCGCCATTAACCCAGGTGCTTACTATTTTTGATGAAAATTCAACGCCATCAAAAGGCGTCCAGCCGCAAAGGTAGCGGCAGTTATCATGGCTAACTTTTGTGGTTTGTTGTGTACTTACCAGCACTAGGTCGGCGTAGTAACCCTCTTTTATAAAGCCGCGTTTATTTATACTAAAACGCAGCGCTGGGTTATGTGCGGTTTTTTCTACCACCTGCTCTATGCTTAAGCGGTTGTGTTTAACGTGTTCTAGTAAGCTTAAAAGTGCGTGCTCTACTAAGGGCAAACCTGCTGGCGCGTTAACATAATCGGTTTGTTTTTCTTGCCATGTATGCGGGGCGTGGTCGGTAGCAATAATATCTATTTGGTTATTTTTAACCGCGTTTATTAGCGCATCACGATCGGTTTTTGCTTTTATGGCAGGGTTACATTTTATTAAGTTGCCTAAGGCTTCGTAATCTTGCTCGCTAAAATATAAATGGTGTACACAGGCTTCTGCGGTAATGCTTTTATTGGCTATATCGCCTTTTGTAAATAAGCTCAGCTCTTTTTCGGTGGTTATGTGCAATACATGCAATTGCGCATTGTATTTTTTAGCAAGCGACACCGCATACGACGATGAGGCATAACAAGCCTGCGCATCACGAATTTTTGGATGGTCGGTAATGTTAGGCACAATGCCTTGTTGCTCATAGCGCTGATTGTTTTTACTAATTACTTTACCATCTTCGCAATGGGTAACTATAAGCACAGGGCATTCACGAAATATCCCCTCAAGTGCTTGTGGGTTCTCTACTAATAAATTACCAGTTGATGCGCCCATAAAGACTTTTACCCCACATACTTTTTTGGGGTCGAGCGCTTTTATATCATCTAAATTATGCTCGGTTGCACCAAGATAAAAAGAGTAATTGGCATAAGAATGCTGCTCGGCTATGGCGTATTTTTCTTCAAGCGCAGCTTTGTTTGTGGTTGAAGGATTAACGTTGGGCATTTCCATATAACTTGTTATTCCGCCGGCAACTGCAGCGCGTGATTCAGTTAATATAGATCCTTTATGGGTAAGCCCCGGCTCTCTAAAATGCACTTGGTCATCTATCATGCCCGGCAGTAAGTACGCACCTTGCGCGTAAATTACGTCATCGTTTTCGCTCGGGGTGATATTAGGGGCAATACACTCAATAAATTGGTTGGTAATGCGTACATCAGCACGTTGCGTTTTACCTTCGTTAACTATTTGGGCATTTTTTATTAGTTGACTTTTCATGCTTACGGCTCTTATTTAGTCAGCAATTTATGTTTAATAGGTGTGAGTTGGCGGCTAAATATTAGCTTTGCCAGCTTATTAGAGGATTACTGCGCGTTATCTCTGTTGAGCCTTGGCCCGTATTACTAATCCATTGCACGTTAAGCGCATTCAGCGAAGGCATTAAGTTAAACAGCGTGACCGAAAAGCCTATAACGGGTGTTTTGCAGTTAAAATTGTAGGTGGCTTCAACATTATGATGATCGTGCTCATCGTGCTCATCGTGCTCATCGTGCTCACTGTGGCTGTGAGCAAGTGAGTTTTCGGTGCTTTGTAAAATACACTGCCCTTTAATATCAATAGCGTGGCTACTATTTTTTAATTGCTGAGCAAGCACGTTAATGGCATTTTTATCAGATGAGCTTGCAGCTTGGTGCTCAAAACCTAGCGCATCAGCAGCAGGAATAATAAACTGCATTTGCAGCAAGCTACCCTCTTGAGCAATAAGTAACTCACCTTCTCCATGCACATGCTTTTGCGCATGAGCACTAAAGCCCAGCCCTAATAGCAGGGCAACGCTCAGCCCTTTTTTAAACGTTTTCATAAGCTAACCCTTATTAAAAATAGAGCTAAACACATCAATTGTTATAATATAACATACTGGTCATATCCTAAAAAGATAATAATTAAGGGCGTTTAACTAGTTATTAAAAGGGGTTACAGAATCAACGCGCTCTAATGTTTAAAAAGCTTTGTTAAACGTGGTTGTTAAAGGGTCGTAATTACGGGGATAAGTTTAGTTGTCGAAATTGATTAATAGGATTCAATTAAATCTGACAGCCAAATATGTGCCAGTGTAGGTCGATAAGCGAAGCGCCATCCGACACAGTAAAATACCTTTCCAATTATTATCAACATTTTAAGTGTCGAGTGGCTGGAGAGTGTCATAAGCGGACATTGAAGGTTTCTAATGTCTGAAGTCAAGATTTGATAATCATATAGAAAGCTCCTCGAGTTTTTCGATACAGTTGTGTTGACCAAAAAATAAACTGTATATCGAGGAGCTTGGTATGAAACTATATGGTGGAATTGACTTGCATTCAAATAACTGTGTTATTGCTATCATTAATGAACAAGGTGAAACGCTTAGCTGTAAACGTTTAAATAATGACATGTATGTCATTTTATCTTTTCTAACCCCTTATAAAGACAAGTTAACAGGGCTTGTTGTCGAATCAACATTTAATTGGTATTGGTTAGTTGATGCATTAATGGATGCAGAATTTAAACTCCACTTAGGGAACCCTGCTGCAATCCAACAATATTCAGGCTTAAAACATGCTGATGACCATAGTGATGCACGTTGGTTAGCTGAAATGCTACGTCTAGATATACTGCCTGAAGGCTATATTTATCCACGTGAACTCAGGGCTGTTCGCGACTTAATGCGCAAACGAATGGACATTGTTCAACAGTCCACTAAAAACTTATTATCGGTGCAAAGTTGTTACATGCGTCATCTTGGTTATAAGCTCGGTAGCAACAAAATAAAGCAAATGGCTGCTATCAGAAAAGGCGTTGATACTGAGCAGGTACACGCAGACTTTAGCTCAATGAATACAGCATTGTCGGTCATTTCCAACCTCTCATTAATACGCTGTGCTCAACAGCAAATTAATGCGATAGAGGGAGCTATTTTAAAACAAACATCACTCTCCCCTGAGTTTATAAACCTAACAAGTATTGATGGAATTGGGAATACGTTAGCACTGACTATTATGTTAGAAACCGGCACGATTAAACGTTTTGATAGCCCAGGAAATTTCTCATCGTATTGTCGCTGTGTTAAAGGGGCAAGGTACAGCAATGGAAAGAAAAAGGCGCGACTAATCAGAAGAATGGTAATCGTTATTTAGCGTGGGCCTTTACTGAGGCCGCTAATTTTGCAATTCGTTATAACTCAACAGTTAAAAAATATTATCAACGAAAACTGGCTAAAACAAACAAAGTAGTTGCGATTAAAACGGTTGCACATAAGCTCGCAAGAGCGTGTTATCACGTGCTTAAAGACAATGTACCATTCGATGAACACAAGGCGTTTGCTTAGCGCCTATTAAATAAATTAGGTTAACGTGTTGAGCTAGCAATGGGGTTCGTAAAACCATTAGATTTGATTAGGCCTGCATGTTAACCGCTCATATTTAAATACTGGATATGCCCAATGTTTGAGCCACAAAGGGTTGGTTATGTGTAAGCATAAACCACAGACTTGTTACAGCGCAGTGTGTAAACGCAGTCAGAAACTGGACTGACATTGGTACTAAACTATGACTGAGGCGCAAGCCAAGGGCCTTAATTAATCATCAATAATGCTTAATTAAACTGCCTAAATTCATATGGGTGACTGGTGCATATTCACACCAATTGACGTCATTACTAGGTGCGTAGTCATATTTAAATTGAGTTTAAATAATAAGAACACTTGGTTTTTGAATAAAAAGATCAAGAAAACACAGCTGTCTGCTTGACCGGAACTTTCTAATGGGTGACCCCATTCGCTTTAGCTTGTGCAACATGTTTTTCCCTGGGTAAAAAATACTATCAACCTTAAGAAAGCACTACTAATAGAACTTTGCCCTAGTGAATTTATGAACAACATAATGTATTTGTCAGGAACTTTTGCTTTTATCCACAAACAGGCTACATGTCAGTACCGCTGAGATTAAAAAACAAAACATTACGCTTAATGTAAATAATATAAAGTTTTCATTTTTTGATATAGCTGCTCCTTTAAGGAGTATTTCACCGCTATTAAGTGCATCTACTCCTACATAGATCATCAACGGAATTACAAAAAATGCATTGCTGAGCTTAATAAGTAAGTCCTTTGATGAAAGACTTACTAATTGAGAAGCTTCATGGTCTTCTTCGTCTCTATTTAATAGTTCGGCTTTTAATAGCTCAAAGCGTTCAGGGTACAAAGCCCTATCAATAGATGTAATAGCTTCTTGCAATTCGGTAACAGAATATTCTGAATAATTTGGTTCCATCTAGTAAACCTTCTCCAGTACCTAGCGCCTGTGTAAGCGTTAGTCTTTGATACTTATTAGAAAAATGATTTTAAAGTGTAGCCACATTGAACTAACTCTTTTGCTACTTGGTTTTTCCATGCACCAGGATCATCAATAGTGACATACAAAACACCACTTATATCATTTGGAGTTTCAAGAGCCCCTTTAACTAAAGGGCAGACATTTTCTCGACCAAGCTTCGCAATAAGGTAACCATGTTCAAACACTACATTTTGTCGTGCTCTATTTTTTGGAGGGTTTGGCTCTGTTATAGCTCTCCCTAAATCACATGGAGTATATAAAACAAGAGCAAAATCAGCATCATTTGAATAATGTTCAATTTTTTCAATAATTGTCATTCCTGCGTTAGCTTGCTCATGCAGGATAATAGCTTCTAAACCAAGTTGCTCGACAAAGCGACTTACTTCTTGTTTTACTTCGTTGTTATGTCCATGAACAATAAACACTTTCCGTTTGTTACGAGGAACTTCTTTAGCTGGAGGCACTGGTGTATTTGTAGTAGTTGGCATTATTCCCTGAGTTGGTTGCCCGAACTCCAATTGATCTAATATTGGTGTGAACTCACCAGATAAATACGTACGTCTTTCGGCGTAACTACTAAATTTTGGCTGAATAAACCCCCAAAATGAATCTAAATTACGGTGCTGTCGTAACCACTGAGGAAGCATTGGTGCAAGATTAGAATTACTCAGCAATTCAGAGCGTAATGCTTCAAATTCACCTGAGTCAGATGCAAGTCCAGTTGCTCTTGCAGTGAGCAAATTCAAAAGGTAGCTAACCTTATCGAAATCCGTTTCTAAAAATTCAATACTCAATTAGATCTCCTATAATTCAATCTAGAACGTAAAAGCACAACAATTTTGCGTATATTCCTGCGGTTGTCACGCTCATTTTCTACTTTACACAGTTTTAACAAATTACCTAAGATATTGCTATCAAAAGCTATTTAATATTTACAAGCAAAGTTAAGGCATATCAATGCGCGTTTCGCTCATTTCCTTGATTATGTAAGCAAGCAGCAGTTTGGCTGGCTTAATAGGTATTACAAGTATATGATATTGATAATTATTTGCATTAAAGAGTGTTGAAGGTGTGTATGAATAAGTCTATGTTAACTCTGGCGTTAGTTACGGGGTTGAGTGGTTGTAGCACAACAGCCACGGTGCCTGATAAAAGCTCATCGCTTTATTACTCAGCACTTTATAATGCACAAGCAAAGCCTGTTAGCTCTGTATTATTAGAGCCCAAGCTATTAAATGCCGATGTGGTTTTAGTGGGTGAATTGCATACACATCCGGGTGTGCATTTATTTCAGGCTGAGTTATTTGAGCAATTAAGCAAAAGTAATAAACGCTCAGCTCTGTCGCTTGAGCAATTTAGCCGCGCGGATCAGCATACTTTAAACCAGTACGTTAAGAGTGAAATTGGTGAGCAATACTTAATTGATAACACCCAAGCGTGGCCTAACTACAAAAGTGATTACCGTGCGCTGGTAGAGCTGGCAAAAACGAACAATAGCGATGTAGTAGCTGCAAATGCCCCTAAAAATATAGTCACCTGTATTGGCAGGCAAGGCATAAGTTACCTAGATAAACTTGATGAAACACAGCAGAGCTTCATTGCAGCCGCTATTGATACATCCCCCAGTGATTATAAACAGCGTTTTATGACCTCAATGCACCACGGCTCGCCAAGTCAAAACGAAAATTATTATGCTGCGCAAGTTACCTGGGATGAAACCATGGGGGAGTCTATCGTTAACTATTTAAATAATCATAAAGGTGCGCAGGTAGTGCATATAGCGGGCGATTTTCATGTGAAAAATGGCGAAGGAATAGCGCGAGTTATTAAGCGTTTAGCGCCAGAGCTTAGGGTTGTGTGGATATCGCCGGTTACAAGTGTGCAAGCTAACCAAACAGGGTATCAGTTGCAAGTTAACCCTTTGCCGCCCCGTTATGTACAAAAAGAACATCAGCAAGCCGCTTTTAAAGCTTTAGGCAAGCGAGGCGAGCAAACAGCTTGCTTATAAAATAACGACATAGTTGCTGAACCTCTTAACCAGGGCTCAGGTTAACTATGTCGTCATGTATTTAGTTTAGTTATTTCGGGCTTGGTTAGTTAGCTCAACCAGCGCTTTACGAACCTCTAGCGGGCTGTTGCACTGGGTTTTAAAGTTAATAAAGTAATTACGCTTTTGGCTTTGTATATAAAAACCAGTGGGTAATAAGCCGCTCATTATTGGGGTGTTATCAGCTACGCTGTAGTGCTGCATTAATATGAGCGACATAGCATCTTGATGGTCATCGTTCATGTGACTTATCATGCTTTGCTGCTGGTTTTCATCCCAGTTTTTTGCCTCATCCTGCCATTCGTTTTGTTCAAGCCAAAATATTTTGCCAAACCCGCCAATGTAACGTACTCGTACTACGTCTAATTGCCATAACTGAAAGTCGTGCGCGTTGCGATAGCTAGCGGCTTCGGGGTATAGGGCAATATAGTTATTAAGTAGGGTGTGTGCTTGCTCACTTGGCACAATAGAGCCATCGCCTACGAGCGTTACGCGGCCATGCTCGTTTTGGTCACCGTAGTCGGCGGCATCAAATACGGTAAGGCTCATACGAGAGTCGTGCTTTAGGTTTTTAGTGTGCTGGGCTATATCGCTAATAAAAAAGTATAGTCGGCCTTGTTCGTCGCACATATAGGGGGTTACTGAGCCAAACGGGTAGCCACGTAAATTATTAGAAATGGTCGACATGACACCGGCATTGGTTTTGTAAACCAAGGTGCGTGCATCGTTTAATGCTTGCTCTCTCATAAAAACTCCTGACGTTGAGAAAAAACCATGGGTGCATCGTTATAAGGATGAGGGTTTACGTGCAGTTTCATGGCGTACATTTGTTGTAAGTTTTGTTCAGTTAATACGGTGTTTATAGGCCCACTTTGCAGCACTTTTTTGTTGTGCAGTAAAATAGCATCGGTTGCATAAAGGCTGGCCAAATTTAGATCGTGTATTGCAATAATGGCGCTGTTACCCTGCTCTACAAACGCTTTAACGCAGCTGAGCAAAGCATGTTGATGGCGCATATCAAGTGCTGATGTAGGCTCGTCGAGCAGCATTAGTTTTGGCTCGGCCGATTGTGTAAAAGCGTTTAGCTGCGCTAAAGTACGCGCCATATGTACGCGTTGTTGCTCCCCGCCCGAAAGCGCACTTACGCGGCGATTTAAATACTGGTTTAAATCCATAATAGCGGCGTATTTATGTACTTTTTCGCTTTGCATTTTTAATGACTCTACATACGGGTAACGGCCCATTGCAATAAGCTCAAATACAGTAAAATCAAACCCTACGTGGTTAGCTTGCATCATCACTGCGCGCTGTGTGGCAAGGCGCTTTTTAGCATGAGCAGCCAGCGGCTTAGCATTAAAAAGTACACTGCCTGTAAAGGAATGCATACCTGCTAAGGTATGCAGTAAAGTAGACTTACCCGCGCCATTTTCACCAAGTAGTGCAACAAGTTGGCCTTGTTTAGCACTGCCATTAATGGTGTTTAAAACGTTATGGTTACCAAAGCCAACACTTAGGTTGTTAAATGCGATCATGACCAACCTCGTTTATTTTTAACGATTAAATAAATAAACAATGGCGCACCTAAAAGCGCAGTAATAATGCCAATAGGTAGCTCAGCAGGGATTATAACAATACGTGCTAACCAGTCAGAAAGTAGCAATACCACTACGCCAATTAGCATACAAAGCGGCAGCATATTACGTAAATGCGGCCCCACCATTAAGCGGGCAATATGCGGGAC
>Ga0209309_10000671_pt1 | contig 38519 bp, 50 predicted proteins | sample COGITO_mtgs_1204_2_FD_184807 | JGI IMG/M metagenome (GOLD analysis project Ga0209309, IMG submission 184807) | Pelagic marine microbial communities from North Sea - COGITO_mtgs_120412 (SPAdes) (version 2) | ecosystem: Environmental > Aquatic > Marine > Epipelagic ... | reverse complement strand
TTAAGGAAAAAACACAAGAAAACTCGTTCAGAAAAACAACGACAGAAAATATTCGATGTTTTAAGTTTCCTGACAGCACATTATTTTGCTTAGCGCGGTTTTTCGTTCCATTGGGGCTCAAACCCCGTTATAGGGCTTGAAATGCTATCCATCAATAAAGACTATTTCTTGCTTAGAAAGCCCTTAGAACGCCGGTTATATGAGATTGCACGGAAGCACTGCGGCGATCAAAAAGAATGGCGTATACGTCTTGAAAATCTCTTCAATAAGTCTGGTAGTAGCGGAACGCTTGCCAAGTTTAGATTTAACCTAAAAACTATTATGAATGACAGGGATATTCCTGATTATCAATTCGATCTTGATCAAAAAGACATGGTTACAATTACGAGAATAAAAGAGATTGAGGCTGATGGTCCACCTCGTGAGGAATTAACCACTTATGATATGGCTTACAATCTAGCGGATAAGCTAAAGCGCGACACTATCAACAGGGCAACCAAAATCCATAGAAGTAGTGATACCGATTGGTCAATGCATGAAATTATGGTGCAATTCCTCCTACACAAAGAGAAAAAGGGCGAACAACTAAGAACTTTAGATGGGGCTTTCCTCAATTTCGTAAAAACCAAAGTACAAACCTATAAAAAAGACTCATACAACTATGTGTAAAGCTACTCAAACGAAATTTTAAGACTTGTTCCTGTTGCTTGTGCAATACGTTGCAAGGTTTTGATGGTAGTGTTTTGCGCTCCGCTCTCAAGACGAGCAACGAGAGATTGCTTTGCGTCCATCTTCTCGGCAAGCTCTTCTTGTGTAAACTTTGCTTTACTTCTGGCTGATATGATCGCAGAAGCTAGTGCAAACTCTTCTGCTATATCATCATAGGCGGCTTTATACTCTGGGTTCTTGAGCCATTTCTTGTGTAAATCTCTTACGTTCGTCATTGCTCAACCTTCCTCGCGTTAACGTTTGATGCCAAGTTGCAAACATACAACACGTTCAACGCTCGCCATATCTTCATTGGTTATCTTCCCAAATTTTGAAACAAGGCGCATTTTACTAATTGTTGTTATTTGATCGCCTAGGGCTTTGCTTTGTTTGCCTTTGATGGTCACTACACATTCGACAGGATACAGTTTGTTTGTATTACTTGTTAACGGTACAGCTTGCACCCTATTCATGTTCTCATTCGCCATGTCATTGCTCATGATTATTGCAGGTCTTTTTTTCTTAATTTCACCACCTACGGACGGGTCAAAGTTAACCCACCATACTTCACCACGTTTAGGCTTTGGTAACGTACTATTGGCCATATTCTAAATCCTGCACGCTATTTTCAGCCCATACCATGGCTTCGGCTTCTCGCTCTTCATCTGCTGCCATAGCTGCATATCCTTCTGCAATATCATTATCAATTACATGAGCACGCGCTACATTGTTTAAAAATCCGCTGATATTTCCACGCCCTATTGTGGCGTAGAGCCCTTTATAGACGTCATCATCAACGGTTATTGTGAGCTTTTTCATAGCTAACTCCTTAATACGTTTAGTTATACGTATATAATACGTATAACTTTTGGTAATGTCAATACAACCTCTTTAAGGGGTAGAAATGGCGGTGGGTGTCTTGGCTTCGTCGTTCGGCATTGGTCGCACCTCAGCAACACGATGCCGTGAAGGGTCATCAAGGAGGAACGCAGCGTAGCGAGTAGTCCTTGTGACACAAGCGGCAAGTGTTAGCGTGAGACAAATAATCGTGCAATAGCTAACAGTATATATTATAACTAAGTTATAACATAATAAAAGGAGTATTTGAGTATGCACGTTAAACTTCGTCAAGTTGGAAATAGTCTTGGTGTCACTTTACCCGCAAGTGCTTTGAAAGCATTTGATATTGAAGCAGGTGACACGATTGAAATTAAAATCATCAAAGTGGTTACTCAACCTCGTGATGGTTGGCAAGCAAAAGAAGCTTGGCAAGATGCTGAGCTTGAACCTTTGTATTTAGATGATATGCAGCCAACAAGTTTTGACCAGGATGAATGGCAATGGTAGACACATCGGAGTTAAAACGTTTCAGTGTATGGGCTGTTGATTTGAATCCAACCAAAGGCAGTGAACAAGCGGGTTATCGCTCTGTACTTGTTTTATCACCCGATGAGCTTAATACGAACCTGAGAACTGTAATCGTTGCACCCATGACAACAAGCCTTCGACAATGGCCTACACGTGTCAACGTGAACCACAGCAACAAGTCTGGTGATGTGGCCATTGATCAGTTGAGAACGATTGATAAGCAAAGGCTGGTTAAGTCCATGGGAATGCTTGAAAAAAAATACCACAAGAAGATACTGCGAGTGCTATCTGATCTTTTCGCAGAATAATCATCTAATACGATTTTTATTCCAGCTCATCCAAAGACCAACGCTTTTTGCTTGGTTTTACCAATCGAAAACCAGAGCACACCACAGCGCAAGGCTGCAACCCATGGGTGTTATGTTACGAATCAAGCGGTAAGAATGCCAGCCGAGGCGATGAGACTGTTCAAACCATCTTAAAACGGATTGATGATTTTAAAGTCGAAAGAGAGCAGAAAACACGCCGAGAAGACGCTTTAAACGCCCCACAAGGTGCTTTAAAGTCTAATCCTATACAAACGTACCAAAACCAATTCAAATCGCTTACAGAGCGTTATGGCGCTGATATGGATTTATCCCGAGCTGATTACATGATTTGTTCAAGCATGGTGAAATCTGGTTATTCGAAAGATCAACTGATCAAAACCCTCGAACAGGCCAGTCCTGAGTTAGTTACTCGCAAGGTATCCCATGAACTGGACTGCTGCAAACGAACCGTTGAAGCCGCTTTCAAAAATGCTCAGGTTCAAGACAACACCACAAGCAAAAGCCGTGGGTTTAGTCGATAGCATTGCGAGATTACGAGCCTCTTTCCCTCAAGCAAAGCGAAGGGCATTGTGTGACCCATATGTGGACAAAAACCACTATCTATTGATTAAAAATTAACCAGACCCTGAAGTCCGCATTTTATCTGTCTTAAACCATTTTTTTACATTATTTATCCACAGTTTCTGTGGATAGTTCTAATAACCATTTCCTTTTTATTCTTTTAATAGTTTTAAAGCTTTTCCGACCTCTACAACTCACACTATATGGTGCTTACAGCGCTGATAAGTGGACGGATTTGGGGTTATAAGTGGACGGATTTGGGGTTATAAGTGGACGGATTTGGGGTCATTAAGTGGACGGATTTGGGGTCATTTGTTGACAAATATTTATTTGTCTCTAATATAAGCATTTACTACCAACATAATGGACTGTTTTCATGCATTTAAAAACATCAGATATTTATAAAGCTAACTCATTAGTCTCAGCTTCTTATAGGCTCTCTGTTCAAGAACAAAGAATACTTCTTGCTTGTATATCCCAAGTTAATGTTCAGGGCGGAGAGGAAGTTACAGACGATAAAATGTATTCAGTAAAAGTTACAGACATTGAACGAATGACAGAAAATAGCTCTAAAAATATGTACCTTGAAATTAAAAATGCAGCTTTGAGCTTGTTTGAAAGGCAATTAACCCTCAATTCGTGGCCAAATGGTAATGGAAGCAGGAAGGTTTTGGTGACTAGGTGGGTTCAAAGTATTGAGTACGATGAAAAAAATGGTCAAGTAAATTTAAGATTTTCTAAAGACATAACACCTTACTTAACAAACTTATCTTCACAATACACTAAGTACTCTTTAAAAGATGTCTCGAAGCTTTCTAGCGCCCATGCTGTAAGGATCTTTGAGTTAATGATGCAATGGAAAAGTACTAATAAGGTTACGTATTCTGTAGAAGATTTGAGATCTATTTTGTTGCTCAAAGATGAGTATTCAAAGATAAGTGACTTCAAAAAAAGGGTGCTTCAAATTGCAAATGAGCAAATAAATGCACACACACCATATAAATTAACTATTGATCAAAAAAAATCAGGGCGAAAGGTAACCCACTTTATTTTTACTTTTGGCCTTAAAGATGAAGACAAGCCCAAGAAGATAAAGAAGAACCCGACAAAATCGGATTTGAAGGATCCTAAGTTTTTATCGAAACACGGTAGAGTCGGCGAAAAAGAACCCGACGTGATAAGGAGGCTAAAAGAGCAGTTTAATATTTAAAAGCTAATCGCCCTGCTCCGGTGCGCTAACACCCAAGCAGAGCTAACCACAATCGATTTACGAGGAACCGACCACGACAGCATCGAAAATGGTAGAGCACCAACCGATCAAACGACGACGATCTTTCTTAGGTCGGATCTTGGCAGCGGCTATTGATGATTAAATGGGATAAACTGTAGTTACAGTCCTCGATCAAACTTAAGCGAAGCCTACAATTTTCTCGCCACATCAATATTCTTGAGTCGAAATAGTAGTACCTTTTGTATCTTTCCCTGTGTAAGTACCCTCTCTCATATGTCCGTTGATCTGGGTTCCTTCAAATGAGCTAGAACTGCCGTCAGAAAAGTTCTTCGTTGCTGTGCCTACAAATTCTTCTTCTCCGTTAGCATTAGTTGATGACTTTCCATCAAATTTTAATTTTGTAACATTTCCGGTAGCACTCGTCTCAGCACCTTCTTTAACACCATCAAAGTCACCACTCTGAAAGTTTTGTATGCCTTTAAATGTCGAGGGATATCTTTCTGAGGAGCCAGCTGCTGAGGGAGTAGTAGCTGACTTTCCATCAAAATTTCCATCTTCATCGACGGTCGTATCTTCACTAAAAGTCGTTATGCTACCATTTGGATGTTCTATTTGATAGCCTTGACCATTACCATCACTCCTGGGTTGTACTTCGCCATTTTCTTTTGGATTTCCAACTCTTTCTTGAAGATCATCTTGTGACAAACTACTGACTAGCGGAGCCTCAGGCTTTTCTTCTTTTGGTTTAAGGGCAATGCCAGTGTTATTTTGTAGTATGCCGATGCCTAAATTTCCAGCTACTGGATCGTTGGTTGTCCCCATGACTCTCATTGTATTCTCTCCTCAATAATTCATTGCAGTGCCATAAGATTCGAGGTCTCATCGCAGCGTTGGTGTGCTTTAAGCTGGGGTATTTTTCCCAAACGTTTGGGTTATTACAGCAAATTGTGGGCTTTTTGAAGTGAAAATATGTGAAGTCCTGACTTTGATTTGTAAAGGAGTCAGGTGAGATAAGAGGTGTATTGGTTGAGATTGTGAGCTGATGTAAGTAATGTGCTGTTTTACAAGGCTTGAGTGCTTTAAATAGGCCCAATGAGAGCTTTGTATTGATGTGTGCTCAAAAAGAAGAGGACTTTCTAGGGAATGGCCTTAGCCCTTTAGTCATTCTTAACACCACCTTGTCAAGCGGAATAGATTCCGTATCAGCAGCCCTGACGTATGGGATTAGGGGGCTCATAGCTGGCATCTCTTCGCTTTTTTTCTTTGTTCGTTGCCACTCTTTGTGTATCTGGTAACGAAGCGCTTTTACTTGATTCCTAACTTCAGAAAACGCCGGCACTCGCTGCAAAGACCAGATTGTCTGGCGCAAGTCTTCTGTTGATTTTTTTCTGACGTTTTTCTTGATTCTCATATGCCAAGCAGCAATGTATTTTTTGGTGATACGCCATGTCACTGTAGGATCTTTTTTACCTGCTCTATTCAACTGCACAAGCTCATAATCATCACTCCATTTGAGCTTGTTTTGAGCATCAATCACCTTTGAAAGCTGTTCTCTTTCATGAACTTTGCCTGCTCCATCTGTCACGAGAAGCCACCACAAAAAGGTTCTAGAATCTTTGACTGGGTAGAGCAGTAGCTTTGCATTAGAAAGCCCTTTTTTGCGCCTGTAGCTGCGTTGGTTCTCGTTACAGTTGATAGCGTAAAGCTCATCAAATTTGGCAACAAGCTTTAGTGCTTTTGAGTGTGGAACAATGCCGGATGTATACCAATTATACCCTCGAATTGAAAGCTGTTGAATCCGTTGCATGGTGGTAGTTTTATAGCGATAGATAGGGAAACTTTGCATAAAAACTTCCTTATTTTTATAAGTTTTTTGTTGGTTTTTTATGGAATTGGTAGTCAAGGGTAGTAATAAGATGAGTATCCCTTGTTTTTGGGAAAAAATTCAAGGGTAGTGTATAAAGATTCCAGGTCTTTGGATTCCAGGTCTTTGGATTAAGCATGGCTCTTTTTTAGTCATACACTTGTTTGCGATGTGCGAGCCGGACAACAAGCACAGTAAGTTGATTATCTTCGATATTGCAGATGATGCGGTAATCTCGAACACGATAGCGCCACAGGCCAGCAAGATTAGATGAGAGTGCTTTGCCGTACCGTTTAGGGCTTTCAGTTGTGGCGATCTTATCTCGAAGGTATTTCAGGATTTCTTTTTGGATTGGCTTATCAAGCTTTCGAAGTTCTCTACGAGCTTTGTCGTCAAATTCAATCGTCCAGATCAACACCTTGCTCTAAATCATCTAAAGACCAACGCTTCTTGCTTGGCTTTTCTAAGCGAGAGAGAGCCAAGTATCTATCCTCAAGGTCGTCGATTGAGCCTTGCAACGCTTCACGAACGTAGAAGGACTTGGTTCTACCAGTTTTTTTTGCAAGTTGGTTGATTCGTTTTTCGAGTGATTCAGGGAGTCTTATTGCGAGCATTTTTAACTTCACTTATGTAATACACGTAATACACGTATTACATAAGTGAGGGGTAATCGCAATCTTGGCGTTTAAAAGCTTGTCACGCTGCGTAAGTTCTTAGGATGATGATCCGTATTGCCTTTCTATTTGAGGCGTCTCCATGGGCCTTTATGGCTTTATTTGACGTATTTACGCCCTATCTAAGTCAATGGCATGACCAAAGCCGCAGCGAAACGCAGCTATGAGGTACGAATAGCGAGTCTCGAACGGGTGCAGGTCATGAGCGAAGCGATCCATTGACTTAAGTCTAAATAAAAAAACCTATCAATGGGGTAACAGTCGAAGAACTGTTACCCCTGCTACCGGCGAGGTTGGGGTTATTAGGGGCAAAGCCCCTGAGCGGATTTCTAAGGCAGAGCCTTAGACCTAGCGGAGTGAAAATAAGGAGTCGTTAGCGACTTCAGTAATTAAGCGCCTGCTTTGGTTTTTTTTGTGTTTTAAAAAAAATTTAAATTCCTTCTTAAGATTTATATATGATTTAATATAGATTTACGGATTTTCTCGAAACGCTGTAAGCCCCATATATTGCTGCCTAAGCCTGTGGGTAACTCAAAAAGTGATATGCACGCTCCCCTGCTTTTGTATGCACGCTCCCCTGCTTTTGTATGCACGCTCCCCTACTCTGTATGCACGCTCCCCTGCTTTTGTATGCACGCTCCCCTACTCTGTATGCACGCTCCCCTACCTTTGTATATTTTCGTTGAGGCGAAAAAAAAGCCGATTTAATCGGCTCTGGTGTTTCTTGATAATACTTTTTTACGTTCACGCTCTTTTTCAAGCTGTAACCATTCTTCTTGTTTTTGCTCAATGTGCTTTTGCTGGCTCTTACTGGGGGGTTTTTCCATCTTAAAAAGTCCATTGTCAAAATCAAAACTTTCAATCAATCCCACGGCTTCTAGGTGTGTGGCTGCCTTTTTTAAACTTTGTTTAAAGCTATTAACTGACTTATTTTTGCTGCCTGATCTTTCTAATAAGGTTTGGGGCTTGTGGCCTAGCCATTTGGCATGTGTTGCAGCATAACCATGTAACCATTTAGCCAAATACTGAGTTTTATCTATTCTGCTTCTTTCTTCCCATGAAACCCATGTATTACCATCTAAAAACAACCTATGTAATTGAGGGTCTAAGACTAAGACAAATTTTTCAGTTATTTTTTCCCGATATATATTAGCTAGTAAACTACCTTCAAAACTATAATGTTTTTTAGTCTTAAAAGTAACTTCTACTGAAGTTGCACTTAATCGAGATAGTACGCTTTTCAACCACTTTTTGTCGTTTCCTCCTGTACTTCTTCCCATTTTTCTTAAAAATGATGTTTCAGAATAATAAATTTTTTCGCCTAATTTTTGATTTCTTGCTAAATGCAAAGCTGTTTCCCATACGTCTAAATCTGGCTGTGTTAAACGCATACCCGTATATGTTATTTTGAAATCATCATTTTCAATCAAGATTTTTCTATCACAATAAAAAGCATCTTGAGGACGAACCGCAGCAAATAATGATCCTCTTAAAATACAATTTGGAACGCCTCGCGCTTCTTCTTGCCACAATGGTAGTTGCACAAGGTTGTTTGCTTCCATGTATTCAAATTCAGCTTTTTTTTCTAACGATGCGGAGTTGTCTTTTTCTTTTTGTATGCGGTTTGAATATTTGTATATTTCTTCATCCGTTGCATTTCTATTTATCAAGTCAATCATTGTTTCCATGGTTTCACCTCCCTATGTTGTCCCTATAGCCCTATTTTTCGCCGTCCTGCGCCCTATATAGGGCGTAGGCTTCCACTAAAATCCTGCTCATAGTCTTATCATTCATTGCCGCATCAATTCTGAGGGCTTTTTTAACGCTTATAGGAAAGCGCACTTGCAAAGGTTCTGTTTTCTCTTTTGGTGTTTTCTTTTGTTTTATCGTCATAATTTGCCCCTAATCGAATCTATAAAACAAACATAGGGTATTTTAAAGAAAAATGCAATACTGAGTGCTTGCAATAATGCAATACATTTTCTATAGTGTGTATAGCTTTTGAAAATTCAGAAGTCGCCCCGCTCTGGTGCTAGTAACACCTCGGCAGGACTAACCAAAAATGAAAAGGATTCTTTCATATGGCTACTCCCAATGATACGCGCTCGCGTGAAAAATCGAAACCTGAAAAAGTCGCACAATGGCTTTTTTCCATGTCTGGCAATTACCGCCACATTCTCGGCTTTATCTTAATTGTCGCCTTAACCGTCATATCTATTCGTTTTAACTATGAGCTGGGCAAGCTGTCGGCAGTCGATGAAACAAGCGAAGAACTGTTGCCCTTTGGCTATGCTCTCCTCGATCTCTGCGCCCTATTTTTGTCGGGCTATGTAGGCATAAAAAGCACGTCACTAATCCGCAGAGGCATTGCGTGGGGGTGGTTTGGCGTATTGCTGTCGCTATCCCTCTGGGCTGCGGCCTCCTTCACGCTGTCCGTTGATAGTCGCCTTGCAAATAGCGATTTGACGCACGCAATCGAACAAAAACGGCTAGAGGTTGAAAGCCTTAATGTTGAGGTGTCAACGTGGCGCGATAATGTGGCGCAAGCTGTCAATTTTAAGACTAAGCACCAAAACACACTAAACGGCGTACAGGCTCGACAATCTGCCGCCTCCGATGAATTGCACGCGCTAGAAAAAAGCCTTGTTGCCCCTACTATGGCAATCTATGAAAAGGCCGCGCCATATACACCACTAGATGCGGATACGCTTTCTCTGGTCGTGCGCCTGATTTGGGCGGGTGCTATGACGTTATCCCCTCTTGTGATTGTGTTGCTGGTCGTGGCTGAATTTGAAACGTCAAAAGCCCCTACTCCCCAACCACGCAAGACCGAACCAACTCCAAAAAATAAAAAAGATAGCTTTTTTTCTGGCTTGGTTAACAATGGGCGCGATTTTGTGCAGCGTCAAAAACTGCGCTGCTACATGCGAAAAATCCACAACAACGCAGAAACACAGAACGCGCACAAACTCGCGCAAGTCTCGAACAGTTCTACATCTGCGCCCGTTCATGTTCCAGCTAATCAACAAAATTCAGATGATGAAACGCCGCACGATGACTGGGTGCATATGCGGAACGAATTGGAAGCACTAGACAAGGCCAAAAGAGAAGGGCGCGAAAAACAGGCGGCGGCGGTTTCTAATGTTGTTCCGATCAAAGGGCATAACCAACATACCGAAACGCTCGACTTGAACGGCCTAAAATATGCGATTGAGTGGCTAGCACGTCAAGAGGCGGGGCGCGTCACACGGGCGCAAATTGGCTTTGCATCAAAGATAAAAAGCAAGGTCGGCGTTCGTCTTATCGTTCATGCGCTACTTGAAAGGGGTTTGATTGTGCGTCTAGCAAACAAACAACTTTATAAGAAACAAAAACGCTCTGCCGCGTTTCGTTAATAGCCAAAAGGGGCAGAGCTTCACGCTTTGCCCCTTTTTTTCTTGCCCGCCCGTATGTAGTAACCCAAACAACGAAAGCAGGGCGGGCAATCGGGCGAAAGCCCGAAAATAGGGGGCTATAGGAATATAAACAAGTTGACTATTTGTGCATACATTTGTACACTATATAGAAATAAAGGGAGTTTAGGCCGTGTTTGTATGGGATGAAGATAAAAGACTAATAAACATAGAAAAACATGGCTTAGATTTTTGTTTTGCGGAATTGGCACTAACAGGCGAAACGATCACCTTTGAAGATACACGCCACGACTACGGCGAAAAAAGACTAAATACCTACGGCTTATTACATGGTCGGCTTGTCATTATTACGCATATGGCACGTGATAACACGATACGCATTATTTCAATGAGAAAGGGGAATAAACGTGAGCAAGATTTCTTTAAAAGAGCAACTGAAAAAAATTGACGCTATCAAGGATGAGGATATCGACTATAGCGACATTCCAGAACTTGACCTATCAGCAATGAAACAGGTTGATTTTGAAATTCCAAATAAAAAACGCCTAACAATACGCCTTGATAGTCGCGTTGTCGATTGGTTCAAAGATAGCGGCAAAGGGTATCAAACCAATATCAACAAAGTTTTAAATGCTTATATTGATAGCGTTGAGAATAGCCCACACCCTTAATAGAAAGCAATTTTTATATGTATGTAGTCATTGAAAAGATAACGCCTGACCGCTCTACAACTGAATTTGTAAATGCTTATGACTGGAACACTGACGAACAAACACGCGCAAGGTTTGAGGATGCGAAACGCGCCCACGCTGTAGCATTTGAAAAATCGGTATATCTTGTTGATCTATTCAACGCTGAGGATGAAAGTATTGATACTTTCCCACTTTCTGAGCAAGGCTATAATGCCTTGATCTCTAAACGCCGATAACGCTTTCTTAATCCTTAGCGCGTATTCTGGCAACAGGAATATAGAAAGGGCTTATCATAGCAAAACCACCTGATTACCGCGCCTATACAGTGCGCGAAACTGAAAAGGGCGGCTTCTGGGTCGCCATTGGCGCAGCTTGGCGATTTAAGGAAAGTGATGGCCTAAAGCTTAGGCTCGATGCGCTGCCCGTAAATGGCGAAATAATTTTACGCGCTCCACAAGATGCACCCGAAAGCGAAAACGTAGAAAGCTAGGCTTTCGCTTTTTCCTTTCGCTGCCACCAACGGCGGCGGCGGGCTTGGGTCTGCTGCTCTGGCTCTGGTGTGGTTATCAATTCGCGGCCTGTGTCCATTTCTGGGGCGGGTGGGGGTGGTAAAAGTAGCCGTATTTGTTCACGCTCTGCGCGGGCTTGCTGGTGCGCTTGGTGCAGCCGTTCCTCGGCTTTTTTTGCCCGTTCCTCTGCATCTGCTAAACGGTATTTCATATCTTCAATAGCTTCTTTTCGTTCGTCTGCCAATTCTCGCAAAATGTCGATTTCTCGGGCATTGTGGGGCGTTTCCTGCGGGTGTCCACCTGTTGAAATAGGGGTTTCTTCGTGTCCTCCTGTGTCCGCTTCAACGGGTTTAGGGGGGTACACTCGAAACAGTTCTGACGGCTCTATTTTATAGCCTGTTTCATCCTTGCTCATATATGTAATTTTCCCACTGGTTAAGGCTTTTGATATGGTTGATTTGCTTTTTCCTGTGGCTTCTGCGGCTTGTCTTAATGATAGGGTTCGCATAGTGTCTCCTATGGGTTCTATACTGTCCTTATAGTAGTTGAATAAACCCGTTTCACGAACCCCTAATAAAAAACCCCTATAAATATTCTGTGATTAAAATTTAGCCCTTAAACGCACAAGCCGCCATTTCTGGCGGCCTGTCGGTTATCCCTGATTTATCCACATTTTATGTGGACAACTCAAAAGGGCGGGGCTATCTCTCGCGCTCGCGCTCCTGTGCCGCTTCGCGCTCTGGTTTTGGGTCGTGATTGTCGCGGGCTTTGACGCGCTCCGCTGTACGCTCGCGGGCTGGCTGCTCCTTGGCATTATCACTTGCCCTAACCTCGGCGCGTTCGCTGTCGGTGCTTGGGCTGGTTTTTCGTGCGCTCCAATGATGCGCGGGCGGGTGTGGGTTAGTCATGCTCTTATCTCCTATCGTCCAAAACCCCCGCCAAAATATGCGGGCAAGGGTTCAAGTAATCGCAACACATGGCAATGCTGCGGGCTGTGCAATGTGACTTTTGAATTGATGCCTGCATAATCACATTGCGTATAGGGGTTTAGGGAGCAACGGAACAGAAAACCCAGTTAAGGGTGCAAAGATGGAATTTGATATGAACATGGCAGCTATTCGAGCCTACTCTGTCCCTGATTATTTCTAACATTGATATTTGGTACGCGTTGCACAAACGAGTGTTTACGCAACAAAATTAAGGCCACGGTAATAAGCGGCTTGTAGTCTTGCGAAATACTGTTGCACAATTAAAATCGATTGCAATAGGAAATCGCAATATGAAGATTGGATATGCAAGGGTCTCGACGCAGACTCAAGATAATAAATTGCAATATACAGAACTGAAAAAAAGCGGCTGCGAGAGGGTTTTCAAAGAAAAAGCGTCTGGCGGACGCTGGGATAGACCTCAGCTACATAAGATGCTCGATCAATTACGTGAGAGCGATGTGGTCGTGGTATGGAGACTCGACCGCCTGTCGCGCTCACTCAAAGACCTACTCGTGATCTTAGAGCGCATAGATGCAGCTGGTGCTCGCTTCTGTAGTCTCACCGAACACCGAAAACATCAACACAGGGAGTGCAGCAAGCCGCATGATGATGCAAATGGTGGGATCATTTGCAGAGTTCGAGCGAGAGATGTTTCGTGAGAGAACGCGCGCTGGGCTGGCAAGCGCTAAGCAGCAAGGTCGTATTGGTGGTCGTAGGCCAAAACTAACTACTCAACAACAAGAAGCGGTCAGCTGGATTCAGTCGGGCGAGAAGTCTGCAGCGGATGTGGCAAGACTACTCCAGGTACACCCGTCAACCATCAGTAGATTGATTGCAAAGCGGGGTTGCATGAGGAATATGAAAGCTTAGCGTGTAATAATTTCCGAATTCTGCGGTCGCCCCAAGATATACTAGGGGTTTGAGCCCCAATGGAACGAAAAGTCTCGCTAAGCAGCAGAAGCCCTGTCAGAAAACTTAAAACATAGGATGTTGCCTGGCGTTGTTATTCGGAACGTGTTTCCTTGTGTTTTTTGCTTGAAAAAAGCATGAATTTAATACCTTTGAAAACAAGTAAGAAAAACCTACGTTTTTCGGACACATAACATTTAACCCAGATAATTCAACAGGTTAATTTCTTAGCGAGACTTTTCGTTCCATTGGGGCTCAAACCCCGATAACTAGAACTATTAATTTTTCATCTTCAATGTTACAGATTATTCGGTAATCTCTAACTCGATAGCGCCACAAGCCAGAGTTATTGTCAAAAGTAGTGCATGACCATCTGATCATGCAACTTTCTGCTTAACACTTTCTAATTCAACCCCATCACGAAATTGAACTCCAAGAATCACTTTTGCAAGCGACTCAAAACCTCTTAATTTTCGCCATTGTTTTTCAGCACTCATGCCAACTTTATAAATCATTGCTAGCATCGTTGTTCGAGAAAGGCAGCCTTTTGCTCTTTTTGTTCTGTGTCTGATCGTAGCAAATGCTGATTCTATCGGATTTGTTGTTCGAATACTTTGCCAATGAACTGCTGGAAAATCATAAAATGCCAGTAACGAATCTCGGTCTTTCGCAAGGCATTTTGCCGCCTTTGGGTATTTGTCTTCATACGTTTTAATCCACAACTCAAATGCTTTTTCTGCATGTTTTTTCGTTTCAGCTTTCCATATATCGTGAAGCTTTTCTTTCGCTTTTGGCTGTGATTTTTTTGGTAAACAATTTAAAATATTTCTGGTTTTATGAACCCAGCATCGCTGTTGTCTTGTTCTTGGCAGTATTTGATCAAGTGCAGCCCAAAAACCTAATGCACCATCACCAATCGCAAGCTTTGGCGGTTTTAAACCTCGATTTTTAAGATCTATTAAAACCTCTTTCCAACTTTGAGTTGACTCTCGAACCCCATCTTCTATGGCGAGAAAATGCTTCTCACCTCGGTCGTTAACACCCATAACCACTAGAACACAGAGCTTTTGATCTTCAGCTCGAAGCCCTGAATAGATGCCGTCTGCCCAGATATAAACCCATTTGTCATTTGAGAGATCTTGTTTGCGCCAAACATCATACTCATCAGACCATTGCTGCTTTAATCGGCTTACAGTATTGGCAGAAAGTCCGCGAGCCTCAGGGCCTAGCAACACTTCTAACGCAGCCTGCATATTGCCGCTTGATATACCTTGCAAATAGAGCCATGGAATTGCATCCTCAAGACTCTTCGTTCTTCGAATGAATGGCGGCACCAGCGATGAGCGAAAGGTTTCTGGCTGTCCATCTCGTGAGCGTATCTTAGGCACTTTAACTGGCACAGGGCCAATGCCAGTTTGTATGTCTCGCTCTGGTTGATAACCGCTACGACAAACGGCTTGTCGACCATCATCAAGCTTACGGCTTTCAAAACCAGCCATGATTTCATTCACTTCTAACTCTAAAGCAGCTTGCAGCATTTGCTTTGCGCTTTTTATGAACAACTCTGTTAAAACATCACTTGGTTGATCTAGTTTAATGATCGATTCATTGCTACGATTGTTCATGGTGGCATCCTCTTAATTGTTGTTTCGCAATTACAATTAAGCAGAGATGCTGCCTTCTTTCAAATTTTACCGTGCACTACTTTCAGTTATAGCGCCACAAGCCAGAAAGGTTTTCTGAGAGGGCTTTGCCAAAACGTCTTGGATGTTCTGCGGCAGAAATTTTTTCTCTTAAATATTTTGTAATCTCTTTTTGAATCGGCTTATCTAGCTTGCTCAATTCCTTTAAAGCTTTATTGTCGAACTTAATCTTCCAAGCCAAGTTCTTTCTCCACTTCATCTAGCGTCCATTGCTTTTTGCTTGGTTTTTCTAATCGCGCTAAAGCTAAGTATCTATCCTCCAGATCGTCTATGGCATCTTCTAAAGCTTCACGAATGTAAAAAGACTTGGTTCTACCTGTGACCTTTGCCAACTGGTCAATTCTACTTTCTAGCTCATCTGGGAGTCTAATTGCTACCATTTTCAACCTCTTATGTATTACATAAATTACATGTATTACAATTATAGCATTAACGATAGATTGAAAGATATAGGATTACTCAAATGAGTATTTACTCACGGCAAATTAAGCAGATAACGGAGTTGGAAGTCTAACGTGTACGAAAACGTACGAAACTTGGTGTCTAACGTGAGTTTTCGTACCGTTAGACTTTAAACCCTTTAATTGATTAGACGGTAAGTTGTTGCTGAGGCCTGAACATTTCATGCGAAGCACTGTAGTTCTTCATTGTGTATATACAAAGAAATCATTTTGCATATCTTAAATAAATTAGATCTAACTTTTTTTCTTTCTTCGGCTCTCATTTTGGGTCTGTTTTAAATATAATGTCACTATGCCTGAAAAAGTAACGCTGACTAACTTTTTCAGGCAGAATAATAATCCTCTAACCTATGTTAACGTGAATTCGGAGCAAAAAAAGATCAAAAATAGCTGAAGTCTACAAAAAACGCCTTCAATCTGATCAAATAGGGGTTCTTACAACCAAATTTGCTCACAAGGAAGGCGCGAATATGAGTTTAGAAGATTTATACTGTGTAGTCGATGATTTTTGCAAAGAGTTTATGCCAGAGTGGCATGCATCGCTGATTGAGAATAAAGTCAGACAAAAGCCATGGTTATGTCAAATGAGTCCAAGTGAAATCATGGTTATCATGATCGTATTTCATCAGCAACAATATAGAAACTTCAAAGCATTCTATTTGATGCATGTCCAAAAATATATGAAAAATGACTTTCCAAAACTTCTGAGTTACTCGCGATTTGTTGAGCAAATGCAATCAATTACAGTCCCATTGTTCTTCTTTTTAATGCACCTTCCAAAATCAGAAACAGGTGTGTATTTTATTGATTCAACAACGCTAAAAGTATGCCACATAAAACGTGAAAAACAGCATAAAGTATTTAAAGGCAAGGCAGAAAAAAGCAAGTCTACAATGGGGTGGTATTATGGGTTCAAACTCCATATAGTCGTTAATTCAAGGGGTGAAATTATGAATTTGAAACTGACATCGGCAAAAGAAGATGATCGAAAACCTGTTGAAGATTTAACTCATGAGCTCTTTGGAAAACTTGTTGGAGATAAGGGGTATATTTCTAAAAGTTTGAAAGAAAAACTTCTCGAAAAAGGCCTTGAGCTGTTAACGAAAGTTAGAAAAAATATGAAGGCACAAGAGATGACGCTTATGAATAAATTGCTTCTACGCAAACGAGCGATTGTGGAGACAGTCATTGACCAGCTTAAGAATATAAGTCAAATAGAGCACTCTCGGCATAGAAGCCAAAACAATTTCTTGACGAACCTCGTAGCAGGGTTAACGGCATATGCCCTGCAACCTAAGAAGCCATCAATTGAGTTTGATGGCCAAGGGCTTGTTGTTGTCTAAGTTTTGCTCCGAATTCACGTTATGTTAGGTATATCTTTTCGTTTTAAAGCTCACCTTGAGCCCTTTAAGGATCTTTAAGAGGTATTTAATCGCTATAGCGGTTAGTTCCGTTTGTTATAAGGAGTCTTGATGTATCGTAACGCCATATGGTAACATTTGATTAATATGATGTTATATAGACATTTATTACGAGCATAATAGTAGAGGAAAGGTCCTATGTCACCAATCAGTCGTAGCGGTAGTTTGAGTGAAGTACTATTTCTTAATACTACACATGAGTGCGTGAAACCATCGTTGCTAGCGCGCGCTGGTAGCGCTTTAAGTCAAGGTTTTGGCAGGGTCGGTTCGACACATCAAGACATGCGTAAAACAGACCAGCATAGTAGGCTAAACACCAAGTCCATGAACAGTCTCAGAGCAATTCATACTACTATGACAAAAGATTTTTCAAAAGAGCTCAAAGCACGGCTTTTAGACTCCATTGTCAAGTCGAGAGGTTCTGCTGGAACAGGAGATCTTCTTGGGGCGATCGTATTAACGCTGGCCTCACGCGTGGGTCAAGTTTTTAATGAGGCGAAAAATACAAATCAGCCATCATTAGTCGCTATATCGCCGCAAAGCCCATCCATATAAGGGTTCTTCCATTGGGGCCCCACAAGGTGCTTTAAAGTCTAATCGTATACAAACGTACTCAAAACCAATTTAAATCGCTTACAGAGCGTTATGGGGCTGATATGGACCTATCCCGAGCTGATTACATGATTTGTTCAAGCATGGCGAAATCTGGTTATTCAAAAGATCAACTGATCAAAACCCTCGAACAGGCCAGTCCTGAGTTAGTCACTCGCAAGGCATCCCATGAACTGGACTACTGCAAACGAACCGTTGAAGCCGCTTTCAAAAATGCTCAGGTTCAAGACAACACCAAGAGCAAAAGCCGTGGGTTTAGTCGATAGCATTGCGAGATTACGAGCCTCTCTCCCTCAAGCAAAGCGAGGGGCGTTGTGTAACCCATATGTGGACAAAAACCACTATTCATTGATTAAAAATTAACCAGGCCCTGAAGTCCGCATTTTATCTGTCTTAAACCATTTTTTTACATTATTTATCCACTGTTTCTGTGGATAAATTTAAAAGAGGTTCTCTTTTCTTATTTTATATATTTTAAGGTTTTAGACACCCTACAACCCGCTATAAATCGACATCACAGTTTAGATAAAGGGAGGGATTCCAGTATATAAAGGGAGGGATTCCAGTATATAAAGGGAGGAATTCCAGTATATAAAGGGAGGAATTCCAGCTATTAAAGGAGGTATTGTTTACATACACCTTTAATTAGGCTATAAAGTGTTTATGGAAAAATTATATTCTCTTGAAAAAATCATAAAATCTAATGCCTTGATAGAGGCTTGTCATAAACTTTCTGTTCAAGAACAAAAAGTTTTACTTCTTGCTATTAGCAAAATCCCAAAAGATGCATCACCTACAGACGATGCGCTTTATTCAATTAGTGCTCAAGACTTGGCTCAACTCAACGGTCAAGAGTTAAAGAACTGTTATACAGAATTAAAAACTAGCGCTATGAGCTTACTTGATAGAAAAGTCCATATAAAAGACTTACCCAATGGAGATGGAAAAAGAAATAAAGAGCTCGTTACTTGTTGGGTTCAATCTATGTTTTATGTGGACGATGAAGGGAAATTAGAGCTTAGGTTTTCTAAAGATATTCTTCCCTACGTTTGTCAGTTAAAGCAACAATTTACGATATATAAAATAAAGAATATCGGAATGATGTCATCATCATACGGCATAAGATTGTACGAAGTGCTTGTGCAATATAAATCTATTGGTACAAGGGAAATTTCTCTTACATGGTTAAAAGAAAATTTTAAAATTTCTACTAAATACTCAGCTATCAAAGATCTAAAAAAATGGGTAATCGAACCTGCTTTACACGATATTAATACGAAAAGTGATATGTGGGTTGAGTGGGATCAAAAGAAAACTGGTCGAAGAGTAACTCACTTTATCTTTACTTTTGGATTAAAAAACGAAGATAAACCTAAAAAACGAAAAAATAAACCGACAAAATCGGATTTGAAGGATCCTAAGTTTTTATCGAAACACGGTAGAGTCGGCGAAAAAGAACCCGACGTGATAAGGAGGCTAAAAGAGCAGTTTAATATTTAAAAGCTAATCGCCCTGCTCCGGTGCGCTAACACCCAAGCAGAGCTAACCACAATCGATTTACGAGGAACCGACCACGACAGCATCGAAAATGGTAGAGCACCAACCGATCAAACGACGACGATCTTTCTTAGGTCGGATCTTGGCAGCGGCTATTGATGATTAAATGGGATAAACTGTAGTTACAGTCCTCGATCAAACTTAAGCGAAGCCTACAATTTTCTCGCCACATCAATATTCTTGAGTCGAAATAGTAGTACCTTTTGTATCTTTCCCTGTGTAAGTACCCTCTCTCATATGTCCGTTGATCTGGGTTCCTTCAAATGAGCTAGAACTGCCGTCAGAAAAGTTCTTCGTTGCTGTGCCTACAAATTCTTCTTCTCCGTTAGCATTAGTTGATGACTTTCCATCAAATTTTAATTTTGTAACATTTCCGGTAGCACTCGTCTCAGCACCTTCTTTAACACCATCAAAGTCACCACTCTGAAAGTTTTGTATGCCTTTAAATGTCGAGGGATATCTTTCTGAGGAGCCAGCTGCTGAGGGAGTAGTAGCTGACTTTCCATCAAAATTTCCATCTTCATCGACGGTCGTATCTTCACTAAAAGTCGTTATGCTACCATTTGGATGTTCTATTTGATAGCCTTGACCATTACCATCACTCCTGGGTTGTACTTCGCCATTTTCTTTTGGATTTCCAACTCTTTCTTGAAGATCATCTTGTGACAAACTACTGACTAGCGGAGCCTCAGGCTTTTCTTCTTTTGGTTTAAGGGCAATGCCAGTGTTATTTTGTAGTATGCCGATGCCTAAATTTCCAGCTACTGGATCGTTGGTTGTCCCCATGACTCTCATTGTATTCTCTCCTCAATAATTCATTGCAGTGCCATAAGATTCGAGGTCTCATCGCAGCGTTGGTGTGCTTTAAGCTGGGGTATTTTTCCCAAACGTTTGGGTTATTACAGCAAATTGTGGGCTTTTTGAAGTGAAAATATGTGAAGTCCTGACTTTGATTTGTAAAGGAGTCAGGTGAGATAAGAGGTGTATTGGTTGAGATTGTGAGCTGATGTAAGTAATGTGCTGTTTTACAAGGCTTGAGTGCTTTAAATAGGCCCAATGAGAGCTTTGTATTAAGGGCTCTTATTGAATTATTTTTGGTTGTATTGTCATGTTTTAACACAGGGCCCTTCGCTTTGCTTGCGTGAGAAAGGGCGCTTAGGCGCCACTCATTTCTTCCTCTAGTCTTGATACTTTTTCTTCACTTTCTATGCTTTGTGGTAGTTCAAATAAGGCCCTGTCAGCGTGTTTCTCCAGATGCTTATCAAGCATTCTGGTGATACGATCTTGGGGCATCTCACCGGTTCTGATCAGCTTCATTACAACACCACCTATGAGTACTTTACGTCTGGTGTCCTCTTTTCGTTGTTGGCTGGCTTCTTTTGATTTGATGGCTTGTATCTGGGCGTTAAGCTGCTGGCGTTTTTGGGTTAACTGGTCGAGTTTTGATGTGGCCATGTTGCATCCTTTCTTTCTGGTAAAACCGTTTGTATGATCGAGAACAGCAAAGCCCTCTGGCGTGTGAAAAAAGCACTTACACATCGTGCCGATGTAGTACGCCCTGCGGGGCTCAAATCTGGAGCTATCGACACACAATCAAAGCTGTTTTAGTCATCTTGAAGTTGATTAAGAGGCTACATTGGTTCAAGATTCTGATACGGAGTTAGTTCTAGTCCCAGGGGTTCAGTAAATGAACTCCAGAGTTTTTGAAATCTTGCGTATTTCGAGTGGCAATAGTCATACCGTGATTCAAAGCTGTTGCTGCGATCATGGCATCCCTCTCTGACTTTGGATCAGGGACATGTAGTTTGGCGCACCTGAGGGCAATGGGCGTGTTTATTTCAAGAATCCTGTCTTGAAATGTTGGCAAGACATGGTTTGAAAACCATTGACGTAAGACTTTGCCTTGCTTCTCGTCTTTTCGCTCCAGTGACAAAATCCCCATCTCAAGCTCTAACACTGTGATTACGGAGATAAAAAGCCTGTTTGATGGGACTGATGCAACCCACCTCATGACGTTCTTATTGGCCTTTGATGTTTTTGCTTTTCGAAGTTCAGAAACAACATTGGTATCAAGTAAATAAATCATGAGAAGTCCGCAGGCTTATGGAATTGGCTTGCTTTCGGGGCATTGAATTCAATGCGTGCTGCTTCAGGCATTGCAATGGTCTCAAGAATACTGCCATGAGTATCTGTGAGTGCTTGATACTCATCAATCGTTAAGAAGACGTGTGCTCTTTTCCCTCGGTCAGTGATAAAGACTGGGCCGCTGAGAGAGGCTCGTTTTGCCAACCCAATATCTTGGTTAAATTCACTGCTTGATAGCGTTGTTATTTTCATTGCTAAGTCCTCCACACATCTAATATAGTAATATTACTATATTAGATGTGTGGCTGTCAATAAAGCCCGCAAGCTTGGTGGCCACTAGAATGATGTATTCAAGGGTGCTAATAAGATAGTTAACGGGGCAACCCCTGTTTTTGGAAAAAAATTCAGGGGTGCTATTTTAGAGATTCCTGGTCTCGCAGAGTGGGGTATGGGGCTAGCCCCATTGCCGAAGGCATATCGAAAAGCGATACCGAACGAAGTGAGATTAGGAAGATTTAGTTTTTATTCAAACACTAAATCAATTTAAAAGGCCGTGAAGCGACAAAAAACAACAAGGCTATGCATTGGTATGTCCTTGCTGTTTAAAAGGCTCCAGTAGCCCTATACGGCTTTATTTGATGCATTCAAACGCTCTCTAAGTCAATGGCATGATCAAAGCCGCAGCGAAGCGTAGCTATGAGGTACGAATAGCGAGCATCGAACGGGCGCAGTACCTCGGCGAAGCGAACACTTGATCTCAAGCCTAAGTAAACAACCTATCAATGGGGTAGCAGTTCTTCGACTGCTACCCCTGCCTACCGGCGAGGTGCGGTTATTAGATATGCAATACCTGAGCGAGTTTGAGCAGAGCTCAAGAGCTATCAGGGTGAGAATTTAATGAGAAATGTGGACGGATTTGGGATTAAATTTCGATAAATATCAGAGTCTTTTTCTTTGAGTTATGTTCAAAAATCAAACAACCCTTCAATGAACAGTATTTTTTGAATTTTTGTTCTTCTTTGAAGAGAAAGGTTTTATTCTTAATAGTGTCGTATTTACATCAAAATCCTTTTAAGATTTATATATGATTTAAAGATGATTTGCTGATTTTTACGAATCTCTGTAAGCACCATATATTGCGGTCTAAGCTTGTGGATAAGTGAATACTACCTACCTTATACTACGGACATTACTTAGGTACTTTAGGAATAAAAAAGCCCGCTAAACGTTTAGCGGGCTTGTGTAACTAAAACAATTCCGCGTGACTTCCCAACCGAATAAGCTCAAGAAGTAAATTTTCAGTGTTGACTTGGTAAATTAATAACCAATCTGGTTCAACGTGGCATTCTCGATAGCTTGCCCAGTTACCACTTAAAAAATGATCCTTGTTGCGTATGGGTAGTTTTTTACCCTGACAGAGAAGATTAATAATCTTTTTGAGTTTGCTCATGTCTTTGTTTTGGCGATTGCACCGCTTGAGGTCTTTTTTGAATTTGTTGGTCGCAAAGGGTTGATACATCACAGGCCCAACGATTTGAACATATCTTCAGTATTTTCATAGGCAGTGCCTTTGCCTGATTTTGTTTCTTGTATGGCTTTGACTGTTTCAGCATTGGGTATGGAAACATCAAAAGGGATACCACCCCTCATGGAGACCTGAGCGTAAAACATGCGAATGGCTTCGCTTGAAGAAATCCCCAGTTTTGAAAAAATGGCTTCTGCCGTTGATTTTAACGCTGGGTCTATGCGTGCTTGTATTCTTTCATCGTGACTCATGGTTTAAACCTTTTTAAAGACTGTACAGTTAGCATTGTACTCCAAAAGTAGCACTTAATCAATTTAATCTTTATTAAATATGTGGACGGATTCAGGGTCGTTTTCGTTGCGTTGGGCTTCAGACCCCGTACCCTTCCGCATGTTGCAGATATTCGGCAAGGTTGATTTGTTTAAATTGCTCTAGTTCGTTCATTTTGAGATTCTAAATCAAATAAAAAAAATAAAGTTAATAGCTTTATGCCTTGTCTAGTTATCCACAGATGCACAAGATTTGGCTCTAGTGTTATATATAGTTATATAGTAGTTAGTGTAGTGTTACGCTCAAAAAAAAGCTCTGTAATGCCCTACTACAGGGGGCTTTGAAAAAAAGGTGTATCTGATATACCTAGCGTCTGTATCTGATATACCTAGCGTCTGTATCTGATATACCTAGCGTCTGTATCTGATATACCTAGCGTCTTTTATTTTCCTTTTGGGGTTGCGTATCTGAAATTACGAAGTTATAATTCGTATCTGAAATTACGAAATTATTTCATATATAAATGGACTTTTCTCATGACGCTTTTAACTCTTAAACATGAAAACGCCGATTTTTTTACTGCTGATATTTTCGATCAAACACCGTTCAAAGATGATATTGCAAGTATGGAACACCCTATATTTACACTTGCAACCAATCCAGACCGAAGACAAATAGAGTATAAAAACGGTGATAAAGAGATCAAAATATCACCTCATTTTGAATATGGGTTGCCTACTATTTTTGATAAAGATTTGCTTTTATATTGCGCTTCTCTTTTGATGGCAGAACTCAATAAAGGGAATACCCCGCCAAAAACTATACGAATATCACCGCATGATTTTTTTGTAGCAACAAATCGAAATGCAGATAGCAAAATAGGCGGTAATAACTATAAGCTATTAAAAAAATCATTTGAAAGATTGAAGGGCTGTTCAATAAGAACGAATATAAAAACTAACAATCGGCATATCACGGAAGGTTTTGGTGTTATAGATAGCTATAGAATTATAGAAAGCAATAAAGTAAAAAACCGCATGATTAGGCTTGAAATCACTGTTTCAGATTGGTTTTATAATTCAATATTAGCCCGTGAAATGCTTACTATAAATAAAGACTATTTCAGATTACGAAAACCTATAGAACGCAGACTTTATGAAATTGCCCGCAAGCATTGCGGCAATCAAAAATGCTGGTCTATTGGTTTGGAAAATCTTTTTTTAAAAACCGGCAGTAGAGGAACGAGACGCCTTTTTAAATCTAGGTTTAAAGAAATAATTTTAGATGGAAACATTCCAGACTATCAATATAGTATCAATGATAATGATATGGTGACAGTTAAACGAACTAAAGCCATTGAGGCAGACAACCCGCCTCGCGATGAACACACAAGCCGCGATATGGTTTTTAATTTTAAGCGCAGAATTAGCAAACAAACGCTAATCAACGCCGAAAAAATACACAGCAATTCATACACTGATTGGTCAATGGATGAAATCATTTTGCAATTTATCGTATTCACTGAAAAAACCCGTAAGGTCAAAGACGTTAACGCGGCTTTTATCGGGTTTCTAAAAAATAAGATTAAAACATTTAAAAAGGATTCATATAGCAACTAAAGCAATATGATAAACGGGCAATAATGCCCAAAAGTCGCCCCGCTTCGGTGTTGTAGCACTTCGGCAGGGCTAACCACAGCAGAAAAAAGGACTTTCTCCCATGGCTAACGCTAATGATACGCTATCGCGTACACAATCCAAACCTGAAAAAGTCGCTCAATGGCTTTTTTCCACCTCCGCAAACTATCGGCAAATTCTCGGTTTTCTCTTGATTGCCGCCCTTACCCTTATATCCATTCGTTTCAATTATGAACTGGGCAAGCTGTCGGCGGTCGATGAAACAAGCGGGCAATTGCTGCCCGCTGGCTACGCTCTCCTTGATCTGTGCGCCCTGTTCTTGTCTGGGTTCGTGGGTATCAAAAGCCGCTCATTCGTTCGCAAGGTGATTGCGTGGGTATGGTTCGCCGTTTTGCTGTCGCTATCCCTTTGGGCTGCGGCCTCCTTCACGCTGTCGGTTGATAGTAGGCTTGCAAATAGCGATTTATCCCACGCTATCGAACAAAAACAAACTGAACTTGACGGCATTAATGTTGAGGCGGCTACGTGGCGCAAAAATGTTGATGAAGCCGTCAATTTTAAGACTAAGCACAAAACACACTAAATAGCGTTCAAGCCCGCCAAAGGGTCGCAGCGGATGAACTACACGCGTTAGAAACTAGCCTCATTGCGCCCACAATGGCGATATATCACAAGGCTGCGCCATATACCCCATTAGATGCGGATACGCTGTCTTTGCTCGTGCGTTTGATCTGGGCGGGTGCAATGACGCTATCCCCTCTCGTCATTGTTTTGCTGGTGGTCGCTGAGTTTGAAACACCCAAAACCCCTACCCCGCAACCTCGTAAAAGTGAGCCAGTGCCAAACGCTGTAAAGCCCTCTAAATGGTCATCGTGGAAAAAATCGGCTCTAGATTGGAACCATCGCCGCAAGGTGCGACGCTTCCTTGCAACTGCAAAGGCTGCAACCCCTGCACGCAATGCCAAAGAGCAAACACAAGCGCACACTGAAATGACCGAAAATAGGGCATTTCAGTCGCCCTCTATCGCTCCTGCTTCCTCTAATGTTGTTCCCATAACAGGCCATAATCAGCACACAAAAACGCTAGATTTAAATGGCTTGCAATACGCTACGGAATGGATCGAAAAACAGCCGCAAGGTAGGGTGACGCGAGCTAGGCTGTCACACGCGGCAAAAGTTCGCACTAGGGAAGGGGTCACGCGGATAATTGACGCGCTACTTGATCGCGGGCTATTAGTGCGTGTTGGCAATGGTCAGCTTTATAAGGCGAAGGCGAGCAAAAGCATTTCAAAATAAACACACACGTGGGCGGTGTTTGGGTCGCCATTGGCGCAGCTTGGAAATTTAAAGATAGTGATGGCTTATAAATAAAACTTGATGCGCTGTCCGTGAATGGTGAAATAATTTTTCACGCTCCACAAGAGACGCCCGAAAATACAGAAGGCTAGGCTTTGGTTTTTTCCTCGCGCTGCCACCAACGGCGGCGGCGCGATTGTTCTTGTTTTGCTACATCTGGTTGAGGGCTTGATACCTTTTCAATTTGTTGCTCAGGTATTTTTGTTTGATGCTCTAAAAGCATCATAGTGATCTTTTGTCGCTCGTTTCTCTCTTCTCTGAGCTGATCTTGCAAGGCTTCAAGCATGTCAGCTTGTTGTTTATTCATTTTCTCTAAAAGCTCGATTTCTCGGGCATTCGATGGTGTTTCATTTAGTGTTCGAGGTTGTTCGTTTTCCTGTTTTTTTCGCTGTTCGGGGAACACTCTGTACAGCTCAGCGGGGTCTATCTTAAAGCTTCCATCATCCAGCTTCTCCGACACAGACAACTTGCCGTCTTTAACGTATTTTGAGATTGTGCTTGTACTTTTTTTTACAGCTTTTGCTGCCTGATTTAGGGTTAGATACATCCTGTTCTCCTATTGTTCGAGATTATTCGATTATAGGTGTTCAAGTCATTTGATGCGAATAGTAGTGGAAAACAGAACTTCAATCGGCTCGTTATTGCTAAGGCATGAGCATTTATGCGAAGTAAGTCGAACAACAACGAGCCGAAAGCAAGCGAAGCGCGGTAGTTTTTATTTTGACACAAAGAAATCATATTGCATCTATTTAAAATAAATCACATCAGCAATAGTTAATATCACTTTGTCTCAAAAGAGAGTTCTTCCACTTGACTCGTTAGAGAGTATATGACATCATATTGCTTGCAAATTATTTATTGGAGATTATTATATGCCTAATATATCAGCATCTGATCGATATCTTGACCCTGTACAGAATGTACTGCTAGAAAGTAGAGCCCTAAATTTGTCACCAACTACGAAAATGGCTGAGATTAAACCCTTACTTGGTAAGAATGAAATTCCAGTTACTATTGGAGATAGAGGTTTTTTTAAATTTGCGTCATTTGATCAGAGAGATCATAGCAATTTTATAAACCAATACAAACAAGGTGCTTTGTTAAATCTTAAAGTGGTTGCCCTTGATGTTAGCAAAGTTGATTGGTCTGCATCATCTAATCCTATAAATTCTGACATAGCCGCATAAGCTAACGTTCAAAACTTGTAGAGCGTTCATTCTCTTGATGCGGCTTTGCCGCCTTTATTCGTTCTCTTTGTTGCAGGGTAGTCGTTTTTTCTGCGTTGTATTGCTGTTTTAGAGCCTGTTCTTGGTGGTGTTGTGGCTTAGGTTGATCTTTTATTGTGAAACCATGCTCTCGCAAGGCTTCATGCCTTATTTCTTGTGGTTCATTGCTGTAAATCTCGTGAATATCTTTTCCCCACTCTAAGCTGTTTTTAACAAGTCGATTACTTAAAACTTTAAATTCTTGTTCTACTTTTTGATCTTGTTTAAACAAGCGTGACCAAAAGCTAGACTTTTTCTTTTCTAGCTCTGTTTTCTTCTTATTATATCTAGCTGTCCATTCATCAATAAACCATTTTCCACGGCTATCGTTTACTTTATTTACGAAATCTTGCTCCTTCGCAAGTTCTCGTTTTGCTTTCTCCAGTTCAAAACTAATGATCTTGGCAGTCTCTTTTGTTTTTTGGCGTTCGTCATTAGTCGTTTGTATCTCACGGTTAATATTGCCACGATCGGATTCTTTGCCCTCTCGTTCAATTTTAGTGGCGTATTGACCCATTTTTTGGGTTGGGTCTCGGTCAATACCTCGTTTTTCAAAGCTCAGATATTCGGTTCTAACGTCTAACTTGTCACGTATTGCAATATGGTTCATGGTTCTAGCAATTGCCTCTCTAAGCTGGCTTACTTCCTGTGCACTTCGAGTTGTTTTTTTCCCATCAACTGTGATGGTGTCACTACTGAGCTGGCGAGACTTGGATTTGCTCCACCCATCTTTCGTGCTAGCATCAAGACCGCGTGTTGTGAACATAATGTGGGCATGGTGGTTTCTATCATCACCCTTCTTGTCTGGAGCGTGCCATGAAATATCAACGGCGCAATCATATCGCTTGATAAGTTCACCCGCTACTTGTCGTCCTGCCTCAATGCGCTGTTCATGATTGAACTCTGATGGGAAGCTGATTTCTAGTTCTCTGGCTGTCATCGAGTTTTTACGGTTTTCTTTGGCTTCGACATAATTCCAAAATGCTTCACGTTCGATATCCATAGCCCACTCAGGCGCATTTTTTGGCACATTGATCTCACTTTGCTGTACACCTTTTTTTTGGGTGTAGTCATGTGTTAAACCAGTGCGCTGATCTTCCAGCTTTTCGCCAGCACGATAAGCAGCGGCAGCAACGCTGCTGCGTCCTGCACTGCGCGAGATGCTTTTTACATGGGCGTGAAGTTCAAAAGTGCGCACCAGATTCCATTCCTATTGCCGCTGATATATCGGGTGAAGCTCCGTGAGCTTCTCGTCAAGAGAGTTTGAGAGAACGCGCGAAAGCGTTCTCTCATGTGTCCCCAGAAGGGACACAAAACCCAAGCCGTCTGGCTCGCGGTAGCGATTGAGGAACCGCACACAAACTTTAGTTTGTTAAAGTGCGCACTTCTTCAATACTCTCAGCATTTAAAGCCGTAACTAGTGAGAAAATAATTTGCCATAACTTAGGGTTCTGTAGCAAGGTTATTTTGATAATTAAGGGTAAAATTTGGGGGTTAGGGTTAGGGTTATGAGCAAGAAGCAGCAGGAATTACAAAACCGTGTAGAACGATTGCAGGAACAGCTAGAGCAAACCAAAGCGCAACAACGTGACATCGAGGCAAGGCGAAAACTCAAAGAACGTAAGCAAGAGACACGGGCAAAAATTATTCTCGGTGGGCTTGCTTTGAAAAATGCGTCAATTCATGTTGAGAGTGATTTCACCGATAGACTCGTATCGCTTGTGAATACTTACGTCACAACCGATGCAGAACATGCTTTGGTGATGAAATATGTTGAGCGGGCAACAGGAGAAAAATTGAGGGATTGAGAAATGAGGATCAAATATCAACTCAAACATACTCTAATTTCAACACAGAAGCTCAAGGAGAGACAAAAACATTATTTATAGGTAAACATAAGTTGTTGCGTTTTAAACGTCCTTACAGGGCTTTAAATTGCGTTTTTGTGCTTTTGGTAAACAAGGGGCACATTGCTATCCATCTTGGCTCTCGCCAATTCACCCCGCTAGGATACATGGAACATGTGATAACGATTAAAATTTGATCTTTTGCCCTAGTCATGGTTCACACCATGCTGGGAAGCCTCTGGTGTGAACGGTGAAAACCACATACACCCCTTGCAAGCAAAGCCTGTGAGGGGTGTTTCAATTCATGAGGTCTGATTGAGGCATAGTTTTAGATGTAAGAACACGACCATCAATCTTTTGAATACGTTCCATGCTTTCTGTGATTTCATCCTCGGTGTATCCCTGTTCTATCAAATCCTCAACTTTGAGACTAATTTGCCTTTGCTTAGTCTCAAGCAAGGTTTGCATCATTCGATTGAGCAAAATCTCATCGAGTGTTTTTAATTTTAATTCCATTGCTTGTCTTCCATTGGTGTGATGACTATTTGCCATAAATTGATTTTATCTACATGTCCACAGGGTGCGCCCTAGTGTTATATATAGTTATATAAGTGTTAGTGTAGTGTTACGCAAAAAAAAACGCTCTGTAACCACCACTGGGTCAGGCTTTCAAAATTAAGCTATTCCTAGAGTTCCGTGCGGGTATTCCTAGAGTTCCGTGCGGGTATTCCTAGAGTTCCGTGCGGGTATTCCTAGAGTTCCGTGCGGGTATTCCTAGAGTTCCGTGCGGATATTTTGCTGTTGAATTCCTAGAGTTCCGAAGATATAATATTCCTAGAATTCCGATTTTTATATGTTTTGATAAATGGATTTTGATATGACGCTCTTAGTTAAAAAGCACCCACAAGATGACTTTTTCATTGCCGATATCTTCGACAACACTCAATTTAAAGACGATCTTGCGACAATGGAGCATCCTATTTTTACTCTTTCAGTTAAGCCAGATAAGCGCATACTTGAATATAAAAATGGAGATAAAGAAGTTAAGGTAGTACCAAGTATTGAGGGGCTACCCTCCATTATGGACAAAGATTTTTTGTTGTATTGTAGTTCTTTACTAATGGCAAATTACAATGAAGGACGAAAAAAAGACCCTTCTTACTTACCACCAAAAACCATACGAGTCTCATCACACGATTATTTTAAAGCTACTCAAAGAGCGAATAACGGTAAGAGTTACGCTCTGTTTGCCAAATCTCTTTTAAGGCTTCGTGGCTGTACTATTACAACAACAATTAAAACAAATGGCAAAAAGCAATTAAAGGGATTCGGTTTAATAGATAGCTATGAAGTTATAGAAAGCTGCAAAGTAAAAGATAGAATGGTTGCTTTGGAGGTTGGCTTTTCGGATTGGCTCTATAACTCTGTTATGGGGTTTGAGCCCCAATGGAACGAAAAGTTTCGCTAAGAAATTAACCTGTTGAATTATCTGGGTTAAATGTTATGTGTCCGAAAAACGTAGGTTTATCTTGTGGTTGTCAAAGGGATGGATTTCACGCTTTTTTTAAGGAAAAAACACAAGAAAACTCGTTCAGAAAAACAACGACAGAAAATATTCGATGTTTTAAGTTTCCTGACAGCACATTATTTTGCTTAGCGCGGTTTTTCGTTCCATTGGGGCTCAAACCCCTTGAACAGCTCGAACAACCAAAACCACGAAAGCATCGTCTTGACCCCTGTTTGGGGTGACCACAGAACCATCAAGCCTGGGTGAGGCTGTCTCAGCAACCGATTGAGCCAGAACTTGCCACTGGCATCAGCAAGGCCATGGCAGGGCATTTTGACGCAGATCCAAACAGCGCTGATTGGCGACACTTTGGACGGCTTGCAGGTTTTACCAATCAAAAACCGGAACACAGAACCGCTCAAGGCCGCAGTCCATGGGTGTTGTGTCATACCTCAACCGGTCAACAAGCCAGCCGAGGCGATGAGACCGTGCAAACCATCTCAAAACGGATTGAAGAACATCGAGCAGCAACATCATCAGAAACATGCCCAAAACAAGCCGTGAATGCCCCTCAAGGCCCCTCAAAGCAAGATCCTATACAAACGTACCAAAGACACTTAAAAACCGTTAGAGAGCGTTTTGGGGCCGATATGGATTTATCACGAGCGGATTATATGATTTGCTCGAACATGGCACTACAGGGATTTTTAAAAGACCAGCTGGTTCAAGCCCTTGAGCAAGCCAGTCCCGATCTTGGCATTCGCAAAGCCTCACATCAAAATGATTACTGCCAACGAACCGCTGACGCCGCTTTTGCAAATCCTAAAGTTCAAGAGCATCTCAACTCAAGTCATAATAACATCAAGAGTAAAAGCCAAGAGTTTAGTCGGTAGCCCTGCGAGCTTGTGAGCCTTTCTCCCTCAAGCAAAGCGAGGGGCATTGTGTGATCCATATTTGGTTAAAAATTACTAGAGCCTGGTCAAATTTTGACCAGGCTCTAGAGCCTTCACCAAATCAACGATAAGCTCATTTTTCCAAATTTTATCCACTGTTTCTGTGGATAAAATTTTTTCAAGTATCCCTTTTAATCTTTTTAATCTTTTTAATCTTTTTAAGGTCTCTGCAGACCCCATAAATAGGTAGTTACAGGCTCTAAAGGTGGACGGATTCAGGGTCAAAGGTGGACGGATTCAGGGTCAAAGGTGGACGGATTCAGGGTCAAAAGGTGGACGGATTCAGGGTATAACTTGACAAGTATATATTAGTCACATAAATTGTAGTGCTTATGACTAAAAAACATAGGAATTTAAAATAATATGGGTATAGAAAAACAAGTGTTTAAATCAAATTCTCTTGTTTCAGCGTCTTATCGCTTAACAATACAAGAACAAAGAATTTTGCTAGCCTGCATATCTCAAGTAAACCCAAAAAATGGAGATGAAATCACTGATAAAGTAATGTACACCGTGAGAGTGTCAGATATAGAATCTTTATCTGGTAGCAATTCTAAATCGCTATACAAGGACATTAAGGAGGCTGTAAACACTCTTTTTGAACGGCGCGTAACTTTAACTTCTTGGCCTAACGGCAAGGGTTCTCGCAAAGCAAGAATTACAAGGTGGGTTCAATCAATTGAATATGACGACAATGAAGGCAATGTGCAGTTAAGGTTCTCAACAGATATCGCGCCTTATTTAACTAACCTTTCTGAGCAATACACTAAATACTTTCTCTCAGATATAGCAAAACTTAACAGCGCTCATGCTGTAAGAATTTTTGAACTTATCATGCAATGGAAGTCTGTTGGAGAGTTAACTATTAGCTTAGAAAGCTTAAAAGAGATGCTAAATATTGATGATGAATACAAAAAAATAAACGACTTTAAAAAAAGAGTTCTTGAGGTTTCAATCAGTCAAATTAATAAGAGCACTGCATATAATATAGCAATAACACAAAAGAAAACTGGAAGAAAAGTAACTCATTTTATTTTTACTTTTGGGTTAAAAAACGAAGATAAGCCTAAGAAATTAAAGAAGAAACCGACAAAGTCAGACTTGAACGACCCTAAATTTTTATCAAAACACGGTCGACCAGGTGAAAGCACGCCTGAGGTGATAAGAAGGTTAAAAGAACAATTCGAAATATAATAATTAAACAGCTCGAACAACCAAAACCACAAAAGCATCGTCTTGACCCCTGTTTGAACGCTTAAACAATGGGCATCTGGCAAAACCAAAAGGGTTAAAATAAGAGACTAGCATTTCTAGGAATCTAACCCCTCAATAAACACTTGTTGCATGCAACACTGCTATTCTGTTGCAATAGCAACAGGTGGTTATATTATGAAACACAGCGTATCTGAGGCAGCCAAGCTTGCTGGTAAGAATCGTACTACGATCTATAGACATATGAAAAAATCGGTTATTTCTTTTGAAAAAGGACCAACAGGGAATCCTGTCATAGAGACATCTGAACTTGAGAGAGTATACGGATTGTTGCATTGCAACGTTGCAATGCAACAAACTGATACACCTAACGATACAACCCAGGTTGCAGTGCTACAGGCACAATTGGACGCAACAAAGCAAATGCTACAAGATGCGCAAAAAGATCGTGATGACTGGAAAGAACAAGCACAGCAAGCTTTTATGCTACTAACCAATAGCTCAACACCCAAGGAAGCGAAGGCCATGAGTAGCACTCAGATTGAACCGCAAAGTGTTATAAAGAAACCGTCTAAACGGAAAAAATCTTTCTTAGGACGGCTATTAGAGGTTATTACACAAAATTAGTTACAGTGCCGGCTCGTCTTTAAAATATTCTCATCACTTGACCGTCTGGAAAAGTTACTTTGCCATCAGTTAAAACCATGTTTTTCAGCTCAGGGATATAAGCCCGCTCACCCTCTTCAATTTTACCGTCTGGAAAAGTTACTTTGCCATCAGTTAAAACCATGTTTTTCAGCTCAGGGATATAAGCCCGCTTACCCTCTTCAATTTTACCGTCTGAAAGAGTTACTTTGCCATCAGTTAAATCTGTGCGTTTCAGTTCAGGGATACAAGAAAACTTACCTTCTTTAGTAAAACTGTAATTAGTATTACCGAAATTGCCTGGAAAAGATTCTTTGCCATCAGTTAAATCTATGCGTTTTAGTTCAGGGATATATTCATACACTCCCTTTTTGAAACAAGAAGCTGTGTAAAAAAACTCCTGATCGGTGTTAACATCACGAAGGGTAAAGTTGTGGGCTTTTTTCTCAAGAAAGTTTAGGGGTACCTCATTAGGGATTGTTACCGTAATTTTAGCTTGGAATTTATCAACACCAGATAAAAAGTCCCCCAATTTTTGATTAAAATGGGATTTATCTACTCTGCTATAGAACGCCAGAAATTTTGGTTCTTCCCTTAATTTTACTAAAGTTTCAGCAAGCTTAAACTCAGGACAATATTGCATTTCTGATAGATTTTGGGTCGCAGAAGCTGATGACATAGAAGCGTTCAAAGTACTACCGCTAACTCTTGGACTTTCTTCATCACTTCGTTGAAGTCCTGCCAATAAAGGCGTCTGAATTGAATCTAAGCCTTGCTTAGAATCGAAACGAGACAGACTTGGTGCACCTTTGCCAATACTGAAAACCATTTGAACTATTCCAACTTAATAAGTGAATTTTAAAATTAAGTGTATTTAATAGGTTTGATATCAAAATAGCAATGTTTAGTTACACAAGGCCCAATCTCTGATTGAGGGTAAAGGGCGCTAAGCGCCAATCATTTCTTCCTCTGATCTTTGTGCGTTTTCTTCACTTTCTATGTTTTGTGTTAGATCAAATAAAGCCCTGTCAGCGTCTTTGGCCAGATGCTTATCAAGCAAATGCAAGAGGCGATCTTGGGGCATTTCACCTGTGCCGATCATCTTTAATACCACGCCGCCTATGAGTATCTTTCGCTTGGTGTCTGCCTTTCTCTTGTCCTGATTTTCTTTCGATTTGATAGCCTGTATCTGGGCGTTGAGTTGCTCTCGTTTGAGGGTGAGTTTGTCGAGCTTTGTCGTGGCCATGTAGCATCCTTTCTTTTGAGTGAAACGGTTTGTATGATTGAGATCAGCAAAGCCCCTGTGGCGTGTGAAGAGCGCACTTATACATCGTGCCGATGTTGTACGCCCTGCGGGGCTCAAATCTGGCAGTACAAGATCAAATAATCACTGTGAGGGAACACTTTGGCAATTTATCATTGCAGCGTCAAGGTCATTGGACGCTCAAACGGTAGATCCGCAACAGGGGCTGCGGCTTATCGCTCTGGTGAAAAAATCACTGACGAGCGTACAGGGATCGTGCATGACTACACGCGCAAAAGTGGTATTGATTACACCAACATACTCGCACCAAACAATGCGCCTTCTTGGGTGCATGATCGCTCAAGCTTGTGGAACCAAGTTGAGCACAGTGAAAACCGCAAAGATTCGCAGCTGTGCCGTGAAGTTGAAGTGGCTTTACCAATTGAGCTGAGCAGTGATGAAAATCAACGACTTGTGCAAAGGTTTATTCGTGATGAGTTTGTGCGAAAAGGCATGGTGGCAGATGTCGCTATTCATCACGCCCAAGGTGAGAATCCGCACGCGCATATTTTATTAACCACCAGACACCTTGAGACTGATGGCTTTGGTCCAAAAAACCGTGACTGGAACAAAAAAGACTTGCTTGAGACTTGGCGCAAGTCTTGGGAGACCCACGCTAACCGCGCGCTTGAGAACGCAGGCCATAAGCAAAAGATTGATCATCGAACACTTGAGGCGCAAGGCATCGAGCGCATACCTCAGATTCATGTTGGCCCCAAAGTGTTTGAGATGGAGGCACGAGGTATCAAAACAGAGCGGGGTGCAAAAGCCGTGGAAATCGATGCAGCCAATCAAACAATAATATCACTTCAAGAATACAAAGAGGCTCTAGAGCATGAACGCAATCTCGAAATTGAAAAGCGCCAGAACGAGCGAGGAACTAGCCGAGCAGATAGAACCACTGGCCAAAGCCCTAGCAACACTGAGCGATCAAGCCACAGCGCAGCTACAAGCCCAACAGCAGGCCAGCAAGACCCATTGCGACACATGGGTAGCCTCGCAGCTCACAACGGCCCAGGCGTGGACTCAGGCGGCCCAGGATTTGAAGAATTCAGCGCACCAGCTGAACGATGCGACCAATCAAGCAAGACGAGTCACCAAACACCAACAGATCAAATCAGTGCTCATAGGGTTCATGGCAGCAATGCTACTCACGCTACTGCTGTTGACCGCATTCTTGCTCTGGTTCCAGCCACAGACCGCAACGGCGAAGGACGGCAGCACATGGATGCAAATTCACCTGAGCAACTCGACCGCACCTACCTCGCCGTCAGACGCCAGCTCACGGCCCTGAATTGTGATAGCTACGAGATAGGCATCAAAAACAGTGACGGCAAAATGATGACTCGTCATTGGTCAAAGACCGAAACTTTGAAGTCTGTTAACTGGCTTAAGCGTGAAAACGCCAAGGGTGCAGATATTTACGTGCGTCCAGCTGGTGATAAAAACCAAGGTATTATCTTGCTTGATGATCTCAACCAAAAACAAATCAACGAGATGAAGGCCAAAGGGTATGAGCCTGCGGTGGTGGTTGAAACGAGCCCACAGAACCATCAAGCCTGGGTGAGGCTGTCTCAGCAACCGATTGAGCCAGAACTTGCCACTGGCATCAGCAAGGCCATGGCAGGGCATTTTGACGCAGATCCAAACAGCGCTGATTGGCGACACTTTGGACGGCTTGCAGGTTTTACCAATCAAAAACCGGAACACAGAACCGCTCAAGGCCGCAGTCCATGGGTGTTGTGTCATACCTCAACCGGTCAACAAGCCAGCCGAGGCGATGAGACCGTGCAAACCATCTCAAAACGGATTGAAGAACATCGAGCAGCAACATCATCAGAAACATGCCCAAAACAAGCCGTGAATGCCCCTCAAGGCCCCTCAAAGCAAGATCCTATACAAACGTACCAAAGACACTTAAAAACCGTTAGAGAGCGTTTTGGGGCCGATATGGATTTATCACGAGCGGATTATATGATTTGCTCGAACATGGCACTACAGGGATTTTTAAAAGACCAGCTGGTTCAAGCCCTTGAGCAAGCCAGTCCCGATCTTGGCATTCGCAAAGCCTCACATCAAAATGATTACTGCCAACGAACCGCTGACGCCGCTTTTGCAAATCCTAAAGTTCAAGAGCATCTCAACTCAAGTCATAATAACATCAAGAGTAAAAGCCAAGAGTTTAGTCGGTAGCCCTGCGAGCTTGTGAGCCTTTCTCCCTCAAGCAAAGCGAGGGGCATTGTGTGATCCATAGGTGGATAAAAATCATTAAAAACTGGTCAAAAATTAACCGTGGCTCAGATCGTCGATTTAATGGGCCTTGAAGAGTTTTTAATGATTTTTATCCACCGTTTCTGTGGATATCTTTAAAAAGCTTCCCGTATTTTCTATTTAAAGTATTTAAAGTATTTAGGAGCTCTGTAGGCCCCATTGGATGAGGCCTACAGAGCTCATGAGGGGACGGATTCCATGCAATGAGGGGACGGATTCCATGCTACAAGGGGACGGATTCCATGCTACAAGGGGACGGATTCCATGCATCAGGGGTCATTGTTGTAATGTCGTTTTATTCTGTGTATAAGTATTTAAAGTTCAGATGGAAATCAACTGGAATATTGAAAATATGGACACTAATTTAACGAATGCGAACGTAGTAAAATCAAACTCTATGATAGAAGCTAGTTATAGATTATCAGCACAAGAACAAAGAATTTTATTAGCTGCAATTAGCCAAATACAACAAGGCGAAAAAGTAACAGATCAAAATATGTACACGATTTCTGTTCATGACATATCTGAAATTACAGGCTTAACGCCTAGAAGTCTTTACAAAGAACTTGAAGACGCAGCTTTACGATTAAAGCGCAGGGAAATTAGGATTCCAGATGAACCCAACGGCAAAGGTAGAAAAGCACAGGTGCTTATAACCTGCTGGTTGCAATCTATACAGTACGTTCCTAATTCTGGTGCAGTTCAAATCAGGTTTAGCCACGATATATTGCCTTATGTGTCTCAGCTAACCGAACAATTCACAATATACAAATTAAAAGACGTAGCAAAGCTCTCTAGTAGCTACGCAATACGATTATATGAATTACTTATGCAGTGGAACTGTACTGGAGTTAGAACAGTAGAACTTAAATGGTTAAAAAGTATCTTTCTTATTGAAGACAAATACCCTCGTATAAAGGATTTTAAGAATAGAGTTTTAGAGCCAGCAATACAGCAGATAAATAATACAACTAACCTATGGATTGAATGGGATCAAAAGAAAACTGGTAGAAAGGTGACTCATTTTATTTTTACTTTTGGGTTAAAAAACGAAGATAAGCCTAAGAAATTAAAGAAGAAACCGACAAAATCGGATTTGCAAGACCCTAAGTTTTTATCAAAACACGGTCGACCAGGTGAAAGCACGCCTGAGGTGATAAGAAGGTTAAAAGAACAATTCGAAATATAGTAATTGAAGGGGTTTGAGCCCCAATGGAACGAAAAGTTTCGCTAAGAAATTAACCTGTTGAATTATCTGGGTTAAATGTTATGTGTCCGAAAAACGTAGGTTTATCTTGTGGTTGTCAAAGGGATGGATTTCACGCTTTTTTTAAGGAAAAAACACAAGAAAACTCGTTCAGAAAAACAACGACAGAAAATATTCGATGTTTTAAGTTTCCTGACAGCACATTATTTTGCTTAGCGCGGTTTTTCGTTCCATTGGGGCTCAAACCCCTTGAACAGCTCGAACAACCAAAACCACGAAAGCATCGTCTTGACCCCTGTTTGGGGTGACCACAGAACCATCAAGCCTGGGTGAGGCTGTCTCAGCAACCGATTGAGCCAGAACTTGCCACTGGCATCAGCAAGGCCATGGCAGGGCATTTTGACGCAGATCCAAACAGCGCTGATTGGCGACACT
>Ga0209309_10000669_pt1 | contig 38617 bp, 34 predicted proteins | sample COGITO_mtgs_1204_2_FD_184807 | JGI IMG/M metagenome (GOLD analysis project Ga0209309, IMG submission 184807) | Pelagic marine microbial communities from North Sea - COGITO_mtgs_120412 (SPAdes) (version 2) | ecosystem: Environmental > Aquatic > Marine > Epipelagic ... | reverse complement strand
GTATTAATGCTAGGTAACAATGCCTTTAAAGGAGAATTGGTTGCCCTAAGAACGCAATTCCCAAACATGCAACAGTTTGATGTTATTAACAGTGACAATCAAGGTACCATTGTGACCTTGGATATAGAGGAAGATTAATCAAGTTAGTTTTTAGTTAGAATAGCTCTCAACATTAATTTGTTGGGAGTTATTTTTTTTATTCAAAAAAAGCTATTATATTTGCAGTCCCAAAATGATGGTATCGGCATTATGAACCGAAAGTTAAAAGCTAAGGATCCATTATTTTAAGAGTACATCGCGGGATAGAGCAGTAGGTAGCTCGTCGGGCTCATAACCCGAAGGTCACTGGTTCGAGTCCAGTTCCCGCTACTAGATAAAAAACGGTTTGGATCTTCCAGACCGTTTTTTTTGTGCTTAATTTCTAAGATAACAATGAGAATGCATTCTTCGTGGAGAGGTTTTTCTTCTGAATAAACCATTGAAAAATGCAACTAAATGGCGATGATTTAAAACCAACGTATGCATTTAGTCTGGTTGGCTCTAACAACCCTTTTATTTCACTGTTGTAACATGCTGCGAATGCCAACGAGTTCGATTCTATGGAAGGTTCAGCGGAGTTTCGACAACCTAAACAAATACAATTTTATAAAGGTTCTGTTTAATTAATCCGCTATGCTTAAGGCCTTTCTACCTTTGCTTTCTTTTAAATTTGAAAGCTATAATAATAATTGTATGTCTAGTCTTTCCTAAGACTTTGAACATGTATTTCCGAAATCAAATGAGCAAGAATCAAAATGCTTTGGAATATCGCTCCAACGCATTTCATTCTAATTTTACGGGTATACTATTGATGGTAGCAATGAGCATCAAACATCTTGTTGCATAAATTATTCGAATTATGGACGTATGGAATGAAAAAACGGAACATAAACTCAACGAGCTTTTAGAAAAAGCCTATGATGCTGAGAAAGGTTTTAAAAAGGCAATAGAGCATACAAACAATCCTAGATTAAAGTCGTTTTTTGCAGAACAGGCAAGACAACGGAGTGCTTTTATTACAGAGCTTAGGCAAGTTTTAAAGTCCCAGGGGATGAAAATTAAGGATAGTGACGGAAGCATTTCAGGTTCGATTCATAGATTTTGGATGGATACAAAAGCGTTCTTTTCGGCAGATACTGATGAATCGATGTTGGAAGAAGTCAGAAATGGTGAAAAAGCAGCAATTGAGGATTATGATGCGATTTTAGACCACTGTGAATTAAATGTGCCCATTAGAGATATTTTAAGCAAGCAGAAAGGCGCCATCCAAGCCAATTACAATAAAGCAGATTATTTAGAAGGCTTTGATTAGTTGACAAGATTTTTATATATGAAAAAGGAGAAGTTTAGATCGCAGTCATTGCGGTCTAAATTTTTTTTGGATACCAGTAAGGTGCCTTCTAAATAAATTTAAACGGAGCATGAAGATTTGTAATGTCTTTAAATTTTTTTATGCGCTTATCAAATCAGCCATAAAAATACGCGTTCGTGTTAATGTGGATTAAATAATTATACCAATTTAGTGTTCAATATGAAACGTTGAAGAACTTTTGCAATCAAATTAATCTAAAATCTAATCAATTATGGCTAAAAAGAAGACTACCGACAATCAGAAAACCAAAGACTTAAAGCAATTTGAGAAAGATTCTGAAAATAAGGTGATGACCACCAATCAAGGCTTAAAAGTCAATGATACCAACAACTCCTTAAAATCGGGTGAACGAGGCTCAACGCTCTTGGAAGATTTCTTGCTTCGCGAAAAAATCACACATTTTGATCATGAACGCATTCCAGAACGCATTGTGCACGCTCGTGGAAGTGCAGCGCATGGCCAGTTTGAATTGTATGAAAGTATAGAGAAGTATAGTAAGGCAGGGATATTTACAGACACTAAAAGAACAACGCCTGTATTTGTAAGGTTTTCCACCGTGGCTGGTTCAAAGGGCTCTCCAGATTTGGCAAGAGACGTGAGAGGTTTTGCAGTGAAGTTTTACACCCAAGAAGGGACTTGGGATTTAGTGGGTAACAATATGCCTATATTCTTCATTCAGGATGCCATGAAATTCCCAGATTTGATTCATTCGGTAAAACCTGAGCCCAACAATGAAATTCCGCAGGCTGCTTCAGCCCACGATACGTTTTATGATTTTGTTTCTCATACCACCGAAACCTTGCACAATCATATTTGGGTAATGAGCGATCGCGCCATTCCACGTAGCTTTCGTATGATGGAGGGCTTCGGAATTCATACCTTTAGATTGATTAATGCAGAAGGCGTATCGCACTTTGTCAAATTCCATTGGAAACCAAAATTAGGAGTGCATTCCGTTACTTGGGATGAAGCGGTAAAAATCAATGGTGCAGATTCAGATTTCCATAGACGGGATTTGTGGGATGCTATTGAAGCAGGACACTTTCCTGAATGGGAATTGGGTATTCAAGTGGTTGCTGAAGAAGATGAGCATAAGTTTTATTTTGATTTACTGGACCCTACAAAATTGATTCCTGAGGAAATGGTACCAGTTGAAATTATTGGTAAAATGACCTTAAATAGAAATCCTGAAAATTTCTTTGCAGAAACGGAACAAGTCGCCTTCTTGCCAGGACATATCGTACCAGGCATCGATTTTACCAATGACCCTTTACTGCAAGGACGTTTATTTTCGTATCGAGATACACAGTTGTCTCGATTGGGGAGTCCTAATTTTCACCAAATCCCTATCAATAGACCTGTGGGCGAGGTGCATAATAACCAGCGTGATGGCCATATGCAAATGGATATTCCCAAAGGGCAAACCGCTTATTTTCCAAATACCTTAGGCGGTGGATGTCCGCATTTAGCTAAAATGGCTGAAGGTGCGTTCCATTCGTACGAAGAGCGCATTGATGCCAAAAAAATAAGATCACGTAGTGAAAGTTTTAGTGATCATTTTTCTCAACCCGCACTATTTTATAGAAGTTTGTCCAAATGGGAGCAGAAGCATGTGGCAGATGCGTATACGTTTGAATTGGGCAAATGCAATCACAAGCATTTAAAAGAGCGCATGGTTTGGCTCATAGCTCAAATTGATAAGGATTTGGCGACCACCGTAGCAAAAGGGTTGGGTCTAAAAGTGCCCAAAGATATTGAGCACCCTATCAATCGCGCTATTGGTGCCGATGCCGATGTTAAAAAACACCAACCTTCAAAAAAGAAAAATTATTTGGATAAAGCGCCAGCTTTAAGTCAGGCGAATACAAAATTTGAAAGTATCGCCACTAGGCAAATTGCGGTCTTGGCAGCTGATGGATTCTCTATGAGCGATTATAAAAAAATGAAAACCGCTTTGGAAAAAGAAGGGGCCATGTTAAAAATTGTAGCCCCGCACGGTGGCTCCATTACGTGTGACGAAGATATAGCGCACGATGTTGATGCAGCAATCATGACCACCGAAAGCGTTTTGTTTGATGCCATCTATATTCCAGGGGGTAAGAAATCCATAAGCATGCTCAAAGAGGAACCAAAATATATTAAATTTCTCAACGAGGCGTTCAAACATTGTAAAACCATTGCGGTGGATCATGAAGGTGAAGATTTAATAAATGAAACATTTATTAAAGATCATAAAAATGATAAAGCCATATTAATTAATGAAACGTCCAAAGCTGTAATTAAAGCGATAGCGAACCATAGAAATTGGGATCGATTGGAAGTGGCATCAAAAGTGCCCGCTTAATTTTTTTGAGAGTATCTTAGCTTAAAATGGCGCCATGACATCGTATCATATTGTTTTATTGATTATAGGAATCTCTTCCCTTTTTGCGAGTTTTTCTCCTATTTTGTTGAAGAAATTTCAAATTAGTTATACAATACCTTTACTGGTGCTGGGCGCCATTTTATATTATTTAAATGCGCCATTACCTTGGCCAGATCCCGTTTGGTCCGTTGATTTAACCTTGCGATTTTCGGAGCTGGTCGTTATTATCAGTCTTATGGTGGCGGGTTTGAAGATTGGACTGAATTATTCATTCAAAGAATGGATTAATCCCTTGCGTTTGCTTGGGGTCACGATGCCCTTGTTTCTAATATTGGTCTTCGGTATTTCCTATTACCTATTAAAATTTAACGGACCATTATCTTTACTTCTAGCTGCGGTACTAGCACCAACCGATCCTGCATTGGCTTCAGAAATTCAATTAGACCGGAAGCAGACAAAATCGAATAAAAATCTTGGGGTACAGTACAATCTCACTGCGGAGGCGGGTCTTAATGATGGCTTGGCTTTTCCGTTTGTGTTTTTGGCAATTATGTGGTCCAAAACTTCAGCATTGGAAAGCGCAGATTGGAAAGAGTGGCTAAGTTACTATGTGCTCTATAAAATCGTGGTTGGTGCAGTGGTTGGCATCGTTATTGGTTATTTGTATAGCCTTATAACCAAGATGCTTTCAGAACAAAAAGAACGACGAATCCATCAAGCTTTTGTTGCGGTATCTCTAACCTTAATTGCATATGGCGCTGCAGAAGTTATAAGTGCCTACGGTTTTTTAAGTGTGTTTTTTGCAGGTTTGTTTGCGCATTATCATAAGCATGTGTCCAATGAAAAATCTAAGAGTGAACCAAGTTTGAATTTTATTTCCAACATCGAAAAATTCTTAATCATCTTTTGGATGATCTTTTTCGGGGGTTCCATTATGGCAGGAATTCTTAATTACAATACTTTAAGTAGTGTCATCTTTTGTTTCTTTCTAGTATTAATCGCAAGGCCTATTTTAGGGTTTATGAGTTTATGGAAAACAGGCTTAAGTTACAAAGAAAGATTCTTTATTTCTTCCTTTGGGATTAGAGGCATAGGCTCAGTCTTTTATCTTACCTATGCGGTGAAACATGGTGATTTTGAAAATATCAATAGTGTATACGCTATAGTAGCTTTAGTGATACTAATTTCTATCGTACTTCACGGTCTCACTGCTAAGCGCCTATTGCGTAAATTGGCAACTTGACCTGTATTTTTAGGCCTTTTTTATTAAAAAAGGGCAAATTATTAAACATTCTGAAGATGATTGAATGATAAATATCGTAATTTGGAATCTACATTAAATTTAATCTGTTTTTTTGTTTTGAAACCTTCCTTATGAAAATTTGTAAAGTTAATTCATTACCGCTCAAAGAAGTTATAAAAAGTCTAGCTGATTGTTTTAGTGTGGATTATAGCGAGAATTGCGGAGAATATTTTTTATCCGTGCCACCAGATTTAGGAAAAGGGCAAATTAGAGGTGTTAATTTTAACAATGGCTTGGGCATTATCATATACCAATGTGAATTTTTAAGAGATGTTAGAATTGATTTTACGGTTGATGACGTACACCCCGTAAAATATATTTATACCGTAAAGGGCCCCATTGAGCACCGATTTGGAAATGAAGATATTGTTCATCGCATAGAACAATATAAATGTGCCATTGTTGCGAGTAAAAGTAAAAACGGACATATTTTGTTTTTTCAAAAAAATACTTCGTTTGAAGTGGTTAGTCTAGAAATAGACAGGAGTAAATTTTTAAAAAGCGCAGATTGTGAAATAAATGACGTAGCAGGAGATTTGAAAAAATTATACCAAGATGTCAAGGCTAAAGACGTTTTTTATCACGAGGGTTTTTATGGTCTGGAATTCAAAAACCTCTTATCGAACATGTCTCGATATGAAAATCAAAAATTGATTCGAAAATTCTATTTGGAAAGTATTGGCTTGCAAATTTTTGTAAATCAATTATTGCAATTTGAAGATGACTTATTAAACGATTCAGACAGAACCATTCTTAGGGTTAACGAATTAAATCGTGTAGAAGAATTATCAACTTATATTCTTGAAAATATCGATAAGGAGTTATCCGTGGCAAGCTTGTCCACATTGGCAGGTCTTAATCCTAACAAACTTCAATTGGCCTTCAAATATATTTTCAGCAAAACGGTTAATGAGTATGTTACCACTACAAGACTGGAAATGTCGCTAAAGTTGTTAGAAGATAAAAATTTAAATGTTTCAGAAGTAGTTTTGAGAATAGGTTTCAAAAGTTATAGCTATTTTTCTAAAATCTTCAAACAAAAATACATGGTGAGCCCAAGTACTTACCGGGAATTAAAACTTAAATCTTAATTATTTAAAATAGGGTGGCTTCTTAATAATTTTGTTTTATTCCGTGGACTTTAAAAATGTTTATCTCGAAGGAGGTTAAACCATACGTCCTGATTGTAAATGTCCTTCACAGTCCTTTGTCCGCTTTTATAAAATGTAAATGATGACTACAGAAGAACTTATTGGTATTGCATCAGGTGTCTTCACAACCGTAGCTGTCTTACCTCAAATTGTCAAAGCTATACAAACACGCAAGGTAAAGGATGTGAGCCCCTTTATGTTTATCATCTTATGTCTTGGGGTTGGTCTTTGGACCATTTATGGTATCTTAAAAAAAGATTGGCCCATCATACTCACCAATGGGGTGTCTTTAATCCTCAATGGAATGATGCTAATTATTATTCTGAAGCAGAAAAAATAATTGTTTAATCTTAACATCCGTTTTGACCTTCTAATTAAAGATTCTTCGTGCTAACATCAGTTAACAGTTGCGAATCTAGGGGCTTACCTTCAGCGTTATGGATGACCGAGACATCACCCGTACTTTCAAAAATAACTGCCCTCACGTCATCAAAACTATGCACGTTGGCTTCTCTTAATTTTGCAATCAAATCGTCCTCCCCAATATTGCAGCGCTTCATGCGCTCATAAAGAATCTTTCCATCCAACATGATCAGTTGAGGTTTATTGGTAAAGACCTGCTTAAAAAAATCATTTTTTCTTACTAAAAACGAAAATAGGGTTTGAAAACCAATAATCGCAACGAGCACTACCGCGCCCTTCAAAAGGGAATAGTCACGATTTAATATAATGGAGGCCAAAACCGAACCCACAGCAATGGTGGAGGCAAAATCAAAACTCGACATCTTGGCGAAGGTTCGCAAACCAAAAACGCGCGTAATAACAATAATGATCGTGAATATTCCCAATACGGATAATACTAGCCAAATTAGTTCTTGTAAAGTCATAGTAACAGTTATTAAGTTGCAAAATTATTTTTATTTAACAAATTTTACTAATGCGTATCAATGAATTGCTAACTCTTATAAGGTCAGTCTAAGTTCTGAAACTTGTGAAATTGATATGAGACAGAGTAAAAATTAATAGAACAAAAAAATAATGACAAAGCCTTGTAATTTTGCAGGAAGTAGGTTTTAAGAAGCATTTTCTTTATTCCTTATTTATAAAATATACTATATGGACACGATAAATATTGATTCTGTTGAGACGTATACCTCAATTGAACAAGAATATAAAAATTTCATTTTAAAAAATGGGCATCCCTGCGTAATGGCCAAAACCTTGTTTCTTATGGATAAATATCATTTGAATCTCTACCCAGATTTTAATGAGGAGTCCACCTTATTGAAACTGCTCGATGATTTAGAGCGTTTCATAAATCAATATGATTTTGATTCTAACGAATTTGAATCATTTATGGCAGTATTTCCCAACAATTCCGTAGCCACTGAAATTGACTTTGAAAAGCAATTATGGACGATTCTTCAAAAACTTCACGATTTAGATGATCACAAGTGGGATGCTTCGGTAAGTGCTAATCCCAATGACCCCGATTTTAGTTTCAGTTTAAAGGGAAAAGCATTTTATATTGTAGGTTTGCATCCCAATAGTTCTCGAATTGCAAGACAGAGCCCTTATACCACTATTGTTTTTAATTTGCATTGGCAATTTGAAAAATTGAGGGAAATGGGCACTTATAAAAAGGTAAAAAAACGGATTAGAAAAAGAGATAAAAAGCTTCAGGGTACCATAAATCCGGTTTTAAAGGACTTCGGAAACGATACCGAAACCAAGCAATATAGCGGAAGAAACGTTGAGAGCAATTGGAAATGTCCGTTTCACACAAAATCTGAATTGGTATGAAAACAATACAACATATAGAAAAACAATCGGGTCAAGCCTTTAAGATCAAAAAAGGGGAGGTGCTTACGGTAATTGATCCCCAAGGGCAGCAGGTAAGTGATATGGTGTTGTTTAATGCTGCCGATTTAAATGAAAAGCTTTCTTCGGGTAAGTCGTTGGATTTTGAAGAATCCATATTATTGTCCACCGGGAATTTTTTATGGAGCAATCGATCCAACAAAATGGTTGAGATTATAGAAGATACCAATGGTCGCAATGATTTTTTGTTGGCACCATGTAGTAAGGAAACGTTTGAAATTATGTACGACTTTAAAGGCGATCACCCTAGTTGCCTCAATAATTTATACCAGAATTTGAAGCCCCATGGCATTTCGGTTGATGATATTCCAACAGCATTCAATATTTTCATGAATGTTCAATTTCGTGAGGATGGCAAACTTTCGGTATTGGCACCCACTTCTAAAGCGGGAGATTACATCAAGTTTGAGGCAAAAATGGACTTATTGGTCTGTCTCACAGCTTGTTCTGCGGAAGACAGTAACGGTGGATCCTTTAAGCCGATTCATTATCGTATTGAAAGCAGCCAAACGTCCTAATACTTCTCTAAAAGACATTAGACGTTGGCCTTCAGTCAATGCGTTTAGAGTTAATAATGATTTTATTTGAAGTATGATGTCGCAGAATAATAGTATAATTTCATGCTAAATATTAACTAAAAACACTTCACATGAAAAATTTAAAGGAATTATTTGAGCACCAGTTGAAAGATTTATATAGTGCCGAAAGCCAACTAGTGGAGGCTTTGCCAAAAATGGTAAAAAAAGCAGCCGATGGCAAATTGAAATCGGCATTTGAAGCACATCTGGAAGAAACCAAAACCCACAAATCGAGATTAGAGGCTATTTGCAAAGAATTAGATATAAAACCTACGGGCGAAAAATGTAAGGCTATGGAAGGTCTCATTAAAGAGGCCGAAGGCTTTATGGATGAAGCCGATAATGACGACATTATGAATGTAGGTCTAATTGCCGAAGCACAACGTGTTGAACATTATGAAATTTCGGGTTATGGTACCGCGGTTCGATTTGCAAAGGAATTGGGGCATAAAGACATTGCAGCTAAACTTCAAAAGACTTTAGATGAAGAATATGATGCCGACAATAAACTGGACAAGTTAGCGGAGAACAGACTTAATGCAAAAGCGAAAGCTTAAATTCAAATTTTTAATTTAAATCCATGTATTATGAGCAACAAGAAAGATAATCCAAAGACAGACCACGAAAAGAATTTACATCAAAATGCCACCGATGAAAAGGGACCTTTGAAAAAGGAACATTACAATCAATATGGTAAGAAAGATGATGATGAGCATGAGGAAAGAGGAGCTAAAAAGAAAAACTAATTTTTTCTGAACAATTTGGTCTTTAAACTTGAATGTTGCTTTTAGGGCTCCAATATTTTAAAATGAGTTTTAGAAATCGGGTTTAAAGAATAGCTTGGGCGCGATTGGGTATCAAAGTTATCACCCAAATGAGACCATGTTGGTAAAAATCTTCCATGATTGTAAAAATTCAAGGGAGCAGTCCCTTGTGACGCTCAATAGACAATTTAAAATCTCAGGCCTAATAATGGTCTGGGATTTTTTTGTGTCAAAAGTATTAATGTTGAAAAGCATTTTAAGCCCATCATCACCTGTTGCAATTTTTATGATTTTAAGAAAACTTTAAACCAGCACTTCCTCGGGTTTGTGGAATAATGTGCTGCCATTTGCTTAAATTTGCTCTCTTAAATCATACACATGAAACCTACCGCTTATTCTATTTTAGATTTAGTTATTGTTCCGGAAGGAAAAAATTTCAAACAAACTTTGGATGCCACAGTGGTACTGGCCAAAAAGGTAGAAGCTTTTGGTTACAAGCGCATGTGGTTTGCAGAGCATCATAATATGGCGGGTATTGCAAGTAACGCCCCTCAAATCATTATTGGCTTAATTGCCCAAGAAACGGAAACCCTTAGAGTGGGTTCAGGTGGCATCATGCTGCCAAACCATTCACCACTCATTGTAGCGGAACAATTTGGGACATTGGGCATTATGTTTCCAGATCGCATTGATCTCGGCTTGGGAAGAGCACCCGGTACCGACCAAGAAACTGCACGTGCCATTAGACCCGATTTTATGCAAGCAGCACATTCATTTCCGAAGGACGTAGAACAAATTCAAAACTATTTTTCAACAAAAAATAGCGAATCGAAGGTGAGAGCGGTTATTGCCGAAGGGGTTTCGGTGCCACTCTATATTTTGGGTTCGAGCCCAGATAGCGCGCACTTGGCAGCAAAAAAAGGGCTCCCATATGCATTTGCAAGTCATTTTGCTACTGCGCATTTGTTTAATGCACTCAGTATTTATAGAAGCGAATTTCAGCCTTCCGAAGTACTACAAGAACCTTATGTGCTCGCAGGCATTAATGTATTTATTGCAGATACCGACGAAGCAGCGGAAGTGCTGGCCACATCATTTTTAAAAATGATTGTGTCGTTGTTAACCAATGCAAAACGAGAAAGTTTAGCTAAGCCAACAGCAATGACCGCCGATTTAAGGGATGTGATGGAACACCCGGCGGTGAAACAGATGACGCGTTTTTCATTTATAGGTAGCAAAACCAAGGTAAAGGCAGAACTTAAGGACTTTATGGAGCAAACCCAAGCCGATGAGTTAATTGTCGTGAGTGCCATACATAATACTGAAGATCGTATTAAATCTTACCAATCGTTTTCAGAATTAATGAAGGAATTAAATACGGAGTCCTGAGTGATAAGTAAACGCTAGGCTTAGGTTTTTACAAAAGAATGCCCCTTATGACAGAGGATTTGAAATTGTTTTGGTTTAAACTTACACATTGGGAATACTGGCCACTGCATGTGGTGTATGTTCCCATCTACCTACTTTGGGTTTTCTACGCCATTAAGTCACGTTCCTTGTGCTTCTTTAATGCGGTAAATCCAGGGATAAAAAACGGAGGGCTTTTTATGGAGTCTAAAATGGCGATTTATAATTTAATTCCGAAGCATTATTATCCCAAAACGGTACTTATAGATTCGAAACTATCAGCTCTTGACCTTACCAACATCGTCAAAGAGCAAAACTTTAATTTTCCTATCATCGCAAAACCAGATATTGGTCTCAGGGGCGCTGCAGTAAAAAAAATCACTGCACAATGCGATTTGGAGGACTATCATAAAAATGCAGATTTTGATTATTTAATACAGGATTTTATACCCTATCAAAATGAAATTGGCGTTTTTTATGTGCGCTTCCCCAATGATGTCGATGGTTTTATTAGTGGAGTTGTTTATAAGGAGCCACTAGCGGTTCTTGGCGATGGCGTTTCAACCATCGAAACACTTTTAAAGCAGACTCCACGATTCAGAATGCAACTCAAATCCCTCCAGAATGAATACGGACAGCAGCTTAAGGCAGTTCTTAAAAAAGGGACAAAGCAAGTTTTGGTTCGTTATGGTAGTCATTGTCGCGGGGCAAAATTCAGGGATTGTGGGCACCTAATTTCACCTGCACTCACAGAGGCCATCAATAAAATCTGTAAGACCATTCCCGGATTTTACTACGGAAGGCTTGACATTATGTACAACAGCTTCATAGAACTGGAGCGTGGCAAGAACTTTATGATCGTAGAAATCAACGGTGCAAAAAGTGAACCCGCTCACATTTACGATCCAAAACACTCACTTTTCTTTGGATGGCGTGAAATAGCAAAGCACATTGGTTATATGTATACCATTAGTGTACAAAACCTAGCCAATTCTAACGCCTGCCACTTAAATTATAAACAAGGCATCAAAGAAATGTTAGATCATTTTGCGCAGCATAAGAAAATTGTGGGATTTTGAGCTCATAAAAAAAAACTGCGCCGGTTAAACCGAATTTTATAGAGGTTTTAAAGATTCATTAGCAATAACAGCATGTTTAAATGGTTTTAAAATAGGCTTAGGATAGCGTTTGGCACTTATATGAAAAGAGTGTAACACGCCAAAATAGGAGAGCCCTGAACATTAACAAAAGCACCCTCGTATTTGGCAAAGCATTAGCAATTTATAGGACTTGATTTATTTATTTTTGTCAACTTATTTGGATTCGTGAATGCCTTCGGAAGAGTGTGTCTTTCAATTGGTGATAATTGGATTAGAAGAGTTATTCAATGTCATTTCATCAATCGAGGCGACGGGTATAATTTTAAAAACCTTAAATTTGACATCTGGTAGAACATTGAACCTTCTAGAACTGAACTAATGATTCAAATATTGGGCGTAAACAGTCTCAATGCAACCTTTAAAACAGATAGCGATTAAAATTTTATTTCCTCTATGAAACACCTCATACTTTTTGTTATTACCTGTTATCTATCGGTGGCTGCTGTATCGGCTCAAATATTAGAACCCGTAGCCTGGACGACTTCCGTAGAAAAAATTTCAGATACCGAGTATGACCTCATTGCATCGGCCCAGATTGATGCTGGGTGGCACTTATATTCTCAAGATGTGCCCGATAATGGCCCCATCCCAACCACATTCTCATTTGTGATTACGGACGATTTTAAACTCATCAAAACTGTTTCTGAAGAGAAAGGTCACACCATCGATGACCCGGTTTTTAATATGCGCATCAAGTTTTTTGAGAATAAGGCTGAATTTAGGCAACGTATCAAAATTTTAAATGAGGAACTATCCGTAGTCAACGGGGAAGTGGAATTTATGGTTTGTGACGATACCCGCTGCTTGCCACCATCATACATTGATTTAAATTTTAGGCTGAAAAATTCTGAGGCTGCAACTGCATCTTCTGAAACTGCAAACTCAGGGGCTGCTATTGATTTCCAAAAGCCAGAAAAAGAAGTTTCAGAAACTGAGGCAAGCCCCAATGAAGCGCAGAGCAAAACCACCAAACCAGATTCTGGTGAAGAAGTAGAAGAGGGGTTATGGACTATTTTTATCCTTGGGTTGGGAGCGGGTTTAATTGCCTTATTTACGCCCTGTGTATTTCCATTAATTCCCATGACGGTGAGTTTCTTCACTAAACAAAGTAAAAACAAATCTCAAGGTGTCAAAAATGCAATTGTCTACGGACTTTGCATCATAATCATCTACGTGATATTGGGTACGGGCGTTGTCGCGATTTTTGGCGCCAGTGCCATTAACGAGTTTTCTACCAGTGTTACGTTCAACCTGCTCTTCTTTCTTATATTATTAATATTTGCCTTCTCATTTTTGGGAGCTTTTGAGATCATGCTGCCTAATTCTTGGGCCAATAAAATTGATAGAAAAGCAGATAAAGGTGGTTACACGGGCATCTTTTTTATGGCCTTGGCCTTGGCGATCGTGTCTTTCTCCTGTACGGGACCTTTTGTAGGAAACATTATCGTTGTTTCCGCTACCAAGGGCGGATTGGCACCCATGGTGGGCATGTTGGGCTTTTCACTGGCTTTAGCGTTGCCTTTTGCACTTTTTGCTGCGTTTCCGGGGTGGATGAATTCCTTGCCAAAATCTGGTGGCTGGTTGAACACGGTAAAAGTGGTGTTGGGCTTTTTAGAGTTGGCATTCGCCTTTAAATTCTTGTCGCAAGCCGATTTGGTGTTGCAGATGCATTTCTTGGAGCGTGAAGTGTTTATAGCCATTTGGATCGCGATTTTTGGAGCCTTGGCGCTTTACCTCTTCGGAAAGATCAAATTGCCCCATGATTCGCCTTTAACGCATATTTCCGTTGGGAGATTGAGTTTGGGTTTATTGGCGCTGGCCTTTACGGTGTATATGATTCCTGGTCTTTGGGGCGCCCCCTTAAATCTTATCAGCGCGTTTCCACCACCGTTGGATTATGCCGAGTCTCCCTACGGAGTAGGAAATTCTAAGACGGGAGGCAATGTGATCTCCAGTAGTGACCAAGAACTCCCAGAAGGAGCGCACTTATTGGCACCGCATCAAATTATAGCGTTTAATGATTATGATAAGGGCATGCGTTATGCCAAGAAAATGAATAAGCCTGTGATGTTGGATTTTACAGGTTGGGCCTGCGTTAATTGCAGAAAAATGGAGCAACAGGTGTGGCCCGAGGATCAAATCCTTAATGTGTTAAAAAATGATGTTGTTTTGGTGTCGCTTTATGTGGATGATAAACGAAAACTTGCTAAAAATGAAGTAGCGGAATCTAAATTGAAACCGGGAAAACAACTAAAAAATATAGGCCAAAAATGGAGCGAGTTCCAAACCATAAAGTTCAAAACCAATACACAACCGTATTATGCCTTGATTGGAGCTAATGGTGAAGTACTTAACAATCCTGTGGGTTATACGCCCGATCCAGATGAATATTATGAGTGGATGCAGGAAGGTTTGGAAGCATTTAAGAAGTAGCTTTCTATTTTAAATAGTGAAGAGACCAATTTCTTTGTGCAACATTACAATCACTTTTTGTTAATTTAAAAAGTGATATTTTATTAGCAATACGTTTTGTTGCCTTCGGAAGGATCTTTGTAAAAAAGTAGACTTGTCTAAAGTTTGTCCTTTAGAGAATACTTACATTTACAGTTAAGCTTTTAAAACCACTGGAAGATGAAAAAAATACTTCTTATAGGTGCAGTTATTGCCACCTTGATGTCTTGTAACGACACACGCGAGTTGAGCTCTACAAATCCCGTAAACTGGGATAAGCGCAGGGTTAAAACAGCGCTTCCAGATGCTTTGCAGCAGGGAAGTACTTTTCTCTCCATTTATTCTCAAATTCATGTGCGCAATGAAAATGAGGTGTCTAACCTTACTGCTACCGTGAGCTTGCATAATCCCAACAGAGACCTAGACCTATATATTGACAAGGCTGTTTATTATGATACTCAAGGTAATCCCATTCGCACTTATTTTGATAAAACGATTCGGGTAAAACCTATGGAAACGGTTCAGATTATTATTGACGATAAGGATAATCAAGGCGGTACGGGTGCCAATTTTATGTTCGATTGGCAAAAGGCTCCCCATCAAAGTGAACCTATTTTTGAAGCCATCATGATCACTACGTATGGCCAGCAAGGCATCTCTTTTGTTACTGAAGGGAAGCGCATTAAATAATCTCGCGGTTTTATTGAAATTTAGTTCAAACGCACTTCTGCGGAAAGGCTTACCAATTTTTCACTTATAGAAAGTAACCAGTGCAGCTGTTCCCAAATCAAATGGGCTTCTTGATGCTGATACTCGTGTGGAGAGTCTTCAAAAGTCTTCTGCTTTAAGCGTTCTGAGGTGGCATCAATGGTAGATGCTGAATTCGGGACTGCGGTTCTTTCCGTAGAAGTTGCTTTCGCCTTTTGTTGAAGCTCTAAATTTGACAAGGACGTTTCCAAATTCTTAAGGATAATACCTGCGATTTTTTTAAAATCTTCTGAAGCTTCTGTGGTTTGATGATGCTGTAAATAGGTGCTCAACGAGGCTAAAGAGGCCAAAAAATTATGATTGAGTACCACCAATTCGTAATAGAGGCTCAATGACTTCTGTTTAGACTCTGGTTCTTGAGCCATGCGTTGGAACGCAGCACTTAAATTGGAGGTTTCTACAAAAGCGACCTTGCGCGAAACTTTAAAACTTGTAGGAATTTGACCTTTCTTCTGATAAAAATTACTAATATTATTAAAAAAGTCGCGATTGGCGGTAAGACTACTTTTAAGGTTGTCGCCAATTTCCATAAACCCCCAAGCAGGCCAGAGCCAAAGCATAGCTAAAAAAGATAGGGCGGCGCCAATGAGGGTATCCACAATTCTAAATTGGATAACATTTAAAACATCGGGCCTAATGATGGCATAAATAAAAATTACACTCAACGTAATAAAGGTTGCCGATGCTTTGTAGTTTTTTTGAACCATTGAAAAGGCAATAACCAAGGAGCTAATCCCCAAAACACCATAGAGGTATGGGTTTTGAACCACGAAAACCAAACCGGTAGCGATGGCACCTCCAATGAGCGTGCCTAAAATTCGGTCTTTCGAGCGCGTTTTTGTTAATCCATAACTTGGTCTCATAATCACGATAATGGTCAATAGGATCCAATAGGTATTCTGAAAATTGAAAAATTCGCCTATGGCATAACCAATCATCATGGTGACCGCCATTCGTAAGGAATGTTTAAATATGGTGGATTTAAAACTGAAATTGCGCAGCAATAATCTGGGGTCGTAATCTTGCATTACGATAAAACGTTTCAAACTATCCCGTTTTATAATGTCGTTTTTGGTCAATACGGGGTTGCTCAATAACCATTTAACGCGTTTTACTTTTTCAAACTGGTTCTTTTGGTAGTCTAAAAAATTGCGCAACATAAGATACCCATCGTAATCCTTGGGGTTAATCTCATTTTTGTATTGATCGATTTTAGCGGTGAGATCGTGACAAATGGAATTGACTTTGCTGTGGTCTGGTAGTTTTTTTGGGTGTTTTCGGTGTTTGGAAATGTCTAAAAGTTGATGGGAAAGCTCAAAGATTATGGATTGAAATTTAGCAGTGTATTCTGGATATTTGGAGAGCAGCGCATCCATTTTTGAATAGTTTACAGGATTGGCAATGGCAGTTTCCAACAGTTCTACCAATTGCACAAAAATGAGCAAGCGTTTGCTTTCGTAATTTGATTTGCCCGAGGTTTTTCTGGTGTCCATCAAAATGTTACGCATCGTAGTGTGTTTCTCGATGAGCTCGTTTTGAAGTCTTAATAATTCAGAAAGTAATTCCTTCCTGTTTTCTTGCGGACCAATAAGCTTCCCCCGAATCACCAAGAATTCTGCGGTGAGTTCAAATAGTTCCGCTAAAACTTCTTCAGTTTCCGCCCGCGGATTTATACGAAACCACAGGAGTGATAAAAGGAGGTACCAAAGTCCGCCAAGGCCAATAAGCAAAGCGTACTCATAAATTTCTAGGTTTTCCACTTGATGTGCAAAACTCAAAACAAGCGCCAATAACCCTGAAAAACTAATCAACGACGCTCTAAATCCATATACCGAAATATAGGCAATGCCGAAAGTAAGCACCCCTAAAACCAGAATTACAATATGATTGAGCAAGTGCAAATAACCGCCAATAAAACTCACGAGCATCACCAAGGCTGTTGAGAAAAGTATGCCAATGGCCTTATGTTTCAAACTACCGTGCACATCACTTGGAGAACACCAAAAAGCGCCAAAGCAAATGGCAAGTCCTATCTCAAATCGATCCAAGCCTATGCCTAACACAATTGGGATCGTCACCGCAATGCCAATAAGGATGGCTTTGGAAAAATTTGTGCTTTTAAAGAAGTGTATTGATTCTTCCAATGCTTTTTTGAGCATTTTGTGCAGGTGTTTTAAAGGTTGTTTGGTAAAAGGTAAAGATACTATTTGATCTTTAGTTCTAAATGCAATTAAATGTAAAAAATCACATCGTTTTTAGTTGGTTAAATCTGCATATATTTTACGGGGTGGAGCCGAGATAGTAATTATGAAGTTAAGCTAGAATGTTTTGAAGGTAGTGATGACATATAGTTGATTCTGGATCCTGAGCTCGCTGCGAAATTTAACAGCACTTTAGTGGTCTTGGTTAACAATATAGCCAACTATTTATTATTTTGGCTTCGGAATTAATCCAATTGAAATTTAAAAAAAGCCTAACTATGAAGCTTAAAATTACTGGTATTTTAATGACGATACTGTTTCTAATGGGGTGCAATTCAGAAAAAAAAACCAACCCCGATGCAGAAACAACGGTTGCTGAAAGTAACACAGACATTACAGAAGCAAAAAACCAAACACAAAAGGACGTTGCGAAGTTAGAAAACAGCAAATGGATATTAAACAGCTGGAATGGGCAAGATATGACTGAAACGGAAATTGATCAAAACATCTTTTTTACCTTAAATCCAGTTGAGAATCGCGTTAACGGTTTTTCAGGTTGCAATACCTTTATGGGGACTTACAAAAGGCACGAAGACTCCAAAATCAGCTTTTCAAAAATGGCAACTACACGTAAAATGTGTCGGGATCTCAAAATAGAGGAATCTGAAATTCTAGGTATTTTCGAAGCAGCCGATGCTTACGCCATAGTGGGGAACACGCTCGAACTCAAAAAAGGAACCCATACGTTGGCAAGTTTTAAAAAGTCTAAAAAACAGAGCGCAGCGATCACTGAAAAATATTGGAAACTCAAAACTTTAAACGCTAAAGACGTCACCATGCACGAAGATCAAGAACGTGAAGTCTATTTCATGTTAAAAACCGACCAAAACCGCGTTCAGGGATTTGCAGGCTGCAATACCATGAGCGGAACCTATACTTTACAGAGTGGTAACCGCATTAAATTTTCACAAATGTTAACGACAATGAAGGCTTGCCCGGATGTAGATGTGGATGAAGCTGCATTTTTAAAAGTGTTTGAGTTGGCAGAAAATTATGAGTTGGCTGCGGAGAGCTTAACCCTTAAGACCGATAAAAAAGCCCCACTCGCTGTATTTGAAGCCATTTATTTTAATTAACTTTAGACCTTATAATTAACATATACAGATAGCACTATTATGGGTAAGAAACGAATTTCAGATAAAATGGAAAAATTATTGAACACTCAAATGACCAATGAGGCGTATCAATCACAGGTGTATCTATCTTATGCGTCCTGGGCTGAGGTCAATAGTTTTTCAGGTGTAGCCTCTTTTCTTTATGGGCACATGCGCGAGGAGCGCGATCACATGTTCAAAATATTGAAGTACATTAATGATAGAGGTGGTGAGACCATAATTGAGGCCATCAAGGCGCCTCCTGCAAATCCTAGGAATGTGGGTGAATGTTTAGAGTCTATCTTAAAACATGAAATAGATAATTCCGCAGAAATTGATAAAATTGTTAATTTGGCGCATGAGGAGAAAGATTGGGCGACATTTAATTTTGGTCAATGGTTCGTTAAGGAACAAATTGAGGAAGAAACCTTGATTAACGACCTCATTGATAAATATACACTGGCATCTACCAGAGTGGAAGGCAACACCAGTCTTTATGAAATGGACAGAGATATCACCACGCACTCGCAAGAAGGAGAAATTCCTAGAGAAGAAACATTTTAGTTGCTATGCTTTGGCGCGACTCTTGCATAACTTGCAAACAGTTCTCAAAATCAATAGCATTAGTTTTGATGGTTAGTAACGATTTTGGCCAACTCATATGTAAAATCGTTTAAATCACTACAAATTATGAATTATTTTCTTGTCTATTTAGCTTTCTCTTTTGGAACCATTTCTAGCCAAACTTCCGTGGAAATCCCCAAGAACGTCACTTCAAATTCAAGATTGACCATTCATGTGCAAAATATAAAGACCTTGGATGGCGATCTCAAAATAGGAATTTTCAATACCGATGCCGATTTTTTGGAAGAGAATTCCACAGTAAAAGCGTATACCGTTGCGGTAGATGAAGCTACTGAAACATTGGTGATAGACGACTTGCCAGAAGGGGATTATGCGATTTCAATGTATCATGACGAAAATTCGGATGGGATTCTTAATCGCAATTTTTTCGGAATTCCCAAAGAACCTTACGGATTTTCAAATAATATCAAGCCAAAATTATCTGCGCCAGATTATGAAGATTGTAAATTTATATTCATAAAAGACTGCGTATTGGAAATTAATTTGGTGCATTGATCAAACGATTATCTTCTAATCTGATAATCGTCTATTCTTGATTCTTTCTATGTGGAGGTGATGAAAATCTAACTATTTATTTCTAATATATTAAATTCTCTTCATTTCGTTACCATTTTTTTAATACGCTAACCTGAAATTTCCCCATGACTAAGCGCACCAGCTTCTTAATCAACAAATGTCAAGTTTACTCATGCGCGCTCACATGGCCAAGTCTAGGGTCGGGATGGTACTTTCCATTCTCAGTTTTATAAGTACGTCCTTTCCTAAATTCTTATCTGTTCCTTTCATTCTACTAGAATACACTACTTAAGCTTTTTCTTGAAGGCGATCGCTCATTAAGCTAAGGTAATTCTGCTGGGCGATTGAAGAAAAAAATGTAGCTGGAGGAAGTAAACTTTACATTGAAAACGATTTTTTAACAAATCCTTAACTTCGTTTGGTTCGGTTTGTTCCGAACTAGACTTATTTTTGCTTAAAATTATTAAACAATGACTAACGAAGTTTGTAAACAAAAGCAAAGGCTTATAGAAAAGTTAGGGGTTGCCATTGAGCAAAAGGACCATCTAGCGCCTGTAGCTGCTCGTATTTTATCATATATCATACTAACTGGAAAAGCAGGAACCACCTTTGAAGATTTGGTTTCTAATTTATGTGCCAGTAAAAGTACCATCTCCACGCATCTCAATCATTTAAATGATTTGAAGAAGGTGCTCTATTTTACAAAACCTGGAGACCGAAAAAAATACTACACTATCAATCATGACAATATTTTAACAAGTATAGAAGTCATGATCGAGTCTTGGCTTGCACAAAAAGAATTGCATTTGGAAATTCGAGAATATAAACAAGAGACCAACAAATTTAGAGAGGATGAAGCTTCTAAATTTGAACTTGATTTTCATGATGATTACATCGCGTTTTTAGAAGAAGCAACCCAGTCCATTTCAAAATTAAAATCAAAAATAATAGAAAAGAAACATAAATTTTAACTATATAATAATGAAAAACAGAAACCTACCAATCATATTATCCTTTGGGCTTTTAGTTCTATTTTCCAGTTGCGGAAATAAACAAGAATCACAGCAAGTACCGCAAGGTCCACCACCGTCTTTTCCGGTAACACAATTACAGCAAAAAACAATGACCGGCTTTACCGAATATCCAACAACCTTGGAGGGTATTGTTAATAGTGATGTGCGGGCAAAAACATCGGGTTACATTCAAAAAGTACTTGTAGACGAAGGTGAGAAAGTACGCAAGGGACAAGTGTTATTTAAGTTGGAAACCCAAGCCTTAAGTCAAGATGCAGGAGCAGCACAAGCGAGTATTAATGTTGCTCAAGTAGAGGTAGATAAGTTAGTTCCTTTAGTTGAGAAAAATATAATCAGTTCTGTGCAGTTAGAAACAGCAAAGGCAAATCTCGCACAGGCAAAAGCGAATTATAGTGGCGTTGCAGCAAACATTGGGTATGCAACCATTAAAAGTCCGGTAGATGGTTATGTGGGCGCTATTCCGTTTAGAGAGGGCTCTTTAATAAGCCCAAGTGATCCTACACCGTTAACAACGGTGAGCGATATTAGTAAGGTTTATGCGTTTTTTAGCTTAAACGAATCGCAATATTTGGATTTTTTACAAAATGCTGAAGGGAAAACTCTACAAGATAAATTGGCGAACTACGACAAAGTAAACTTGATTTTGGCAAACGGAAGCACCTATGCTGAAAAAGGCCAGATACAAACAAGTACGGGGCAAATAAATCAAAGTACTGGAACAGTAAGTTTAAGAGCGGTTTTTGATAACCAATCCCAACTCTTAACCAATGGGAACAGTGGTAAGATTCAAATTCCTACGGTATACGAGAATGCCATTGTTATACCTCAAGAGGCAACTTACGAGCAACAAGGAAATATTATGCTCTATAAGTTGGGAGCAGATAATAAAGTGGTCAATACCATCGTAAAAGTAAAAGCAGCAATTAATAACTTGTATGTTTTAGAATCGGGTGTAGATGCCAACGACAAAATTGTGACCACTGGTGTTGGAAAATTAAGGAATGATATGGTCATAACACCACAAGAAGTTCCTTTTGACGAAGTTACTAAGCCTATCTCAACAATGTTTAAAAACTAGAATCCCACAAATTATGTTAAAAACGTTTATTGAAAGACCGGTTCTTTCAACGGTTATCTCTATTATCATTGTTATGCTAGGTGTTATTAGTATCACCAGTTTACCCATAGAGGAATACCCAGATATTGCACCACCAACCATTAAGGTGGCAGCATCCTACCCAGGAGCCAATGCGGAAACCGTATTGGAAAGTGTTATTATCCCTATTGAAGAACAAATCAATGGTGTAGAGGGGATGACGTACATCACATCAACCGCATCCAATAACGGTACTGCGGACATTACGGTGTATTTTGATCAAACCATTGATGCCGATATTGCTGCAGTTAACGTGCAAAACCGTGTGTCCAGAGCAAACCCGTTGTTGCCTCAAGAGGTTAAGCAAACTGGTGTTACTACACAAAAGCAGGAAACAAGTGCATTGATGTTCTTGTCTATGTATACCGATAATGAGAATTATGATGCTACTTTTATTCAAAATTATTTAAAAATTAATGTCATTCCTGCCTTGCAACGTGTTAAAGGTGTGGGGGATGTTAATGTCTTTTCACAACAAGATTACGCAATGCGTGTTTGGTTGAAGCCAGAAAAATTGGCTGCCTATAATTTAATCCCTTCCGATATTACCGCTGCTTTACAAGAACAAAATTTAGAAGCTGCAGCAGGAGCCTTGGGAGAAAATAGCGGAGAAGCATTTTCATACGTTCTAACTTATAGCGGACGTTTTAAAGAAGCGAAACAGTATGGCGATATTGTAATTAAAGCATTGGGCAATGGTGAGTTTTTACGTTTACGTGACGTCGCTACTATAGAATTGGATGCACAATCCTATTCCTCCAGTGCTGAGAGTTTAGGTAAACACGCTGTATTTATGGGAATCTTTCAGACGAAAGGTTCAAATGCACAAGAAATTATTGAGAATGTTAAAATAACATTGGATAATATTGAAAAAGACTTGCCAGAAGGCTTACATATTTTTGTGCCCTACGATACCAGTTTGTTCTTAAATGCTTCCATAGAAAAAGTAGTAAGTACCTTATTAGAAGCGTTTTTATTGGTGTTTTTAGTGGTTTTTATATTTTTGCAAGATTTCCGTTCAACCTTAATCCCTGCAATTGCAGTTCCAGTCTCTATTATTGGAACCTTCTTTTTCCTTAGTGTTTTTGGTTACTCCATCAACTTGTTAACGCTATTTGCGCTCGTATTGGCCATTGGTATTGTGGTAGATGATGCCATTGTGGTGGTTGAGGCGGTACATGCCAAAATGGATGAGGGCGAGAAGAACCCTAAAAGTGCGACCTTAATCGCCATGAACGAGATCTCGGGAGCCATCATATCCATTACCTTGGTAATGGCAGCGGTATTTATTCCAGTCACGTTTATTACGGGACCAACCGGTGTTTTTTACGAGCAGTTTGGGGTGACTTTAATTATAGCGATTTTAATTTCGGCAGTAAACGCCTTAACATTAAGTCCTGCATTATGTGCCCTATTATTAAAAGAACATAAGGACGATAAAGAGTTAAAGGGAAAAAACCCGTTGCAACGTTTTTACACCTTATTTAATAGAGGGTTTAATGCTACTGTAAACCGATACGGGCAGTCCGTTCAATTTTTATATAAAAAGAAATGGATATCTGCAGTACTGTTAATATTGGTTGTGGTAGGTATCTTTTGGGCTTCTAAAACAACGCCTACAGGATTTGTGCCTAATGAAGATAGAGGCATCATATTTATCAATATAGAATTGCCTGCAGGTGCTTCCTTAGATAGAACAGAGGGTGTGACCAGACAGGTTTTCGCAAAAACCAATGACCTACCAGGAGTTGTAGGGGTGTCCTTTGTAAAGGGACGAAGTTTGATTAGTGGTGCGGGTAGTAACTATGCCATTGGATTTATAAAGTTGAAGGATTGGAGCGAGCGTGAAGATGCCTCCTTGTCTTCGCAAGCCATCATAGGTAAACTGTTTGGTATTGCGTCCACGATTCCAGAGGCAAACATCATTTTCTTCTCGCCACCGAGTATCAGGGGGTTTGGTAACTCTGCTGGTTTTGAGGTGAATTTGTTAGATAAGTTTGGCGGTGAGTTTACGGAATTGGATAAGGTCAATCAAGAATTTAGTATGGCTATTATGAGCCACCCGGAAATTCAATATGCGCAATCTTCGTTTAACACGAAGTACCCGCAATATGAAATGGAGATCAATGTGCCATTGGCCAAGGAAAAAGGCGTTCCTGTTAACAGTATTTTCTCTACACTTCAAGGCTATATTGGAGGCGTATATGCTTCGGATTTTTCTAGGTTTGGAAAACAGTTTAGAGTATATATTCAATCCTTGCCAGAAGATAGGGCAGATGTTAATGCCTTAAATGGAATGTATGTGAGAACAGATACTGGCGAAATGTCACCAATTACACAGTTTGTAACGCTCAAGCGTGTGTATGGTCCGCAATCGGTAACTCGTTTTAACTTGTTCAACTCTACGACAATAACAGGAGCCACCAACCCAGGTTTTAGTACAGGGGATGCTATTAGGGTTATTAATGAGGAAGTTGCAAAACTCCCAAGTAACTATACAGTGGCTTATTCTGGGTTAACCCGTGAAGAGGTAAATGCAGGCAACCAAACCACTTTTATCTTTGTGCTAAGTATCCTGTTTGTGTATTTCTTGTTAAGTGCGCAATATGAGAGTTACTTACTGCCATTTGCAGTGGTATTGTCCTTGCCATTTGGGGTTTTTGGAGCCTATATAAGTACCAAGTTGTTTGGTCTGGAAAATAATATCTATTTCCAAATAGCTTTGATCATGCTCATTGGGTTGCTGGCCAAAAATGCAATCTTGATTGTAGAGTTCGCGCTACAACGACGCCGAAATGGAGAAACTATTGTTGATGCAGCCATTCATGGTGCCAAAGCACGTTTAAGACCTATTTTAATGACCTCATTTGCCTTTATTTTAGGATTGATGCCATTGGTATTGGCAAAAGGTGTTGGTTCTGAAGGGAACAACTCCATTGGTACGGGTGCAGCAGGAGGGATGTTGATAGGAACGCTCTTGGGTGTATTTGTAATCCCAATTTTGTTCATTCTTTTCCAATGGTTGCAAGAGAAAGTAAGTAGTAAACCAACAATTATAGACCAACAACATGAAGATTAATCATATGAAATCAGTTATAAAAAACAGTAGACTTCACAGTGGACTTGTTATGGTTGTGGTCGCTTTTTCGCTACAAAGTTGCTTTGTGGCAAAAGATTACGAGCGACCTCAGTTAGAAGAGACTCAAAACCTTTTCAGAACAGACCAATTGCCAACCGATAGTTTGTCAATGGCAGATGTGTCTTGGAAAGAACTCTTTTCCGACCCTTACTTAATAGGTTATATCGAAGAAGGACTTCAGAATAACATCGATATCCGTATCGCCATTCAGCAAGTTTTGGCAGCAGAAGCTTATGCGAAACAAGGCAAAGCGGGCTATTTGCCAACATTGAATGCTGGTGCTTCGGCGTCTCGCTCCTATTTGTCTGAAAATGGGCAACAAGGTGCTATTTTAAGTGGTCTCGGTACAGATCATGTGGATCAGTTTGAGGTTTCAGGAGATTTGTCTTGGGAAGCTGATATTTGGGGTAAAATAAGAAGCAATAAGCGTGCTTTTGAAGCAAGTTATTTACAAACGGTTGCTGCCCATCAAGCGGTAAAAACCCGGTTGATTGCCGATATTTCCTCAACCTATTATCAATTATTGTCATTGGATGCTCAGCTCGAAATTACAAGAAGAAGTGTGGCAGTGAGAGATAGTAGTGTGTCGACCATTCAATACTTGAAGGAAGCAGGAAATGTAACCCAAGTAGCAGTAGATCAAAATATTGCACAATACAACAATGCGAGAGCCTTGGAAGTTGATTTGGAAGTGGCTGTTTTTAGAACCGAAAACACATTGAGTATCCTTTTGGGAAAAGGACCACAACCTTACCCTCGTAGTATTCTAGAAGATCAGTCTTTGGAGACCGAACTTAAATTAGGGGTGCCTTCGCTCTTACTGCGCAATCGTCCAGATGTTATTGCTGCAGAATATAGTTTGGTGCAAGCCTTTGAGCTCACTAATGTCGCTCGTAGCAATTTTTATCCCTCATTGACGCTTTCGGCTAATGGTGGATTGCAAAGTTTGGATGTTGATAATTTGTTTAGCGCCAGTTCATTATTTGCCACTCTGGTTGGCGGTATCACACAACCCATATTTAACCAGCGTCAAATACGTACGCAAAAAGAAGTGGCTGAGACAGAGCAAGAGCAGGCGCTGTTAGAATTTAAGCGTTCATTGCTCAATGCTGGAAATGAAGTGTCCAATGCACTTTATAGCTACAATGCTGAAACGGAAAAGTTTGAATACCGTGAATTGGAAGTGGAAGCTTTGCGAAATGCAGAAAGCAATTCTTCTGAATTGTTGAAAAATGGCTACGCCAATTACTTGGATTTGTTAACTGCAAGACAAAGTGCCTTAAGTGCAGAGTTGAACCTCATTGATACCAAATTGCAACAGTTATTATCTGTAGTGGATTTATATGAAGCGCTTGGCGGAGGATGGCAATAAATAGATTAAATTTAATTTTTAATTAAGTTCATTTGCGTTTTATTGGAAGATGCAATTAAAAAAACCGCAAAGCGATCGCTTTGCGGTTTTTTATTTATAATAAGTAGCAGTTTTTATCAAATATTGAGATAACGTCAAAGGTTGAATTATAAGGGGTAAAATTCCGGAAGTTATTGTGCTAATTTCGTTGTGTTCACCAATGCTCAGGAACTCATGATTCTTGATCATTTTTTTTTAAGAGCAATTCAGCTTAGTTAAGCTCGAAACAGTATCTATTAACTTTAATTTTTAACAAAACACTAAAGCATTATGAAGACAAATATTGGAATTTCAGTAGCAAATAGAAAGAAAGTAGCAGAAGTATTAAATAAGCTTTTAGCAGATGAATTTTTACTCTATACCAGAACGCTTAGAGCTCACTGGAATCTAGAAGGACACGATTTTCACACCAAGCATTTATTTTTTGAAGAGCACTATAATGCCATCAAAAAATTTACCGATGGTGTTGCAGAACGTATTAGAAAAATAGGACATTATGCTCCAGCGACCATGAAAGAATTTTTGGATCTTACCCATTTGAGTGAAAAATATGAAGGGGATAATACCAGTCATGATTATACTGCTGCTTTGTTGGAAGATCACGATGTTATAATCCAATACATTCGTGAAAATATTTCAAAGGTTGAAGACGATTTAAAAGATGTGGGTACTGCCGATTTTTTGACGGGTCTTATGCAAGAGCATGAAGAAATGGCCTGGATGCTTAGAGCAACCATAGCGAAAGCATAAATGCTATGACATTGACAGTTTAAGATCAGAAATGAGTTTTAATCCTTTTTACTGAAATTGAACCGTTTTTAAACGAAGCGTCATTTGACGTTTATAAGAAGTGGCCAACAAACTCCTCATAGGATTTGTTGGCCATTTTGATGTTTTTGGAGTTAGATGGGGTTGTTTAAACAGACGTCGTATTTTAATTTTGGGAGAGTTGTTGCTCGAAGGTGTCAGTTCAGTTTTTTTTCACTTTAGCAAGCTATTTTCTCTAAAAAGCAATCTGAAGAAACTCCCAATTTCAATCCGCAATCATAAAGGCTTAACATCAAAAACCCATATCTTTGAGTGTGAATTTGAGTGGCTGAATTTTCAATTTTTTCAATTAATTTAAGCCATCCGTCAATAAAATTTTAGGATAACTCATCAACCATTATGGAACAATTTTTAGAGACATATCGCCCACACCTAATTTACACTGCCATTGTAGTGGGGTCGTATTTTACACTTCGTTTATTAACCAATGTGTTTCACAATTGGCTCTTAAAAAAAGAATTTAAGAGTTTTCCCAATATGTCTAAGAGACCAATCGCCTTGATAAGAAGAGTGCTCAATGTGCTTTGGCTAATTTTAGCCTGCATCGCCCTGAGTTTTCTTTTTGTAGATCGCGAAAAGGATGCAGAACTAAAATCGTATTTTAAACTAGCGAGTTATTTGGGCGTTCTCGCGGTGGCCACCATTGTGGCAGCCTCAGCGACCAACGTTTGGTTTAGGGTGAAAATTAGAGAAAAAATTGTAAACCATTATGATCCTACGAGTTACAAATTCATCCGTTATGTTGTGGTCTCTGCAATTTGTTTTACCGGGTTGTTGTTTGGCTTACTGGCGTTTCCTTCATTAAGAGGAGTTGCCCAAACTGCCTTGGGAGGTGCTGGCGTTATCGCACTAATCGCGGGCGTTGCCTCACAAGAGGCCTTGTCAAATTTGGTGGGTGGTGTGTTCATTATTAGCTTCAAACCTTTTAAAATAGGCGACGTGGTAAAAGTTACCGACACCATGATTGGCACGGTAACCGATATTACGCTGCGCCATACGGTGATTCGTAATTTTGAAAATAAAATGATCATCATCCCCAACTCAATCATCAATAAGGAAAAATTGGTCAATTATGATCTGGGCGAATTAAAATGCTGTGAGCATATTGAAATGAACATTTCTTATGACAGTGATATCGATGTGGCTAAAAAAATTCTTCAGGAAGAATGTGAGAATCATCCCCTAATACATGATAATCGCACCCAATTGGAAAAAAATGATGCTAAGCCCATTGTTAAAACTGCATTGACGAAAATTAACGATTCTTCCATTACCATTAGAGCATGGGCATGGTCGGCTAATTTTGGAGATTCCTTTAACTTAAAATGCGATGTCTTCGAGAGTGCTAAAAAAAGCTTTGAGAATAATGGAATTGAGCTGGCTTTTCCAACGCGAACGGTGTATTTGAAGACGGAAAATGAGCAGGAAGATGAGGCGGTCAAAGCGTCCAACGACCATGACACTGATGTTGAAACGAACAGCGACTCCCTATGAACACCACCGAACAAGAACTGAAAGAGCGCATCAAGGAATTAACCTGTCTTTACGAAGTGTCCTCCATAATCGTGAATGCCAATGTGGGTTTAATTCAAGATACCTTGGAAGCAGTGGCATTTTGCCTAAAAAAGGCATTTCAACATCCCAATAAAACGGAAATTACCATCACTACCAACGAATTTTCGTTCAGTACCAACGAGAATGTTGAAGGATTTTTACAATTGAAATCTGATTTGAAGATTTTCAATCAAAAAAAAGGGGAAGTTATTGCGCATTTGGAGGCTCAAGAATTACCGCGGAAGGATTTTTTAAAGGAAGAACAATTACTTCTAGATAATATTGCGCTAAAACTGGGAAGCATGTTCGAACGTCTCGAAATTGAAAAAAATGAACGCTCCCTAAAAAGGCAAATGGAGCGCGTTGACAGACTAAGTATTTTGGGAGAAATCACTGCAGGTATCGCCCATGAACTAAATACACCCTTGGCCAATATTTTGGGATATGCCGAATTATTACAGGAAGATCTTAAAGAAGACCAAAAAACAGCCAACGATTTGGATAAAATTGTTCAAAATGCAATTTTTACGAGAGAGGTGGTTAAAAAGCTCATGTTCTTTGCTTGTGAAATGCCTCAGCAAATGAAACGGGTCAATATTATTCCTAATATAATAAATGCGATTAACCTCTTAGAGGCAAGTTTCAGGAAGAAACAGGTAAAATACCTTGTAAAAATAGAGGCAGAAGAGTTATGGCTTCGGGCAGACCCTATACAAGTGACACAAATTATTTTCAATTTACTCATCAATGCCATCTATTTTTCTCCAAAAAACGGATTGGTGGAAATCGAGGCGTATCAATCAGAAAAAGACATTGTTCTAAGGATTTCAGATCAAGGACAAGGTTTTACGCCAGATGCCTTAACCAAAATATTTCAACCATTTTTCTCTACAAAGCCCATTGGTGAAGGTTCGGGATTGGGTTTGAGCGTGGTTCATGGCATTATCACCTCCCATAAAGGCAGTATTGTTGCAGAGAATAATACTAAAAATGGGGCTACCTTTACCGTAAGTTTACCTAAAGATTAACGCATGCAGTTACGCAAGGAAAATATACTTATTGTTGACGATGACATCAATATTCTAGAGTTGCTCCAACGTCATTTGCAATCTTGGCATTACCATAGTTTTAAGGCGGTTTCAGTAAAGGAAGCGGTTGGTATTTTACGGGATACGCCTATCGATTTATTGATCACCGATTTAAAAATGCCCGAAATCGACGGTTTTGAACTCATCAAGTTTGTGTCTGAACATTACCCAAAATTACCGAAGTTGGTAGTAACAGGCTATCCTTCGGTGCAAGATTCGCTCGCGGTAATTAAATCTGGTGTGGTAGATTATTTGATAAAACCCTTTACAAAAGCCGAATTAAAGGCTGCTGTAGAGGCGTCTTTCATTGCTTCGGAAATGGAAAAACCACACCCAAATCATGTTTCGGCAGAAAAAAAAGAAGCCTATGGAGCTATTATTGGTGCTTCAGATAAAATTCAAGAGATCATTCAAATTATTGAGCGCGTCAAAAACAATAAGGCCACCGTTTTAGTCAAGGGCGAAAGTGGCACCGGAAAGGAACTGGTGGCGCGAGCGATTCATTACCAAGGCCTGTTTGCCAGAGCGCCTTTTATAGCGGTCAATTGTGGAGCCATCCCCGAAAATTTGTTGGCATCGGAATTGTTTGGGTACGTGAAAGGAGCGTTTACAGGAGCAGAAGCCAATCGCAACGGTTGCTTTCAAGCAGCTCAAGGGGGTACCATTTTTTTGGACGAAATTGGCAATGCCTCATTGGCAGTGCAAGCGGGATTATTGCGTGTACTACAGGAGAAAGAGGTGGTAAAGGTAGGTGCCACAAACGCAGAACCTATAGATGTGCGCGTAGTCGCTGCATCTAATAGTGATTTGCGTGATATGATAAATAAAAATAATTTTAGAGAAGATTTGTTTTACCGCCTCACGGTGGTAGAAATCGAAGTGCCACCGCTTCGAGACCGAAAAGCTGATATTGAACTTTTGGTGGATAAATTTCTGTTTAAATATGGCGTAGAATATAAAGACCGCCTAATTAAGATTTCTGCGGAAGCCTTGGCGGTTTTAAAGCGGTATAATTGGCCTGGAAATATTAGGGAGTTAGAAAATAGCATCCAAAGGGCTGTGATAATGTGCGATAAAATGGTTAATGTGAAGGATTTGCCAGATCATTTAAAATATAAGCTGTCGCTTTCAGGTGATACTGAATTGGTGCCCTTGAGCGTCATTGAAAAACAGTACATTGAAAAAGTGTTGCGGGCTACCGGGAACAATAAAACGAAGGCTGCTGAAATTCTTCAAATCGATCGGAAGACCATCCGACAAAAATTAGCAGATTAGCAGCTTTTGTAGTGGGGCAAAAGTACGCAGGTGGGTAATTATGTGCCACTTGGGTTTGCAAGAGTTCTTATATTTATATTCTTAATAGTTTGACTATTAGTTAAATAAACTAAAGAATACCAGTTGGTGTTTTTGTGGCATAGCCATTGCCTTTTAGAACTTGAAACTGATAAAACTTTAGGTATGTCTCATAACAATTTCAATATATGCATCACATGTAAGCACCTTAACACTTGTGTATTGACAGTACAAAAAGAATCCGTGTGGTCTTGCAGTGAATATGAGGAACTTGTGCCAGATCAGGTTTCCAAAATATCGAAACCACAATTAATGTATATCATTTAATACAATAAAGTCTATGAAAACATGGTTCAATACTTTGAAAGACATTTTAAACTTTAGTGAACAGAGGCAAATACAGCCCCTCCCAATTCAAAATTTGGGCATTCACACCATTTTAAAGAGAATACGATTAAAATAATAGCGTCTCGAAAGACAAAACAACAAAAAAAAGAAATACATGACACTAGTAGTAGAACAAAAAAAACAAAAGAAACAGCCCGTAAGAGGGATGATGGAAAATGTGATGGAGCAGTTCAATAGTGCTGCCGACCAAATCAATTTGCATCCAAACATTCGTAAGATTCTCAGCATTACCAATAACGAGATCATCGTTAACTTTCCAGTAAAAATGGATAATGGCGAGGTAGAAATCTTTAGAGGCTATCGCGTGCAACACAATAACGCCTTAGGCCCTTACAAAGGCGGTTTGCGTTACCACCCCACCGTTGATATTGATGCAGCACGTGCTTTGGCCATGTGGATGACCTGGAAAACCTCTTTGGCAGGACTGCCTTATGGTGGTGGTAAAGGGGGCATTCAACTGGACCCTTCTTTATATTCACAAGCAGAATTAGAGCGCATTACAAGACGTTTTACTTTTGCATTGGCCGATAATATAGGTCCAGAACATGATATTCCTGCACCCGATGTCAATACCAATAGCCAAACCATGGCATGGATGGCCGATACTTATATGAGTACAAGACCACCTGCAGAGCGTACAGCAAACCAGCATGTGGTTACAGGCAAACCAGATGGTAGTGGCGGACTTGAAGGAAGGGATCGCGCTACGGGTTACGGAGTTTACCTGACGATCAAATTCTGGGCGGAAAAAAATGAAATGACCCTGGAGAGCAAGCGGTTTATTGTTCAAGGGTTTGGCAACGTAGGCTATTGGGCTGCGTATTTTCTAGAAAAAGAAGGTGCAAAACTCGTGGCTGTACAAGATGCACATGGGAGTATTGAAAACCAAAAAGGCATCAATGTTGCCAATTTGTTTGCTTATACGCAGGCACATAAAGGGAGTTTTGTAGATTTTCCAGATGCAGAGGTTATAAAACAAGAGGCCTTTTTTGGGACGGACTGTGATATTTGTATTCCTGCAGCTTTGGGTAACCAAATAACCAAGGAAAACGCTAAGCAAATTAAGGCTAAACTAATTGCGGAAGGCGCAAATGGCCCAACAAATGTTGAGGGCGAAAAGCTTTTGGTACAACGGGGCGTAACCATAATTCCAGATATTCTTTGTAATTCTGGAGGGGTGATTGGAAGCTATTTTGAATGGTTGCAAAACCGAAACGGAGAGCTGTGGCAACTGGATGAGGTGATGGTGAAATTGGATAAGAAGCTCAATGAATCATTTAACAAAGTGTATGAGTATTCTCAAAACCGAGCTATGGATATGAGAACCGCTGCGTACTGCATCGCTATTGAGCGCATTGAAAAGGCGTATGTGCAACGGGGAATTTTTCCATAAATAAATATTTAAATTAAAATGAAATACGGACGTTTACTATTGGAAAAAAGGGAGTATGTCTATCTCAAGCGTATTCTTAACATTTCAGGTTATGTAGGAGATCACGAGACCCAAAGGTCTTTGACGAAATTGTCGGAAGAACTCAAATCTGCCCAAGTTGTGGATGAAGAGAACTTACCTAAAGATGTGGTTCGATTTAACAGTCAGGTTACGGTAATTTCAGACAAAGGTTGGGAGCGGTCCTTTCAAGTGGTGATTCCTGTTGATCGAGATTTTAACCAAAATAAAATTTCCGTATTGACCCCTATGGGTTCAGCCTTAATGGGCTATTCTGAAAATGATACAGTAGATTGGGATTTTCCGGGTGGCAAGGAGACCTTAAAAATCACAAAGGTGGTCTATGAACACAATTATAAGGGCATAGATATACTCTTGTGAAATATGCGGTTGCGTCTGCTTATGGCGCAACCCCTATTTCCCCAATTAATTTGACTTAAAAATTACAACAACCATCTAGAAATTTGATACCAATGAAAGCAGAACGCTTAGAAATATTTGATCATGATACCGATGTAGATGTTGCACATAAAAACAATACTCTAGAATTAGCTCATTGGATCAATCACCTTAAAAAGGTAAAAAATGAGTTGTATGCACTTGCCAACTTGTGTACTGCAGATGCCGATATTAATGCCACAAGTGTTGATGTTTTGGACTGCCTTCAAAAAATGCAGGAGGACAATGACAACCTTCTGAATGCGTTGCACAGGTATTCAGCGTCAAGAGCGCACATTCGAGAGTGCGAAGATACCGAGTGTGACATGGTTTACATTGCCGAACATGACACCTATACAAAGAGTTTTGAATACCATACCGATGAATTCAAACGTTTAAAAGACACCTACTTTAATGCGGATAAAGGCAAATTCTCGCTTATAAAAAATCAGAACTAATCATTAACATTACACAGTTTGACTCCAAATCATGATACTAAAATTGAGGTTCACCGAAAATTATGCATAAAAAAAGATCTTGATGAATTAAATGTGTGGCTTGGTAATTTGGAGCAATTCAACCACGAATTGGATCAATGGCATATCATAGAACAACAACTCATTAAAAACAGGTCTATTGCAAGTACAATTCAAGCTTTGCGAAGAAAAAACGTGCTCAATATGGCATCCTTTTGTAAATACGAAAAACAATTGCATACTGAATTTGAATATGGTTCAACCATATACGACATAAATAGATCTAAAATGCACGATAGAAAACGAGAGCATTACGTACAACTTATTGGCGAGTTTTCCAGTTTTAAAAACCACATGTTAAAGGTCTTGCAAAACTACCAACGCCATGGCTAGCTCCAACCAATAGCTACAATATAATATTTTGGATATTTAATATATAATTCCTAAACACCAGCTGATTATAAGATTTTTTTTGTTTTTTTGTTTTTCGATGAATATGGCAATATTTAGATATTTTTATCTTTTATTGTCATATTCTTATTCAAGACCTTTCCTAAATTGAAGCGTTTGCAAAAGGTAAATGCATATTTATGATGAAATAACAGCACTAAGATTGTAACTTTGCAGTAGAAAAGCATCAATTATGGTACATAAAGCAGGTTTCGTCAATATTATAGGTAATCCCAACGTAGGGAAATCAACATTAATGAATGCCTTTGTAGGCGAAAAATTATCTATCATTACCTCGAAGGCACAAACAACGAGGCACCGAATTTTGGGTATTGTAAATGGTGAGGATTTTCAAATGATCTTGAGCGATACGCCTGGGATCATCAAGCCCGCCTACCAACTTCAGGAGTCTATGATGGATTTCGTTAAATCGGCGTTCGAAGATGCCGATATTTTGATCTACATGGTAGAAATTGGGGAGCAAGAACTCAAGGATGAAGCTTTTTTCAATAAAATTACCAATTCTAAAATCCCTGTGTTATTATTGCTGAACAAGATTGATAAGTCTAACCAAGAACAATTGGAAACACAAGTGCAAGTTTGGACGCAAAAAGTTCCCAACGCAGAGTTATTTCCAATTTCTGCCTTAGAAGGGTTCAATGTCAAGGAAGTCTTTGAGCGCATTGTGGAACTATTGCCAGAATCACCAGCATTTTATCCTAAAGATCAGTTAACTGATAAGCCCGAAAGGTTTTTTGTTAACGAAACCGTAAGAGAGAAAATCTTGATGCACTATAAAAAGGAAATTCCTTACGCGGTAGAAATCGATACTGAAGAGTTTTACGAAGAGGAAAAAATAATTAGAATGCGTTCTGTAATTATGGTAGAACGCGAAACCCAAAAAGGCATTATCATCGGTCATAAGGGATCGGCGTTAAAAAGAGTGGGCGTAGAGGCACGTAAGGATCTCGAAAAATTCTTCGGAAAGCAGGTACACTTGGAACTTTACGTCAAGGTCAACAAAAACTGGCGCAGTGACCAACGACAACTTAAACGTTTCGGTTATAATAAATAACAATCCTTGCTGCTCGAATGCCTCATAACATCCTTGCGCGTTAATAATTTTCACCTCAATACCTCTGGGGTAAGGCCCATGAGGAATAAGGTTTTGGTTCAAAAGTAAAGGGTTTCCAACTCATCAATTGAATCCATAAAATTTCGCTTTCGCGGAAGGCAAGCTTCTTTAAAACAAACGATACACCGGATACGCCAAGTGTGCTTTTTCATAATGCACACTTTGCTTGTGCAGCCAATCCAACTGGGCGTACCAGTTATTGGCAAAATCTGTGTTTTCAGATTTTTTGAGCTCAAAAGCTTTTTTCAACTGGGGCTGTTGTTCCAGCATTTCCACAGCCTTATCTTCCCACACATAAGGCGAAAACCCTTCTTTCTGCTGAAGGATGGTATCAAAAAAGTTCCAACTAAAAAAAGAATCTACTGCTTGTGGTTCCAAGGTTTCCAAAAGATATCGTATGGCATCTTGTTGGGTACTAATGAGATAATCGCCTTTTAAGAAGTGCTGCTCTTGCATATTAGTTTCTACCTTTACGTTGTAATGCGGGTAATGGCCCTCATAAGCCACAGTGCGAGTCTCATAGTCTTTGATGCGATAGGTACTAACACTAAAAGTGGTGTCGGATTGTATTTGGGTCATGCTCACTTGGTTAAGTTTTAATAAATCAATCACCTGCCACCAACCTTGTGGAATCACGTACGCTTTTGGGATTTGTACTTCTAGACTTGGCTTAAAATAATCAGCATATACCACTGGTTTTTCAAAAGGTTTGGAGCGGTCATATTTTAAACGTTTTGCGCCAGTGAGCTCACTGTGGATCAGTTCACCTTCAAAGCCTTTAAACTGTAGGGTAGAACTTTGGGTCGTGTCTATTTGCCACTGAATAGGATAGCTGCTAAGTTTTCTGTAAGTTACAAACGCCTCTTTTCGTAAATCTGAAATTTTGTCGCCTTCGGTCTCGATAATTTCAACCATCGATTTCATGAGTTCATAAGTGCCTTCTACGCGTTGTTTATAAGGTTTGAGCATATGGGTTTCTACCATTAGGCCCAAACTGTTCCAAAGACTTGCATAGCCTGTAGAATAACGCGGTGAATCCATAAATTGGGCAAAGCCTTTTTCAGGAACCGTATTGAACACATTCACATAGGGTGTGATGTCCAAAGATTTTTCAGATAAACTTTCCACAAGATTGGGCATGAGTTCGTCATGAACGTAATTCCCCAAGTTCCCTCCTAATTTGTTGTGCTGCGTAAATAAGTGGGTTAAGGTATACTGGTAATCCGCACCATTGCTCACGTGGTTATCAATAAAGACATCGGGTTGTACCCGTTGAAAAATCTCTACAAAGGTTCTTGCATTTCTGGTATCGCACTTTATAAAGTCCCTGTTGAGGTCATAGTTGCGGGCATTGCCTCTAAAACCGTATGTTTCAGGACCGTTTTGATTTGTTCTGGAGGTCGAATTTCGGTTCAAGCTTCCACCAACATTATAAATGGGAATCGTTACGAGCACTGTAGATTTGGGCATGTCAATCTTCCCTTGCACCAAATCCCTAAACAAAAGCATGGTCGCATCAATTCCGTCGGGTTCGCCAGGGTGGATACCATTCATTATTAAAAGCAGGCGCTTGGTTTTTCTAATTTCGGCAAAATTGAAATGAGCATCGGCATTTAAGGTTACGAGGTGTAAAGGCCTGCCAGCATCGGTAGTACCGATACGTTGGATGTTAATTTCCGGGTAAGTTTCAGCTAATTGGGTGTAGAAGACCATCGTTTCGTCATAGGTGGCGGTTTCCATACCTTTTGAAGTTTCAAATGTGGTGGTGAAATCATACAAAACAGATTTTTTTTCTGAAGTGCAAGCATGAAGGATCAAGAGAAGTAGCCAGAATTTTTTCATGGGTTGAGTTTAAACGCTTTCAAACTTAATCAAATTAGGTCAATAATTTTATGTGCAATTTTACATTCTTACGTTCCAAAACTCCTAATTTTGCAGCGCAATAAAAACAACGCGATGTCACAAATTACCAATAGCATTTTAATGGTTAGACCGGTCAATTTCAGAATGAATCCTGAAACTGCGGTCAATAATTATTTTCAACAAGATTTAAGTGTCAAAAACGAAGTGATCAACACTTTGGCTCAAAAAGAGTTCGACGCGTTTGTTGAAAAACTAAGGGCGGTTGGCGTGCAGGTTATTGTGATTGAAGATGATCTCAATGCAGATACGCCAGATTCTATTTTTCCGAACAATTGGGTGAGCTTTCATGAAAATGGAGATATTGGTCTCTACCCAATGTTTGCCGAAAACCGCAGAAGGGAAAGACGTGAAGATGTATTTTTGACTTTAGAGGAAGAAGGATTCCATATCAATAATATTGTGGATTATACGAGTGCCGAGGAAGAAGGTGTTTTTTTGGAGGGCACCGGAAGTATTTTGTTGGATCGGGTAAACAGAAAGGCTTATTGTTCAATTTCGGCACGTGCCGATGAAGATTTGTTTATCGAATTTTGTGAGGATTTTGAATACACCCCCATCGTATTTAATGCCAATCAGGATGTTGATGGCAAGCGCCTGCCCATTTACCACACCAATGTGATGATGTGTTTGGCGACGCAGTTTTCAGTAATTTGTTTGGATGCCATTAACGATAAAAAGCAACGCAAGACCGTTGTGAACAGTTTAAGGCAAGATGGCAAAACCATTATTGCGATAACTGAGGTTCAAATGCATCAGTTTGCAGGAAATATGTTGGAAGTAGAAGGGGAGAACGGGCAATCGTATTTGGTGATGAGCGAAGCAGCGCACCGTAGCTTAAATGCACAACAAATTGAAACTATAGAAAAATTCTGTCCCATTTTGTCCAGCTCTCTAGAAACTATAGAAACTTGTGGAGGCGGAAGCGCACGTTGTATGATGGCGGAAGTGTTTTTGCCACGGGAATAGCGATTTTTGAATGGGGAAATTTCGGTTTTCTATTTTTCAGCCTCTTGAGCAATAAACTATTTTATTTTACAGGTTCCATTTTTGGAACCTCTACGTAAAATTTGGTGCCTACA